>Ga0181563_10000224_pt1 | contig 51643 bp, 44 predicted proteins | sample 011ome_25_FD_133759 | JGI IMG/M metagenome (GOLD analysis project Ga0181563, IMG submission 133759) | Coastal salt marsh microbial communities from the Groves Creek Marsh, Skidaway Island, Georgia - 011512CT metaG (megahit assembly) | ecosystem: Environmental > Aquatic > Marine > Intertidal...
GAAGGCAACCAAGATGAAAGCCAACGTTTTCAACGATCGCAAAGTTAAAGCCATCGCACTATCCCTTGCTGTAGGTTTCTGCCTAATCGGAGCAACGGGTTGCCAGGTGTCCCTGAATGGTCAAACACTTCCAAGTCCGTACTACCTACAGGACGACGTTCAATACTTCCCCGCTGGTCCTGAGTTCAAGCTTCCGCAAGAGGCGGCTGCATTGAAAGCGGCACAAGCAGAAGATGCGCTGAGAAACTAGTAGTCGTAGACGTCTCGCTAACTAGTGATTGCGATCGGTTTGCAACCATCGCACCCTTGTTCGATGCAGGCGATTGCATAGCCATCAACATATCGCCTTTCTTAATCTTGCGGCGACATCTAGCCCGCCGCACGCATGCGTCTTTGATCTAGCGGGACAGCGCTCCCGAGTCGTCATGTCACGGCGCGATCACCGACGGGGCATTGCCGACACATGCTAACCTGACATGATCGATCAGCACGACCGTTCACGACAAAGTCGATCGACACGGACTTTCAGTCAATACGAATTGGTTTGAGCTAAGAGGCCGTTGCAATGATGGCTGAGCCAAGCACCTTGAGTGAAAGAAAGCGGTGCTGGGGTATGGGTGTCAATCGACCAACCGCCACCGATTCGGCGGGCAACCCGCCGAAACTTTCCCAATAAAAAAGCATGATGGATGGAGCTCCCCCGGAAATCCGTTAGCGATTACCTACGGGGGGTGCAATCCATCGATCTATTCATCACTCGCACGCAAAAATGCAACCGCGACTTCTTCGTATTCACAGAACTCGTTCTCGCTAAAGTACAAATTCAGTTCCCTAGCGGCCGAAGCTTCACTATCACTGGCATGCACCAGATTCATTTGACGACTGCTGCTGTAATCGCCGCGAATCGTTCCGGCTGCCGCCTTTAATCCGCTGGTCGCACCAAGAATATCTCGAACCACTTGGATCGCTTCGAGTCCATCAATCGCCATTGCGACGACCGGAGCGGAGGTAATAAACGACTCTAAGCTTGGATAAAATGGCTTTTCGACGTGCTCTTCATAATGTTTTCGGGATAGTTCAGGGGTGACTTGCAGCATTTTCATTGCAGCAATCCTTAATCCCTTGTCCTCGAATCGACTGATGATTTTCCCCATCAATCGACGCTGAACACAGTCAGGTTTCAGTAGTACCAGTGTACGTTGCATCTTCGTTTGCTCCTCCCGAGCCATCAAAGTGGGTCAGATTTGACCCGTTCTCTGTAAATTCGAACTAGAAATGGATCATGCAATCGGTAACGGATGGAGACGGTGTTCCTTCCACGCGAAACGCTTGATTCCACAGCTTTTTCGCGACATCTTGCCAATGTCCGTCCGTTTTGCCAATGGCGATTCCTATTCAAATCCTCAGCTCGAGTCGCTCAAAACGGGCGGTCCAAGGCAAGCGTCAAAAAAAACGCAACATGGCGGCTTCGACGCAAGCGGGGTTTGTCGACAGGAACAGCCAAACGAGGTCGAGCCGGCAATGAGCTGGAAAGAGGTTCAACATGCGACGAGCATAGGGATGCACGAAGTTTCAATCGACATCGAGGAGATGGGGGACGCCATGCGATCTCTATGGAATGTCTGCCTCACAGATGTTATCCATAGGGTCTCGAGATGTTGGAAGGCAAGAATGGACCAACGCCACACCAGAGGTGGTCAGGATGCAATAATACTTCTCCGGTTCGTCCTAAACCTTGAATCCCCCTTGGATGGAATTTTCCCAAGATGATTTTTTCTAGTGATCTGAAACCGCGTTTCTATCTTGTTGGCCTCTTTATTGCGGCCTGCTCAATCATCGATTTGAACTCGGGCATGAATCTGAATACCGGTTCAGCCTTCGCGCAGGATACATCCTCGGCGGGTTCTGAATCGACAGACTTGGACGAGACTGGAAACAGCGGCGGCGAAACACAAGATGCAAATCTCGGACAAGCGGATCTCGATGAGGCAATTGTTCAGAGAATTGACGCTCAATCTGGCGAGCAACTGGATGCTGTTTCCGCAATGCTTGAATCAGCCATCAAAAAGGGTTTGGACGAGGAAAATCTTTCTTTCGCGAAAAAGATGCTGGCCTCTGTTCAGTTGCAACGCAGCCAAGCAATGGCCGCAGCCATGCTTCGAGTTCCTGGGCGACGCCAATTACAACTTCGAGATGAAGCGTTAGCGGGCCTTGAGCAGGCCATCGAATACGACCCTAGCTTGATCGAAGCCTATTTTTTGATCGCTCGTCTCAACATGCTGCCTCTTCCTGGTGGTGATCCAGATTCTGTTCTCAAAGTCACGACAAAGGTCATTGAGCTTCTTGACGATGATCCGATGCAGAAAAGCGAAGCGTTGTGGATGCGAGCGCGTGCGCAAACGGACGAGGACAAGAAGTTGGCTGACTTGAATGCCGCATTAGAAGCCGATTCCAACAATCTACGTGCAATGCAGGAGCGTGCTGGCATTCGACTGGCACAGGGTGACGTGGAAAATGCCCTGCAAGATCTTGAGCAAGTGCTTCTTGAAGACCCAACCAATCAACAGATCGCAGGTGCTGCGGTCGAAGAGCTGGTGAATATGAACCGACTCGATGAGGCGATCGAGTTAATCACCAAGCTTTTATCCAAATCGCCCAGCGAGGGGATGTATCGAATGCGAGCAATCTTGCATCGCTCAAAATCCAATACGGATGAGGCTTTGTCGGATCTCAACAAGGCAATCGCCATGGCCCCCAAGGATCCGATGACACTTCTTCAACGAGCAGAAGTCGCGTTGGATCGAGAAGATGTCAAATCGGCCAAGGAAGACTTCCGAGTCGCAACTCAGGTAGCTCCCCAAATCCTTAATCTAGAACAAGTGATTGGCCTCAGATCACGGATCGCGTTGCTGGAAAATCGTATAGCGGACGCGATTAACGATGCACAACTCTTGGCAGACCGAAACCCTGAAAACTCTTTCCATCGCCTCCGCTTGGCAAGTCTGTACACCATGGACGACCGTCCTCGTAAAGCGATCGAAGTGTTGACGGGACTGTTGCAATCACAGCCTGAAAACGTCGCGGCACTTCGTTCTCGAGGCGATGCACTACTGAGTGTGGGAGATCATCAAAAAGCGATCGCCGACTACGAAGCGGCGGTTGCCGCTGTCGGAAAAGTTGAAATCTCGGACTCGGATGAGTTCCAACGCCAAGAAGCGGCAGGAATCTATAACAACCTGTCATGGGTACTCGCGACGTCACCGAATGACGAAATCCGAAACGGAACTCGCTCGCTCGAATTAGCAGAAAAAGCCGCAGCTCTCTCCGATTACAAGGCTCCGCATATTCTTAGCACCCTTGCCGCTGCATACGCCGAGGCAGGAAATTTTGAAAAGGCAGTCGAATGGAGTCAAAAAGCGGTAGAACTAGGTGATCAAGAGGACCATGAGCAGCTTGAGCAACTTGAACTGGAGCTAGAAAGCTACAAGAAGGGCGAGGCTTGGCGAGAAAAACAGGAAACCAAGGAGAATCAAGTACCCATCCTATCACCCGAAGATCTGATTGACACTTGATCCCCATTACAACGAAGCTCATCAATCAGGATCGACGAACTTCTTGGTAGAGGCGAAAGGCAACCGCGGATATCGACTGGGATTGTACGATTAGGAACAAGCGTTTGGGTTAAACGGGGAAATGGTCTGGAATCTTTCAGATCCCAACTTGCTAGCAGCAAGGAGGCCAACCAGTGGGCCACCACCGTTTTGCCGTCGAACAGGGCAATCTGAGGAGTTGACGAATCGGCTGTCCGTCAAATCTACCTTTAGAACCCAGAAATCTAATCCTCGAAAGCTTCAGTGGGGTCGCGTAATCCGCCGACTCTGGTATCTTCAACCTGATCGAATCGAGGTTGTCATCGACTGCAGCCTCACCGGACGCTTATCGCGCCGGGCAAAACCAAGAATCACAACCAGCTTGACGAAAAGGGCGTACGAGGAATCGACATCTATCGCCGATCGGTCCACAGTGCTTCCGATTGGGCTAATGTCTCTTCATGACGCTTCCGTTTCTCGAGATTCTGCGTTGTGCGGGATGGTTTCAACCAATATCCGCTTTGACCCCGTAGATCTCTCCTGTGATCTGCGGCTCGCTGATATTCTCGATTAGGTCACCCAATAAACCTATTGGGTGCGTTTTTGTTGCTCAACTACACCTGCCCTCAGCAGACTTTGGATCAATTTCCAGAATCGTTGACGGTAGTAGAACTGAGCGATAGAGGCAGCACGGATCAAAGGACATTCAAGAACACCGGAGCGAAGAAAAGATTAGGCCCGATTAACGAAAAAAATGAGTCGAGCAATCTCTTCAGAGCAAAATTGTGAACCCGCTTACCGCTCTAATGGTGCTAAGCGAAAGCTAAATGCTTTTTCATGGTTCGAGAAACGAATGAGACCAATAACGCTGCTTGACAGGAACGCGGTTAACAGGACCCGTCTAAACCGATTCAATCACGAGGAAGCGAAGCAATCTAGCATGGCCACCGCAAAATTAGCTTTGGAAGATGGTAGCGTCTTTACCGGTCAGTCCTTCGGAGCAGAGGGAGAGGTAACCGGGGAGGTTGTTTTCAACACCTCCATGACCGGATATCAAGAAATTCTGACCGATCCAAGTTATCGAGGACAGATCGTCACAATGACCTACCCGGAGATGGGTAATTACGGTGTTAATTCAATCGACATCGAAAATGAGGCTCCAAGTTTGTCCGGCTTTATTGTCCGGGAATTGAGTCGAGTCCACAGTAATTACCGATCCGAAGGAGACCTCGATTCCTACCTTAAGCAACACAATCTGATTGGTTTAGCGGGAATCGATACCCGAGCACTTGTCAGAAGAATCCGCGAGAAAGGGGCACTGAAAGGTATCCTCTCGACCACCGATCTGGATGATTCGAGTTTAGTAGCCAAGGCGGTCGCTTCACCGGGTTTGGTAGGTCGCGATCTTGTCCAAGAAGTGATGCCAAAGGAGATCATCAATTGGGATATCCGCCTGGATGATTGGACCGAGTCCGCGATTGGCTGCTCCTCAAGTGCTTCAGAGGGCGCGCACATCGTCTGTATGGACTTTGGAATGAAATGGAATATTCCGCGGCACTTTGCCTCACGAGGAAATCGCGTGACCATCGTTCCAGGCACAACATCTGCCGACGACATTCTGCGACTCGAGCCTGATGGGATTTTCTTGTCAAACGGTCCCGGCGATCCTGAACCGCTTGAATATGCCCATGCCACGATTGCCAACCTGCTGGGTAAACGACCGATTTTTGGCATCTGTCTTGGACACCAACTCCTCTCGTTAGCCTGCGGAGCAAAAACGTTCAAACTCAAGTTTGGCCATCGGGGAGCCAACCAACCCGTCTTCGATTACGAAACCGGTAAGGTTGAAATTACTTCGCAAAATCACGGATTCGCGGTGGAGGAGTCTTCGCTTCCGGATTGCCTTGAAGTTACCCATCGCAACCTTAACGACGATACCATTGCCGGTGTAAAGCATCGAGAAGAAAATGCCTTCAGCGTGCAGTATCACCCAGAAGCGGCCGCGGGTCCCCATGACAGCCATTATCTTTTCGAACGATTCCAGCAGCGTCTGCAGACCGCAAGTGCCTAAAAGCTGTGAACCGAAACGCAGTGAACCGAAAATCTGTGAATTCTGGGTAAACGCGAAACGCCGCACTCAGAGAGTTTCGGGAGGGTCATTCATGATGCGGCTAGGAAACTTCCTTGAAGCTGCCTCAAGAGGGTAGCTTCGGTTAGGATTCACAACCGCACTAGACAACCGTTTTGGATCGACCGTCTTGGATCGATCAGTCGCGTTCGACCCAAGGGTTTTTGGGGTCACTCCCCTTTACCTCGGTGGTCACGAAGGAAACGATCGCGGGAATAGCAGCGGCAACCTCGGTAACCAGTAGGGCATTCGCCAAGTCTGAATCGAGCATTTGAACGCTTAGTCCGCTGACTTCTCCGCGGCCTACTCGCTTTTTTCGGGCTTCGATACGTCCGGCCATCCGCCTCGCCTCTGACGCTTGAACGCTGCCCTCTCCGGCCATTATCAACGTCGGGAGCATTAGTAGGTTGTTGTCGTTAAGCGAGGGTTCGATCGGCAATCCCTTCGCCTGCTTCTCGGGTGAGATCATCACAAGTCCCTTTACGTCTTGGCCTTGCTTGACCCTTCCAATGCTGGGGAAGCCCCAGTCCCGCATCGCCCACAGGTTGCCCAACACGGCTCCCTCACCCACACCGATCACCACCAAAGCATTGAGATTCAGGTAGCCGTCGTTGTTTTCGTCTTTGAGGAACCCTTTGACCTTTTCCAGATCCATCGCAACGATTGCTTCGACATCCTTACGTGACATCTTGTCGGGATCTAGTTCGGCCTTATCCCCCCTCACGTTCACGTATTCTTTCGAACCACCGTGTCCTCGGTAATCGGGTGCTATCACCGCGCAGCCAGCTTTATTCAGAGCCGTTACTAGCTTGTAATATGGACTGGCTTGACCACCCCACTCGTGAACAAGCAGGACGGTCGTAGCATTTTTTTTCTGTTCTGACGGAAAATAGAAGACCCGCAATTCCATTCCATCTTTAGATTTCAAAGTTACCGGACGAGCCTCAAGACGCGGGTCTTCTTCCCCTTTTTTCCCTTGCGCGAATAAAGTCGTCCAACTTGACGCGGTGAGCAAAAAGAGAAAGGCCAAAACGCCGCTCTTTCGGCTAACGATGGTTCTCACTAGTGTTTTTCTCGTCATGGCAACGACTTTCTTAGAAACAAAAAATTGGCTCGATCGATTTCAAACCACCTAAAACATTTTTGCTCGACTACCGGAATTGCTAGACCCACTGGAACAAAATCGACAAGCCCTATGCAGCGAAAACTGCAAGCCTCGAGCTCGCAATTCTCTTGCAACGACTCAATAGACCGATCTGCACAATCATTTCACGCGTGAACTTGGCTAAAACCTCGCAAGTCAACGAGCGATCAGTCGCAAGCGTCCCGTTCCGATTAATCATAACCAATAACCGACCTCTGTCACAATGATCGCGACACTGTGACTCGCGGCTACCCCCATTACCTTCATTGGTAGAAGACCTACATTGGTCAAGCCCCGCTTTGGTCACCTATTTCGATCACCACATTTTCGCAGGCTCGACCGCCTCGGGTGGTTCTCGGGCGACTTTTCGAGGCCGCTGAGACCGCAACGGCCCCAAAATTACTCTATACTCTCGCTTCCCGCACAGATCGTAGTCGTCGCTTGGATTCAGCAAGTTTCAAGCATCGTTAAATTGATCGTTGCAACGGATGCGTCAAAGGCACCGCTGTGATTTGGCAAGCCAATTGCCCGACGTTCTGATCGCGAGAAAAACGACCTCTAGAACCAACCTTACAACTCATTTTGGTGTCACGTGCGTTCTACTTTTTGCACTTCATTCACAAAGTTTGCCGCGGTCACCTCGTTGACCCTCTCGTTTTGCGTCCCATCCTTCGCCCAGCGTGACCTCAAGGACATTCCCGAGCCCAACCCCGTTGCCGAACGCCAGCAGATGACGGTGGCTGATCAGTCGGAGGTAAATCTTTACGCGGCGGATCCTGATTTCAGTAAACCGATTCAGATTAATTTTGATTCAACCGGTGGACTTTGGGTGGCCAGCAGCGAAGTCTATCCCCAGATCGAACCGGGTCAGATTGCCAACGATAAAATCGTGGTGTTACGAGACACTAACGGTGATGGTGTCGCGGATGATCGCAAAGTCTTTGCGGACGGCCTTTTGATCCCAACAGGAATTCTCCCCGATGGCCCCAACGCCGCGTATGTTGCGGAGAGCACCCGACTGGTTTACCTCACCTATACCGATGGTGATGGGGTCGCAGACAAGCGACGAGTGGTACTTAGCGGCTTTGGAACCGAAGACACCCATCATCTGATTCACACCCTTCGTTTTGGGCCTGATGGTTGCGTCTACTTCAATCAATCGATCTACATTCACAGCCACGTCGAAACCGCTTACGGAACACGACATCTTGATGGTGGTGGAATCTGGCGATATCGCCCCGACACCGGCAGGCTGGAAATTGTTTGTAAAGGTTTTGTCAATCCGTGGGGGCACAGCTTTGACGCGCAAGGCGAATCTTTCGTAACCGACGGAGCCTACTTTGAAGGAATCAACTACGCGTTCCCCGATTCGGTATTTGTTACCTCCCCGGGTGCAACCCGATGGCTCAAAGGCCTCAACCCCGGCAGCCCCAAACACTGCGGCTTAGAGATTCTATCTGGCGGTCATATCCCTCCGAGCTGGTCTGGCAATCTCGTCGCGAACGATTTTCGTAGCCATCGAGTCTGCCGGTTTGGTATCGAACCCAATGGCAGTGGTTACATCAGCCGCCAACAACCTGAAATCATCACGACGCAGCACGTCGCATTCCGGCCGATCGATGCCAAAATGGGACCCGACGGCGCGTTGTACATTGCCGATTGGTACAACCCCATCATTCAACATGGCGAAGTTGATTTCCGAGACGAACGCCGAGATCGTACCCATGGACGAATCTGGCGAGTCAGCTTTCCTAACCGAGATCTGGATCAACTCCCCTCGTTTGCAGATTTGAAAATCACGGAGCTTGTGGATCGACTCGATGATGTATCCCTATCGGTCAGGCAGTTCGCGAGACAAGAACTCTGGAGTCGCTGCAAAACCTCGGCTCAAGAAGTCGAATCGGCCGTCCAAAAGTGGGTAAACCAAAATCCGCAAGCCAGGATCTTGGAAAAACTTTGGATCGCCGAAGTCCTCGGGAAACCGATCCAAGACGATCTTGCGAGCCTTGTGAACCTTGCGGCTCCAGAATCTCGAAGAACGCTTCTGAGAAGTCTTTGGCACCAGCGTCAGGAATTGGGCGAAGACGCAATCCCGGGCCTTGTCGAATTCATGATGCAACAAGCAACAAACGCAGATGCGAGAATCCGCCTCGAAGCCGTTGCGAGTCTTGGCCAGTTAGATGCAGACCAGTACCCACAAGCCTTTGATGCGGTTGTCGCAGCTACCACCATGACAATCGACGACAACATTGATTTCGCAATTTGGCAATCTCTCCGAAAGCTGGATCAATCGTTTGAACAAGGATCCATTCTCAGTGCCTTGGACTGGAGCAATCGCTCGGGTCAACTCGGCTTTGCCGTGACTGCAATTGGAACTCAGGAAGCTGCCGAAGTTGCCCTGAAACGTCTAGAGTCGGGAGAACTGCCAGCAGATCAACAAGAGGCAATGATTCAAGCCATCTCCATTGCTGGAAACGCCGAACAACTCGGTCGCATGGTGACTCGACTACTAAACGGCAACATTGAAAACCTTTCCCTCGAAAAACTTCAACCGGTACTCAGTCGCACCAGTCGTGATAAGACTATTCCGGCCAACATCAACCAGATCTTTCAAGTGATTCTTTCCAAAACGTCACAGCTTTCCGCAACACAAAAACTCAGCCTCGCAAAGTTGGCAGGTCAGTGGAAAATCGAAGCAGCCGTTCCGATGTTGATTGCGAGCGTCGAAACAACCAGCGGTGCCGATCAGGAAACGATCATCGCAGCATTGGGAAGTTTTGAGACCGATAACGTCCGCGACCAGCTGATGACGCTCACCGAATCGGATCGGCCTGCCACTCGCGTTGCCGCAACGCGTGCTGTTGCCAGCCGTCGCCCCATCGCTGCAATCCCAGCCCTTTGCAACCTGCTCGAAGCAGAAAGTACCCGTGACGCCGCCGCCCAGATTGTCATCGGATTTGTTGGCAAAAAAGGAGCCGCTGAACGTTTGGCCGACGCTCTAAGAAGCAAAACCGTTTCTGCCGATATCGCGAGAACAGTACTGCGAGGCGTTCAGGCCAGCGGCGGAAACGCAGAACTGGAACAGGCAATCCGAGTTGCAGGAAAACTTGAAAATGCCAGCTGGGAATTAACCGATGATCTTAGAAATGAGATCCTCACCGCTGCGGCAACCTCGGGCTCACCTGAACGCGGGGAACAAATCTACAGGCAATCGAAACTACAGTGCATCGTGTGCCATGCGATCGGCAATGCGGGTGGTCTTGTGGGGCCCAACCTGATTAGTGTCGGCGGTAGCTCGCAACCGGACTACATTCTCGAGTCGCTACTTGTTCCCAACGCGAAACTAAAAGAGGGCTACACAACGCTAACGGTTCTCACGGACGAAGGTGATGTGATCAATGGAATTGTTGTTGGACGCAGTGACGAGTCATTGAGACTGAGACTTGCCGATGGCAAAGAAGTTCAGATTGCAACGGAAACGATCGAACAAGAAAAACCGGGCAAGTCACTGATGCCAGCCGGATTGATGGACACCCTCACCAAACGAGAAATGATTGACTTGGTCGCATTCCTTTCCGCCCTAGGTCGCGTGCCGGAATACACCGTTTCGACCGATCCGCTTGAGCGATCGTTTGAAACATTGATCTACAGCGACGAAGCCAATCGCCGACTCAATCGCACCAGCACCGATACCGCCGCAAGTGATGACCCAGCGATGAACTGGCGACCGGTCACGAGTTACGTCAACGGAAAGTTGCCGTTATCGGAACTGGATCGCTTTCAGCAGCATCGCCAGACGCCCCCAACCTCGTTCGTCCGCTTCCTCGTGGACATGCCCAGTAAAGGAATTGCAGAAATCAGCGTTCCCACCACCGGAATCGAAGCGTGGGTCGACACCAAGCCAACCCCCGCGATCGATCTAAAACAACTGGAACTCGATGCCGGTGAACATGTGATCGTTCTCGGTATCGATCGAGATCAACAGACCGAACCGTTCGTCGTTCGCGTTGCTGGTGATGCGAGGTAACGTGTGAAGCAAGCCGAGATCAGCAGGTCTCGTCATAGGCTAAGCGAATTTCGTCGGCAATGATTTGAATCCCTCTCTCGATCACGTCATTCGGCATCGAGAAACTGATGCGGATGCACTCACCAGCGTGTTTCCAACCCTCCTTTTCGTTGTGATCACCTGAGAGACCAAAGAAGAAGTGATGCCCCGGTACAACCAGCACACCGCGACGCTTCAGCCTTTCGTAAAGTTCCTGTGAATGAATCGGCAGCCCCTCGAACCAAACCCACAAAAAGAAAGCACCTTCACTGACGTGCACACGATACGGGACACTGTCGCCAAAACTCTCGCGAATACAAGACTGCGCCAACTGCGATTTCTCGAGATAAAAAGGCCGAATCACCTCGCGGCAAACGCGGCTGACTTCTCCATTATCGATTAACGGCTGAACGATCGCTTGCCCTAGGTTGGAATTCGCCAACCCGACAATCGAATTCATCGAACCAATCGCACGAACCATCTCAGGGCATGCCACTACCGCAGCGGTACGTGTGCCCGGAAGGCCAAGCTTGGACAGACTGAGCGTGAGAATCATCTGCTCGTCCCATCTTGGCTTGATCCCCTTAAAGATCACATCTGGAAAAGGTGCGCCGTAGGCCTGATCAACTAGCAGGGGGATCTGCGTCTCGACTGCAAGACGATGTAAATGATCAATCTCTTGATCGGTCAGAACGTTGCCGGTTGGGTTGGTGGGGCGTGAGACGCAGAGGGCGCCCACATTTGAATCAATCTCAATCGATTCAAAATCCACGCGATATTTGAATTGATGATCGCCTATCAATTCAATTTGCGGACGAACACTTCGAAACATTGAACCGGCCACCGACTGATTCGCGTAGCCGATGTACTCCGGAACCAAAGGCAACAAGATCTGCTTGTGACGACCGTCTCGGAATTCGCCAGCAAGTGCGTTGAACACCAAGAAAAGTGCGGTTTGCCCACCGGCGGTTACCGCGATATTCTCGCGGCTTACATTCCAGCCGTATTGCCGTCGAAGCAATCCAGCGATCGAATCGCGAAAGGCCGTTCCACCCAAGGGTGGCTCATAGTTCCCAACAACTGCCTCGAGCTTACCCGCTTCCGCCTGCATGCTCTGCCACCGCTGACGCCACAGTGCATCGACCTCGGGTAAGTGTGCTGGCTGACCGCCACCAAGCATCAGAACCTGTTCTCCGCCAGCAGCTAGTGCATGGCCAAGATCATCCATCAAGTCGCCAATCCCACTACCGCGCCCGAGTTGATCTCCGAACCGCGAAAAGTCCCACGTCATTTTCTGAACTCTTTCTTTTTATCAATCGTCACTCTTCGTGCTGACGCCGTTGCGTCGCGGAGCAGAGCGACCTCGTGCAATCGAGACGTCAAGCAATTGCTTGAGCTGTTGAGCCACCTCGGGAAACACTTCGTAAAGATTGTTTTTCTCTCCTGGATCCGCTTCGAGATCATACAACTGCCCGGGTGCCGAAGGAGAACGATCCGGCAAGGCGTACTGCACTAATTGCCCACGAGCATATGAATTCCCGCCCGACCCTTGATGATTCAGGTACTTCCATTTTCCCTTTCGAATCGCCAAAGCAAGACTAATGGTTTGATGGAGTGTATACGGCCGGACCGCTTCCCCCGATTCACCCGTCAAGATTCGGTAAAAACTAAAACTGTCCTCCGCCGATTCGTTGGGCAATGAAACACCGAGAAGCTCAGCGACCGTGGCGAAGATATCGGTCAAGCAAATGGTTTCATGGGTCTGACTTCCCGGCTCGACCACTGATGGCCACCAGGCGATTGTGGGAACTCGATGCCCACCTTCCCAATTATCACGCTTCATGCCTCGCCAAGGATGGGCTCCATCGTGGTCATGTCGCCCACGCATCTCCACCACGGTCCCCACCTCGGGGCCATTGTCGCTGGTGAAGATCACTAGGGTGTTTTGATCAAGCCCTGTCTCACGTAGCGTACTCATCAATTCCCCCACCACATGATCCATTTCAAAAATGAAATCTGCATGAGGCCCAAGCCCTGTTTTGCCCTGAAAACTTGGACTCGGAAACGAGGGCAAGTGCACTGCTTGCATGGAGTGGAACAGGAAAAAAGGCTGATCACTGTGACTGGCGGCATGCTCGCGCAAAAACTGCTGGCTTTTCTCGAGAAACACCATGTCTACTTCCTCGAGATCAAAATCTGACGCCACCATCCCAGGTCGGTTGTCAAAGGACCACGGATGAGTTGGCAACAACGCTCGATCAAGAACCTTGGTTGGCGGAACAGGAATGTGATCGTCGACGACATAGGCATAAAGCCAGTCAGTGGTGGGGCAACAAACCGTGCCAAAAAACTGATCGAATCCCCGATGAACGGGACCATCCGGTGAACGTCGGGTGTAATCCACCCGCTGAACCGCTTCGAGTCCACCGCGATGAATCGGAATTCCCTTGGAATCATAGAAGGTCATTCCCACATGCCATTTGCCGCTCATCGCTGTTCGATAACCGGATTGCTGCAACATACCTGAAAGTGTTAGTCGACCATCCTCAATCAAACAGGGACCACCAACTCCAGTGAACACACCGCGATAGCCTGTTCGAAACGCCATCCTGCCAGTCAACAGGCTGTATCGAGTTGGTGTACAAACCGTTGACGGACTATGGGCATCAAGAAATCGAATGCCCTCCGATGCCAATCGATTCAAATGTGGCGTCGGGATTTTGGATTCCTCGTGAAAACACTGAATATCACCGTACCCGAGATCATCAGCGAGTATCACAAGAAGATTGGGACGCCGCGAAAACTTTGCTTGTTCCGCCCAGCTAATCGACGCATGCAACCAGGCGACCGATAACAAACCGACAATCCCGACCTGTCGAACCATTAGAAAAAACAAATCAGAAACTCCCCGATGGATTTGTAGGAATAAAGCGGTGGTCGCTTGCTCTTGCCCACAAGCGGGGCGGCACCGACAAGATTGTAACCGAGTCCCACACGTGGAATTCGCATCAACCGTCGTCCCTCGAGACTCAGAAACAATCGATAGATTCAGAAACAATGGATCACCAGCGACAACGAGTGTATTCACGCTTTCCATCAACGCACAGGTTGCATCCGAAGGCTCTCGAGAACAAGAGCAACGGGCCAAGGAAAAGGATGCCCCCAATGTCACAATGCTGAGTTACTTAAGGCATGACCAATCGAAGCATCACCACCTGAGGCTTTACCTCTGCACGCGCCGGCTATTTAGCTGAAATACAAAACAGATGCCTTTCGCCGCGAATGAACAATTCGCCATCCACTGGTGCAGGAGTGGCATCCACGGTTTCACCGACCGAGTTCGCCGCTACCACCTCAAACTGATCGGCGTCACGAATCACCACCGTGGTTCCATTCCTGTCAGTAAGATAAACAAACCCATTGGCTGCTATTGGCGATGCATAAATCGCACCATCGAGGTCTGGGACGCGAACCGCCGAATAGTGAGGCGTTCCTGTCTTTGCATCAAAGCAACTAAGGATTCCCGATTTGGCTTTGAAGAAATAAAGACGATCACCCGAAAGCAGGGGAGAGGGTATATCCGGTGTGTCGCGATCAACTGACCAAACGACGTGGTCCGACCCTTCAATATCTCCGCTTCCGTCAGGACGAAACGCGGCTAAAAAAGATCCTCGAAAGCCACTTCCCACAAAAACGAGCCCATGACCAGCGACGGCCGAAGCGACCGGTCGCTGAGTCTGACCACCACATCGCCAAAGCTCCCTACCTGTCTCCAAGTCATACGATCGTGCACAGGTCTGGCCATTCATCACCACTTGCTTCTGCCCCTCAACCTCAACCACCAACGGAGTGGCCCAGCAGGTGGGCTCGTCCCTTTCCGCTTTCCAGATCGTTTGTCCGGTTAGCTTGTTGATCGCATAGAGGGCTGAGGGTCCTTCGTGATCCCATGGCAGCAAAAGCGTATCACCCGAGAGGGTCGGAGAACTCCCTTCACCAAATTGATTTCTTGCTTGCATCTTTCCGAAATCATTTCGACTCCAGACCCGTTCACCCTCCATCGTGTAACAGTAAAGCCCACGCGAACCAAAGTGCGCATAAACGTGCTTGCCATCAGTGCAGGGTGAACCCGGAGCAAAATTATTAGTGCTGTGCGTCGCCTCGTGGGGAGCTGCCGTGATCGCAACCCGCTTCCATTGCAGCTTGCCGCTGATGCGGTCAAAACAAAACAGGGTGAATTCAAGATCGCCTCGACGGCCTCCCTGAACCGGTACACCCGAGACAACAAAAACCTTGCCACCCCAAACCACAGGGGATCCCGAACCTGAGCCGGGGATTTCAACTTTCCACTTTACATTCTTCTCTTCGCCCCAACTCACAGGCGGTTTTGCATCTACCGCGACGCCATTACCGTCCCCACGCCAGTGGCCCCAATCTCCGGCTCGGGCCAGTTCCGAAAACTGACACAATCCCAGCAAAGTCAGCGCACCACTCAAAGCCAAAGAAAAACGAACGTGGATCATGCAACTCACCTGTTAGATCAAACCACTGGGTGGTGCGATTTTCACCACGCCATCGAATATTAGACAAGAACGAACCGCGAACACCAAAGACTGACTTCCCTTTTATACCAAAAGCAGCCACCCCAACGAGGCTAAGTGTACGCGATGATGACGCGAGAAAATCGCATCCACAACAAAAAAAAAAGGTCGAACGCGACTCAACTCTAATCGCGTTCGACCTCCTAGCGAATCCGTGCTTCAAGACTCTGGTAAGTGCTCCATCTGGCTTCAACAAGGAACCAAGTTCGCATCCATGCGGGGGTCGATCCATCATTGGATCAAGTGGTTCCCAAGTGACCCGCGAAAATCCCTCTCGCGTCCCACAATTCCATCTGTCTAATCACCCGTGCTTGTCCAACACCTTGATGACATCGTTACCAGAATACATCCCTGTTTAACAGGTAAACCTGCGTAAGAGGTAAACCTGTGATAGATAAAAAATCGAGTCCGATCCACCGCCAACCCGTTGGCAAGCGGTCTACTGCTGGATCTTTACTTCATGATTCTTGATGCAGCGCGACCATTAACCGACCCGCGTGCTGCGATTGATAAGAAAGTGCCACCCTAGGCGACAACTCGTAGTTCGAGACCCGATCGCTCACGTACGCCGTCGATGAATTCCTCGAAGATACGGATATCAAGTGCAGAAGCAGCACCGCACTCAGGATGGAACTGAGTTCCCAAAGCGAACCAATCCATCATTTCACTTTCGATCGCTTCGATCACACCATCGGGGCATCTTGCGGTCACGCGGAAACCTGGTGCGACTTCATCAATCGCCATGTGATGTCGGCTACTGACGCGAATCTCTCCATCACCGTAAACGCGTCCAACAAGCGAATCGCTTACAACATCCAAGGTGTGTCGGTGGTTTGGATCCTGAGGATCATGGTGAGGAACGGCTTCTGGCAAGTCTTCTTTTAGATGCAAGAAGAGATTTCCGCCCTGCTGCACATTAAGAAGTTGCATCCCGGTACCGATTCCCAATACTGGCAGACGACGCTCTGCGATCTCAGCCATTAGCATTCGATCACTCTGCTCGCGTACCGGATCAAGTGGACGCACGCTGGGATGAAGCATGAAGCCGTCGTTGCGTGGGTCAAGATCGGCACCGCCAATCATTACGAATCCTTGAACCTGATCGACCACGCGGGCAATCGACTCAGCATCGCCCAACGGCGGCATGATGATGGGGATCCCACCAGCAGCAATAATCGACTGAAAATAACCCGCAGCAATGTAACTGTAGGCAGGTGTACTGCGGGCGGCGGCTCGGAAGTCCGCGTTAAGTCCAATCAGGGGCTGGTTCGACATCCGAAAAATCCTGTTCGAATTCGTTGAATAGAAATGACCGCGGGATCTTCCCGCAACAATGACAAGTACCGAACCAAGTCTGCTCACAGACGCAGTCGTCGCTTTCCTCTTTCAAAGTGATCCAATCGCTTGAACGAAGGCGTATCGAGCGAGATCGACAGCTTCGGTGACCGGAAGGAGACATGTGCAAAAATTGAAGTTGAATCAATTCGATGCATCTGCCAAGTTTTGCACCCGTCACGCTTTGCACCCACTGCGGGAGCCCTTAAGCAACTCTTCTCGATGGAACCCATCAGGACAATGAGGAAAACAACCACCTCGAACTCGATCGACTGAGCGCGTTCTTGGTTTCGGAAACAGAAGGAGTCGTGAAAAATACCAATCCCACCTGTTTCGATGAGAAAAATACACTTTTTTTCACAGAACCCAAACCTTTTCTACATATCCGACACAACACCCAATGCTAGCACTGCCTGTCGTGCTAGCATTGGCTCTCTTTGATAGCATCCCTAGTTGTGCCGCTTCAATTTTGGGTTTTTTGAGGCTATAAAAACGTTTTTGATTGTCCAAAATCATCACCAGAACCGAGGCTAAGTTGCGATTCCAAAACGTTTGCATTGAATCGATCGGTGTCCAGCTCCCCACGGAAGTTTGGTCCAGCCTCGAGGTCGAACGACGACTTGAACCGCTCTACCGACGCCTAAAGCTACCCGAGGGTCGATTAGAACTCATGAGCGGTATCGCTGAGCGGCGAGTTTGGGCTCCCGGAACTCTCCCGAGCACACCGAGTATCCGGAGCGGTCGTCTTGCCATCGAAGCATCCAACATTGCATCTGATGAGATCGGCTGCCTGATCCATGCGAGTGTTTGCCGTGATTTCTTAGAACCTGCCACGGCCTCGCGAGTCCATCACGGCATTGGACTCTCTTCAAACTGCTGGGTCTTTGATATCTCCAATGCCTGCCTAGGTCTTCTTAATGGGGCGGTTCAAATTGCCCAAATGATTGAACTGGGCATGATCAAAGCCGGGATGGTTGTGGGTACCGAGAATAGCCGCCCACTACTGGAACAAACCATTGAATCACTCAATCACGATCAGTCGCTCACACGAAAAAGCGTCAAACCCGCTTTCGCCTCTCTTACCATCGGTTCCGGCAGTTGCGCCTGGCTTTTGGCTCACCGAGATCTAAATCCCAACGCTTCACCGCTGGAAATTGCAGTCGCCGAGGCGAGAACCGAATATCATCACCTTTGTATGAGCGACCAAGATTCCGCTGGTGCAAGTATGCAGCCACTCATGGAAACTGACTCTGAAACCCTCATGGCAGAGGGGATACGAACCGGTCAAGCTGCGTTTGAAAAACTGCTGACCGAGACCACCTGGGGTCGCGAAGCGATCGACCAAACGATTTGCCATCAAGTCGGTGCTCGTCATCGAATCGGAATGCTTGATTCCATGAATTTGCCAGTCGAAAAAGACCATGTCTCCTTTCCTCGACTGGGCAATACCGGATCGGTCGCCCTTCCTCTGACCGTCGCATCAGGCATCGCAAGCGGTGTGCTGAGAAAGGGGATGCGGGTCGCAATGCTCGGAATTGGTTCAGGGATCAACAGTGTCATGCTTGCCAGCCAATGGGGTGAAACCAAGGTAGCGGGCAATATTGAGGCGATTCTCCCGTAGATCGAACTCACCCTGAACGCACGCACAGGAGTGATCCCCCCTAATCGGAAGAACTCTAGCAGTGGAATTGCATGGATTACAAAGATCAGAGACCACAATCACCAAAATGTGACCACCAAGACGTGGCCTCTTAGAAACTCTAATCGAGCAACTCTGACCGAACACGGAAAAGAGAGTCAGCCAGCCGCCACACCTGTGCAGCAACCCGAGCTATTGCCAGAAAGGTCAAGTCTTTCTCGATTTTTCTTCGTGCGATTCAGAATATCCCGTTTGAGAACGTTGTTGACTCGCGCCATCAGATCTGACGCGGTATCCACCGGCTTTACCTCTGTATCAACACCGGCGCTCTCTACCTCGGAGCTGTCGCGGGGTGCGTTTCTGGCACCATGCGAAAATGACGCCTGACAATGCGGGCACGACACCAAGGTCTCTAGCAAATCGACACTGATTTGGATTCGCCGCCCGCAAACCGCACACGACTTGATGGTATTTTTTGACACAAATGCCTCCTCGGTAACCAGAAACGAGTCAGACGACCCAAAGAAAAGATTTGCATCGCCTGGTTTGCGGTGCGTCCGAGGATTTTATCCAGCCAGAACGGATTAGGCAAATACTTTCCTTTAAAGGCGTTCAAAGGGAGCTATTCACCCCCTTGCAGAAGTCGTCATTCTCTTAAATATCCTCATAATCCGCACAAAAGCTTCGAGAGACAGTCGCTTCAATGAAAGAATTGGCTCCGCTCCACCCTCAACCAACGGAAGTCAGCAGCCGCGTTTTCCCCTATATTTTCAATGGGTACAAAGGATCCGTGTACCTGAGACACGAAGGCATGAGGTGACCCTTTCCGTCATTCGATTCCCTATTTTGACTCCAAAAACGATTCGGTCAGAAAAGAGAGAGAGATGAGCAAACGCGTCCTATTCGTCTGTATGGGTAACATCTGCCGCTCACCGGCGGGCGAAGCGGTGATGAAACGCTTTGCCGAGGAATTTCGCATTCCCGTGGATGTTGATTCAGCCGGAACCCACGCCTACCACGTGGGCGAGCGAGCCGACTCACGGATGCGTGCTGCCGCAGAAGCTCGCGGTTACGAGCTGTCAAGCATTGCAAGAAAAGTAACCCGAGACGATTTATCACCCGAAAACTTTGACTTAGTGCTGGCGATGGACTCCGAGAACCATGCGATTCTCACCAAAATGGCAAATGGCATCGCTCCACATATCCGACTCTTTAGCGACTACCTGGACCAACAGTGGCCCAAAGATGTCCCCGATCCCTACTACGGTGACGAGGATGGATTTAGTGAAGTCCTTGATATGCTCGAAGCCGGATGCCCCATCATCCTGCAAACACTCGCTGGCGAAGACATCTTTGCAGGCGAATTTGACGACGACGATGACGACATGATCTAGGCAAAATTCGCCGGATATCTTCCCGGCGTCGCGTCGAGCTGCTTTGAAACCGCATTGAAAGCAGCCGCTGCGTCAAAAGCGATGCCGACCAATCGAACACTCCGTAGGATCGTTAAGAAGTCGAATCGAAACCAACGCGGGCCTAACGGATGAGTGATTGCATCGATGGCGGGTTATTGCGTCGGCGGCAAACTGCGACGCGATCGCCGAACCCGCTCGTATCGCACTCGGCAACCAATGGGAACGGTTTCTGCTTTTTCGGGCTCTCCACCACGCAATACGGAATCGATTGCATCGGCCAAATAAGTCTGGGTGATCTGCTTACCATCGGGGCTATCGTCGATTGAGCCCATGTAGCAAACTCGCCGCTGCTGATCCAACAAGTAACACTCTGGCGTCGCCATTGCACCAAATTTCCGGGCGATCTCTTGACTCTCATCAAAGAGATAGGCAAACGGAAATCCTCGCTCTGCCGCTCGCTTTTTCATTGCTGGTAAACGATCCTCTTCGATCGTATTGACGTTGATGGCAACTACCGCGACTCCTTTGTTCGCATAGTTTTTTTGCAACGCAATCAAACGATCCTCTGCATCCAATGCATAAGGACAACTGTTGCAAGTAAAAACGATCACCACCAGCTGATGATCTTTCCACTCATCAAGATCGTGTTCTTTTCCGTCGACTCCCGGTAACCCCGACCAAGTAGGCGACGCGTCGCCGATTGAAAGTTGCTGGTTGTACTCGCCCGCAACAATCCATGAATCTTGTGAAAACCAGGCCCCAAAAAGTGAACAGCCCAAAACAAAAACCAAATCGCGTGTCAACGATCTGCGCCCCCTCTGGGTGCAACACGCTGGGATCCGGTTTCGAGAACCTGTTGCGTTTGGAGAATCAAACGATATGCCATCGAGTCCTTGGTGAGGATTGCCTTGAACCCTATCGGTGGCCCCTATTTGATGATGACAGGAATTGAAGTCCTGGACATTCATATTCGTTTCTCGGTTTTGGGGGTTAGGAATCGGTCGTACCGCTGATGCCCCATCATGGGGTTTGAGTTCACAAGATCGACCTCGAACTTACACTTTTCCGTCCTCGATCCCTAAGCTTCAAAGCGGCAACGGTTAACTTCAAAGCGGCAAGCTGAAATCAGGATCAGTTAGCACGAGGATCGAGCAAGGCGTTTTAACACCTCGACGCCTCGTTTGAGCGTTTCGTCGGAGGCAGCAAAACTAATCCGAAAGTGCGAGTCTCGGTGGCTGAAGATATTACCGGGAACGATCAATAGGTTTTCAGCAATCGCCCTTTCGACGAACTTGGCACCACTATCACCGGGTGCTTTGGGGAACACGTAAAACGCGCCGTTGGGCTTTGAAATTTCGTAGTCCCCTGCCAGTTCTGAACAAAGATAATCACGCTTTTTTCGGTATTCATCGACGTGGCCGGATAGGTCAACCTGCGTCGCCTGCAATGCTCCCCACTGTGCGGGTTGCGGCGCACACACGAACGAGTACTGCTGTAACTTCAACATCACACTCATGATCTCTCGTGGTCCATGCACATAGCCCACCCGCCATCCTGTCATCGCGTGACTTTTGCTAAACCCATCAATCACAATTGTCTGATCATTGAATTCTGCGGGCGAAACAAACTCACCGTCGTAAAAGAATGTGCTGTAGATTTCATCAGACACCAAAGCGATTTCTTTTTCTTTTGCCAACCGTGCCACCGCCTCAAGTGATTCACGATCTGCCGTAACCCCTGTCGGGTTCGCTGGACTATTGATCAAAATCATTTTGGTTTTGGAAGTCACCGCTGCGGCGATGCGATCGGGGTTGATCGCAAAGTCGGGATAGGAATCAACGGGGACGGGCACGCCGCCACACATTCGAACCAGAGAGGGGTACATGACAAAATAGGGATCCATGAAAATCACTTCATCGCCCGGATTGATCATGGAAAGCATGGCCAAAACCAAACCGCCGCTGGTGCCGCTGCTGACAAAAAGATCGCGATTTTCATGAGTTGGGTAAGTATCGGAAACCTGCGTCAATAATCTCTCTTTTAACGCGGCGATCCCCTGTGTGGGCGAATAAGCATTCTTGCCCGACTCAATCGCCTCAATTGCTGCAGCCTTGATCGATTCAGGAACATCAAAATCAGGCTGGCCAATCGACAGGTTAATAGGATCCTTTAAATTCGCTGCCAGATCAAAGACCCGGCGTATGCCACTGCTGTCAAAAGCTTCAGTACGTTCAGAAATCCAAGGATGCATGTTGAAATCTATCCATCAATTGTGTTTCAGCAATGGACGCGGTCGCCAATCTCGGCAACGATAATAACGAGGCGACTCACGCGATAACCGACGGCTGGCCAGTACCGCCGAGCGTCCCCGAGTGTATCAATCTTTCCGCACTTCACCGAGTGGGAGAATCCTGCATTGGCTGAAATCCAACTTGTCGAACCCGTTGTGCGATTTTGCGGGATCATCTCTCGTCACGACGATACCCTTCAATGGGCGCTGGAACTGATTTCCAAGCACTGGGGAAAACCGGTCATCCAAAGCCCTCCGATTGAATTCGAAGCTGGCGGTTACTATCGGGCGAGCATGGGCGATGATTTGATCAAAACGCTCGTCGCATTTGAAGGATTTCAAGACCCTGGGGAACTAACTGACTGGAAACTTGCGACCAATCAATGGGAGTCGGATTACGCCGCACTCGGCTTGCATAACGAGACTCGACCACTGAACCTCGATCCGGGCTATACCTCGCAGGCTAAGTTGGTTCTCGCGACGACCAAAGATCGGGATCACCGTCTTTACCTACGTAATGGCATCTTTGCCGAAGTCACCCTGACCTACGTTCGAAAAAAATGGGAACACCATCGCTGGTCTTACCCCACTTACCGGGGTGAAGAAGTTGCCAAATTTGCACAGCTCTGCAGAGAACACCTGCGGAGATACTTGCAGCAGGAAAGAACCTTTCGGCAACGCGAAATGGGTCCGGTACCGACCCAACAGCGTCTCAGTTTCGAAAATCAAAGACGCAAGGAACAATCATCTTTCCATTCGTCAAACAAAATCAAACCAGAAGGTTCAAGCAACGAGTCTGCCGACCCTTGACCTCCGAGCCAAAACGAAAGAATCCTCCCGCCCATTAAAACGCCCAATCAAACGCCCCCGTTAAGACGTGACAAAAACCCGATGTGAAGGCTGGGGCAAAACCAGATGAGCACGATCTGGGAGGTAACACCGTATGCATCTCAAATCACTCTGATACACTTTGGTGACCTGAGACCATCCAACATCACTAACATTGATTGAGAGAAACGCGTGAGTCAACTTGCGGGAAAAATTGTCGCCATCACGGGTGGCGGAACGGGCATCGGTGCTGGAATCGCCAAAGGACTTGCGGAGGCCGGTTGTCGTGTGACGATTGGTGGCAGACGCTTGGAACCACTCCAGACTTTGGCTGGCTCGGTTCAATCTGCGCACCCCATTCGCTGCCAAACGGTTGATGTCGCCTGCAAAGATAGTATCTCGAGCTTCTTTGGATCGATTCGAAGTGAAGTCGGCGATGTGGATATTCTTGTGAACAGCGCTGGAATCAACATTCAAAAACGAACCATGGCCGAAATGGCACCCGAAGACTGGGAGCGTGTGCTATCGATCAACGCGACCGGAGCTTATCGGTGCATGACCGAGGTTTTACCCGCGATGCGGGCAAGAAAAGATGGACTCATCGTTAACATCTCGTCGGTAGCGGGCAAACGAGCCATCACGCTGGGTGGCGTGGTTTACTGCGCCAGTAAATTTGCGATGACAGCCCTCGGTACCGCTGTCTCGAATGAGGTTCGAAACGAAGGAGTGCGAATCACGAATGTTTATCCAGGCGAGGTGAACACACCGATTCTCGACAATCGTCCAACTCCTGTTTCTCAAGAACACAAAAATGCAATTCTACAACCAGAGGATATCGCTTCGGTGATCGTGACCATCTGCGCCTTGCCACCTCGCGCAAACGTTCCAGAAATCGTGGTCAAACCGACAATCCAAGAATGGGTTTAAGTTTTGCAGTTCATGGTCTCAATGGCTTATTGACTCAACATCGGATCAATCCACTCAAGACGCACTGAATTTGTCTCCATGAATCATTCCAATCAGCAGCAAGAGGATGCCGATCCAATGAATGATTCCGAGAGTCATGAACGGGATGAATTACATGATGGATTAACAGGCGAACAAGCAAACGAAAACAACGTTATCTCTCCATCGCACACCGTTGAAGAAAACGATGACGAAGAACCCGAGCTTTCGCTTGATGATTTAGGAGCAGCCTACGCGCGAGTGGCGGCTGAGCACGACCCTGAATCCTTTTCCGTCCCCGAACAAGAATCCGCGGAGGAAGAGGTCCTCGGTGAGGAATACGTCGATGCGGTCGATGTCGGCGGTGTTGAGCAAGATGATCAAGCGGCAACGCCCGAAGCAATTATTGAAGGCGCTTTGTTCGTCGGTCATCCTGACAATAAACCGCTCAGTGAGCAACGAATCGCATCCCTGATGCGTGATGTCACGCCACAGGAAGTGGAGGAGATGATTGAACAACTCAATGCGTCTTACACGGCGGCTGATCAGGCGCTGCGTATTGTGCGAGACGAACGTGGCTATCGCATGACGATCGCTCCAGAAGTCGAAGATATTCGCCGATCGTTTCTTGGGAAGGTACGCGAAGCCAGACTAAGTCAGCCTGCAATTGATGTGCTTGCACTGGTCGCCTACCAGCCAGGAATCACTTCACAAGTCGTCCAGGATCAGCGAGGCCAAGACAGCGGCGCGATCTTGAATCAGCTGGTGCGACGACAACTCATCAAACTTGAGCGTCGAGCGCCTAAATCCGGTGGTAAAAAGGTTCCGCACTACTACATCACCGAACGCTTTCTACAGCTTTTTGGTCTCGAAAGTATCGAGGACTTACCACAAGTCGAAGAAAGCTTCCGCGATTAATCGTAAACGAAACTTGGATCGTGCCCCCTGCTGGCCAGTTCCCTTTAGGGGATTTCCATCAGCAGATCATTCACCGAATGATTGGCACTTACACCATCGAAAAACCCATAAAGGTAAATGATGATTCGCGGTGTCGCACTGGACATGGACGGGCTTTTATTCGACACCGAGTCTCTTTATTGGGAATGCGGTGATGAACTTCTACAACGACGCGGAAGACGCTATTGCAAGGATTTGCAAAGGCAGATGATGGGTCGTGTTGGAGCTGCCGCGATGCAAGAAATGATCAATTTCCATCAACTTGCAGATCGTGCGGATGATCTTATCCTCGAGTCCAATGAGGTTTTTGCTGCGTTACTCGAGAGAGGTGCTCAGGAAATGCCCGGCCTCAATGATTGGATTGATTTTCTTAGACAAACGGGTATTCCCTTTGGTCTGGCAACCAGCAGCCAACGACGCTTTGTTGATATTCTTTTTCGAGATCGATCATGGCGGCAAGATTTTGCTTTCATCCTGACAGGTGATGATGTGACTCGCGGGAAACCCGATCCGCAAATCTATCAGCTTTCCGCAGAAAAAATGGGAATTCCAACCCACGAAATGCTAGTTCTCGAGGACAGCCAAAACGGCTGCGCCGCGGCAGTTGCGGCGGGTGCCCACACCGTCGCAATCCCCAGTGAACACACCCAACACCAAGACTTCGATGGTGTCAACTTAATCGCCGATTCTCTTCGCGATCCGCGCCTTTGGCAAATCTTATCTAGTTAAGTGAATGTTGCTGTCATCGAAACCCGATTCGCTGAGTGCACAAGATTCCGGATGGATGCAGCCGCATCCTCGTTACTGATCTGCATCGGTTCGCGTGAGAAACCAACCCTCGGGTGGATCGGGATATCCAAATGCTTGGTGATAATTTCTTTGTCGAGTCTCGACCCAGACCAACGTTTCCTGATGCAAGCTAGAAGGATGGATACGTACTGCGTGACTGGCGAGCTTCTTGGCGTTCGTAAAATCCTGCCGCGCCACCGCAGCAATTGCTAGGTTGTGTGTTGCGGCAATTTGAAAAGGATTCTTAACACGGACGTTTTCCCAGATCTGTTCAGCCTCACCCCAACGCCCCGCCTCCGCCAATGCATTCGCTTTTCGCACGGCTTGACTGCCGGGTAGTAGATAAGCATTTTCCAGTTCGATCTTTTCTTGGCTCACCGTTGGCATCATCAGACGATAGGTTTCACGAACCGCTGCGATCGCCAACACTTCATCAGGACTCGCTAACAAGCCAAGGTCAGGGTAACGCTCGATCGCTGACGCAGTGGTCACCGACACTGGAATGCCGCCCCCCTCTCGATCCTCAGTGAGCGATGTCAACTTCCATGAGATCGTCACTTGATCTTTGAACGTTTCTTGCTGATCGAGGGCGCGTCGCTCAAACACTTCGCCTCGCAGTAAAAAATCGGCTCCGGCTCGGCGTGCAAGAGAAGCCAAAGCAACATCATTGACTTCATGATCGGTAGCAGAGACCAACTGAATTTCGCTACCGGAACGCAACGTCTGATAATCAACCAGCATCACCTTCTGCCCAGGCTCCTGCGGAGCCAGATCGAATAGTTTTCTACGAATCGAACGTACCAGAGTCCCTTCTCCAACCACATCCGAAACCACCACTTTACTGCCAACCGTCGATGCAACGAGTGGCGGTCGCCAAAGATGGATCGGCGCAGTCACCGTGCACCCACCAAGCAGCAAAAGGCAGAGAGGAAAGAATAAATGGGCAATGCCCCTTGGTTGAAACGAATCCATACTTGCGGTGTAGAAAGTCCGCAGGTTCCACGTCAAGTTCGCTAGTGGATCAAAAAGCCGCAAAGGCTGCGACTCACCGCAGGACAGCCGCAAGGGAAGATGCTAGGCGGCCGCGAGGGTAGCTGCTAGGCGGCCGCGGCGGGGGCGACCACTTGGCGTAGCCGAGGGATCACAAGACTTTCTCGACGGACGCCGTCGCTGCCATAGAAAATCACTGTATTTCTGGGGTAATCACAAATCGCAGTCAGTTTGACGCTTCTTGGCCCGTGGAGACAAAAGTAGATACCGACGGGCTTCCCGCCACGAATCACTTCACGCTGGGTGATGGGAAACTGATCGGGGACCAAATGCCCCAGTTCGCAGAGCTTCTCTTCGATGGTCTTACAAAGACTTGAGTAATCAATCTTTTGAGTAGTCAGACCAATCATTCGCGACCCTGAGGCTAGAGCAAGCTAAGAGAACAACATTCGGCGAGTGTGACTCTCCGTCTGTCCAGCATGGAAATCGGCGGCGACGCCCCAGAACTTTAGTTCGCAAAAAAGTCTATAGTCCGGCACTTAACAAGTCAGGTAAGTCTTACCGGTTGTTCCGTTTTCACGTGTTGTGACCATTGCAAAGACACTCGAAACAAGACATTTTTCACACTTCGACCAAAGTCGCCAACCACAAGATTTGGCAGCGATTGACGAATTCACGAACAAAAAATCAGAGACTTTGCAACTTGATTCAAGTCAATCTCTCTTGAGCTGAAGCGATCGAAATTCTGGACTTTCTTGAAGTCGATTCCCAGGTCCTTGACCACCATGCTTAGGTCCTTGGCCACCATGCTTGGTCCTTGATGGCGATGATCGAATCACGCATCGGGCTGGGTAATACGCCCGTGTATCTCATGCAGAAGACGCTGTTCGAGCGAAGCATCTCTTCCAAGTGGAATCCATCCGAGGGTTTTTGGAGCATCCATCTGATCTCCACCTTGCCGAACAATCGTCCCATCATGCCGCTGGCTAACGGTGACTTCGTTGGCTAGCTGACTACGATCGGTATCCTCTAACTCCTTTTGAACCACAACCTCAAGCACATAGCCTACTGCTGAGGGACGAAGCGTAACGACAGCACGACGTCGAATCGATTGAAAGGTACTTTGGAAACGCTCAAACCCAGAGGTGGAATCCTTTCGCCAAGGCTCAAGCACCGACGCGCCGATTTGATAACTTGTTTCTAAACGACCGTCTAAAACAACACCATTGGAATTTTGAACGGGCTGCTCTCGTGCGATGCGAAAGTAGTCGTCGATGGTATCAACCACCTGCGACCAAACAAATTGATCTTTACCCGCCGGTAGATCTAGTGGGTTGGGAACAAAAACGGGCGGGGACGGATCGGTGAAACGGTAAAGCAGTTTACCGCACCCAGTACCGCAAACCAGCAATAGTGCGAAACTAAAGACCATCAGCCGATTGAGAAAATTCAAGCGAGCAAGACGATGCCATCGGTGCGGTAGGAGTGGCGTGAGTGCCATCGGTGCTACCTCCGCAAGGACGGATCGGAGTAACGGCTTGCGATACTCTGGGGTAGTTCCTTGGAGCCCGGAGTATCCTCAGGAAACAACGACCAAACTGGAACTAAAACCTGCATCTGATCCAGCACCTCACGCTGGCTGTCAGAGATTTTTTTCTCACGCAGCGTTGATCGAATACTATCTTGCACCTCGCTCAGGGGAATCGTGCCGGCATCTTGCCGATCGAGTACGCGAACAATATGAAAACCACTTTGGTCTTCGATAATTTCGCTCATCGCATTGAGTGGTATTGTGAAAACCTGTTGATCGATTGCGTCGGAAGCCAGTGCGCCCTTGGAAGTCCAGTCATGAACGCCGCCTTGGTTAGCAAAAGGTTCCTGACTTTTTTCTTTCGCTACGGCCTGCATACTTCCGCCAAAGTAAGCCTCTCGCCCCATTTCCCAAATTGCAGCATGGGCCGCTTCCCGATCAGAGAATTGATCAAATCGCACCGAAAGTTGCTCCCACCTCGCTCGCATGGGTCGCTGATAATCTTGGGCATGCGTTAGATAGTATTCATTGATTTCGGCAACTGAAACCGTCGGCTCTCGATCCACCTTGCTTCGGATATACAGATGCCCCAGCATCGCGTCCATAAAATCACGCTGCCGAGCGGACACCGAACTACCGACTTTTCTCAATTCATCGTCCAGTTCCGTTAAATCCTCGACCTTGTACTGTTTTTTAAGCTCCGGCAGCTCCGTTTCGAAAAACATCTGCCTCGCACGCATGGTCAAGCGATCATCCGCTTCCTTTCGTTTTTCTGCCGATTCTGTTCCAACCTGATCCAGCAAGAAAGCTTCTCGCATCATTTTGTTCTGTATCGTCTGCTGCAATAGGCTGCGAGTCAGACGAACGCGGGCGAGTTGCATCTGATCCTCAGGGAAACTTGTTCCACTTCGAACGACCGCCTCGTTGAGTTGTGCTTCAACCTTCGCCGCAAGATCTCCCATCAAAATGGGCGTCTGACCGACGTAGGCGACGATCGCTGCCGGATCCTTGGGAAGAAGATCGCCTGCATTGCTAGCTTCCTCTGGAGCCTCGGAAACATCCGCATCTGAGATTGAGGTATTGACCTCCGCGACGCTTGTAAGACTGCAAAAAGCCCCAACCATCAAAGCGATGAGCATGTTTCGCAGGAGAACCATTGTCGGCATTCGACGACCTATTCGGTAAGAACGGAACCTCTTTCAGCTTTCACCACCAAGACAGCCGGTGTCGATCGCGGAGGACTTGGTCACCGTGAGAAAGCTTTCAACATGGCTTGTAAACCGAGCGGTTTAGGCGAGGCAAGACTGATCTTCGATGATGCGTGGATGACCTCTCCAGGACGGGAATAGGATCCCCACAATCCTACGATTGTGGGTTGGGATGCAACGGTTGGCACAAACCAATTCCGACCTTTCGGTATCCCTGCCACTTTTCGTACGATCCGAAACCTTGGGGGAAAACCACCACGTCAGGAATCGATTGACACTGCGACGAACCATGATTTGGCAACAGCCGAGTTTGGCTGAGCGGCGATTGCAGTTGTCAGTCGTTACTCGGGAAGTCGCCCTGAAACACTTTCCCCAACCAGGAGTGACCAAGCATGTCTGATCTTTGGACAACTCCTGACTCAAGACGGCTCCACGCGATGCACCACCCCCCCTCGAATGCCGAAGCAGCACGATTTCGCCTTGGTACCTTACTGTGGTTTGCCGGCATCACGCTATTGCTAGTGCCGATGGCAACGCTACTGGACATTCCGATTGCCAAGTGGTTCGCCCAAGATCCTCTTCCTGATTGGGCTGGTTGGCTACTGGAGGGATTACTTTACTACGCCCATGGAACAGGGATCACCTGCATCCTCGTTGGGTTGCTGTTCTTTGCTCCAACGAAACGATGGCATATTCCAAGACTTGCGGTGCTAGCAGCAGGCGGTGGTGCGATCTCGACGCTGACAAAAATGTTTGTTCTTCGGCCTCGCCCCAATTCACTGCTTCTGACCAGCGCGAACAATGACCACGCTTGGATCTGGAACTTTGATTGGACACTGAGCCATGTTGCCGACTTTGAACCCAGCTCGCGCGCCTTTCCTAGTGCGTACCTCGCCACCGCGACGGCACTAACGGTGGGACTATGGACCCTTTACCCGAGAGCCAAGTGGTTGTTCTCGACGCTCTGTTTTGGAACTTTGATGCAGCGACTTCTTTGCGGGTCTCATTTTATGAGCGATTTGTTTGGGTCCGCAGCAATCGGTCTTTGGTGGTCTTATGTCTGTTACCACCCGAGCTTGATGGGATCGCTGTTTGAAAAGCTCGAAAGTGATTACCAATCAGCCTCACGTCTCGCATCATCGCTCTCTGAGCCGTCTACGGATATGTCGATGATGAAATCGGTGGGAACCGGTGAGCCGCGCGTTATCAGTAGCCGATTTGGTTGGCAGTCAGAAAACAGTCAACCAAGCAATGAGACACCCGACCGGAGTCTTGATTCTATGCCATCCTCCGATCGCGAGAGACGTGAATCTAGTCCATCCAGTCGTGCGGCCTAACGGCATCAATCAGCGGAAAGGGTGGTAGGTTTTCGGGCTTTATCCCAATTCGTGATTCACAGCTTCTATCTTACGCCGCAAGGTAAAAAACACCGTTCGGAAAAAAACCGCTATTCGCTGGACAAAAGCGTCATAAAAACACCGTTCAGCCGATCTTCCATACAACGCCCCCACCGCGGATCCCTGTCGGAACGCTGCCCGGTGGAGAGGCTCTGGCACAAAGTTGGCGGCAAACACTAACTTTTCATCGCCGGAAGCTTTATCGGTTTCCGATAGATCGCATTGAACCGAGTCGCATCAGGGATCCATTGAGTCAGTCGGCCGCAGCACGTAGGCGTTGGCGAATAGACGGAATAATGTCACGCGGGACAAACTTGGCCAACTGATCATCGTCCTCACTGAGGGTAGCAATCTGCTTGAGCAGCGAGCTACTGACGTGGGCATACTGCTCGGCAGCCATCAGAAAGACCGTTTCAATCTCTGAGTCAAGTTGTTGGTTTGCCATCATCATCGTAAATTCGCCAGCGATATCGGTCAGAGGACGAATCCCGCGAACCATAATCTTGGCTCCGATACTGCGAACAAAGTCGACCGCTAACCCGTGAAAAACCTCAACTCGAACATTCTCTAAATGGCCCGTCACGCGTCTCACGAGGTCAACCCGCTGATCTGTTTCAAACAAAGAACGCTTATCAGCATTAATCCCGACACCAATCACTAATTGATCAAAAAGCGGTGAAGCCCTTTCGATAATGTGCAGATGTCCAAGGGTGACCGGGTCAAAGGATCCTGTGTAGACAGCCGTACGCGAAGCAACGCCTTTGTCGTGGACAGGTGGGGTGACTGACATCGAAACCAAAGCAATGAAGTGGGACAAAAGAAAGAACAGGACCTAAAACTCTAACAGATTAAGCAAATGCGGCAGCCGATGCGAGTCGTCTGTTGGCAATCGAGCAGAGTTCGACTGGTCCGAGAATTCTAGGGGAGCGACTTGTGCACCAACTCAGCAAGCCGCTCAATATCATCACCATTGTTGTAGGCGTGAACGCTTGCCCGAATTCCGCCATCGCGACAACTCAGAACGACATGGTTACGGATCGCGAATTTACGAAAAACGGCGGGATCAACCCCAGGGATCTCAAAGGTGACGATGCCACTTCGATGCATGGGTGCATTGACCAAGCGTGTTTTAATACCGAGATCACCCAACCGAGCCTCGAGTATCTCGGTAAGCGATAAAATTCGATTTTCGATTGCGTTCTCGCCATGTACCTCACGGACGCTCAGAAAAAGATCCAATGAGGCACTCAGAGCAGCAACCCCCAACAGGTTTGCCGATCCCCCTTCGAACCGACTTACTGCATCACGAAGTTCAAATTCAGGTCGTGCATAGTTGAAGGAATTCTTGACGCTATTCCAGCCAACTTGGGTACATCGCAAGCGATTCAAATGCTTGCGGCGGACCATTGCGACTCCAATCCCTTCCGGTCCAAGCAACCACTTATGACCATCCGCGGCCAAAAAATCGACAGGCGTCTTTTGAAGATCTAACGGATAGACGCCAAGGCCTTGAATGGCATCCAAGAAAACCAGCACGCCTTTTTCATGTGCTAGAGAGACCAAACGGTCAAGATCGATACGAAATCCACTCGCGTAGCCAACCCAACTGACGGCAATCAGGCGAGTCTTTTCATCCACCTGGTCGATCAAATCCTCAACCCGAACCTGTCGATCGACCCGCGGAACCATCCTTAGCTCGACCCCCTTCATTCGCTGGTTTTGCCACGGAAACAAGTTGCTCGGAAACTCACCTTCGGGAATGACCACGTTGTCTCCTTTTTCCCAGGGAAAACCTTCCGCCACGAGATTCACACCGCTGGTGGTGTTTGGAACCAAGCAGATTTCGGTCGGGTCGGCTTGCAATATCTTGCTGAATTGCCGACGAAGTCGTTCAGCGGTGGAAGCCCATGAAGGCCAATTCATATCGCCATCGTCCGAGGCCTCTTCGGCGAATTGTCTAATTGCATCGGCGGCGGGACCGCTGAGTGGGCCGACCGCCGCATGGTCAAAATAGGCCCATTTTTTGGTAACTGGCATCCGTTTTCGCCACCAAACCCAAGGATCTGCCTCCAAAAGTCCATCGCTTTCCTGTCGGTTTTCTGGCTGAGCAGTCCCACAGTTGGCCTTTTTCATCTATGATTCTCGGTTTCCATCGCGTTAAGTACGGTTTTATCGCTACAGAAGGCTTCTGCTGCGACCTGAGATCCCAACACTCGGCGGATGGCATGGGAAATCACAGGATTTCCAACTATACTGCGGTCGCGGCGAAATTTGTTTTCGTTTTTCTGTTTCTTTTCTGTCTATCTGGCGAGGTGATTGATGCCCAAGGCGCTCTGTCTCATTAGCCTTGTTGCGTCGATATTGATCGTCGTTTTGTTCCTTTCAGATGCCGCCCTTGGCATGATGGGAATGAACGACATGGCGCCCCTTCGTTCCGCAAATCTGACGATGGATATTGTCTTTGCGATCATGGCCGGGGCAATGATCTATCTCAGCTGGTCTACCTATCGGGAACAACGCTAGCGTTGCGGTCAGCCCTCTGGCTCAAAACGGCATCTCCTCGCCCCGTGGATCGCTTCATGTGCGAGCATAGCAGACGAGGCTCCATGTCAGTAGAAATCCTAGCAATCAGCAAACCAAATCGGTAACCGAAATACTCGGACCGTTTCATACTCGATCCTGAATGCTCGGTTATGATTGGGACGTATCAGCCTGCTCGCTATCTTTAGAGAGACGAGCTCTCGATCTTTCCCCCCGATTCCTCCAACGACGGCTCGCTTAGGCCTCAAGGTGTTGCATCGATGAAACAGAATCGTCGTGAATTCAAGAAAATTCTCGGAGCCGGACTCGTTACCAGCCTCAGTCGCTCAAGTTGGGGACAAGCCCCAACGTCACGAACCTCTGAACTGGAGACGTTTGTTCCAACGCGTGCAATCACAGAGGGTCCCCATCACCACTGGTTTGGATACTACGACAAACGAGAGTTTGATCCTTCCAACCGCTTCGTCCTCAGCAATCAAGTCTCCTTTGAAGGTCGAGCCCCCACTGGCAACGACTCCATCACCGTTGGCTACGTGGATACCCAGAACGAGGATCAATGGCATTCGATCGGCACAAGCCAATCATGGGGTTGGCAACAAGGATGCATGCTGCAGTGGCTGGGAAACCGGGGCGATCGAATCATGTGGAATGATCGAGACGGAGATCAATTCGTTTGCCGAATTTTTTCAATGAAAGATCATTCGGTCAAAACGCTACCGCGTCCCATCTACACGGTCTCTCTCGATGGCCGCGTCGGCCTGTCAGTCGACTTTCGTCGTATCGACAATCTACGTCCCGGCTACGGGTACGACGGGCTTGCAGACCCCAATGTCAATAAACGGGCGCCAGAAGATTCAGGGATCTGGAGAGTCGACATGGAAACGGGCGAATCGCAACTCATCCTGTCACTAGCAGAAATTGCACAGCTTCCCTGGCCCGATGGCAATCGGCACGCTGAAGCCTGGCACTACTTCAACCACCTGTTAATCAATCCGTCGGGTAACCGTTTCATTGTGCTTCATCGCTATCGACCAAAGTTTGACCCCACAACGCTACAATTCGAAGGAGGATTTGTGACGCGGATGGTTACTGCGAATCTGGACGGTACGGATCGTTACATCCTTGACCCAAGCGGTTACACATCTCATTTCATCTGGAAAAACGACGACCAAGTCACTATGTGGACGCGTCCCCAGGGACAACCCAACGGTTTTTACGAGTTCACCGACCGAACAACAAAAGTCATTCCAGTCGGCCATGACAAGATGCCAAGTAATGGCCATAACACCTATCTACCGGCACCTTATTCGGATTGGATTCTTAATGACACCTATCCCGACCGCGAGACCTCTCGACAAACCGTCTACCTCTATCACGTTCCTTCTCAACAACGTTTCGATTTAGGCCATTTCCCATCTCCACCAAACTACCGTGGTGAATGGCGATGCGACACACATCCTCGAAGCAGTGACGATGGGACCCTGGTGGCAATCGACAGCCCTCACCTCAATGGTCGTCAGGTACAACTGCTCGATATACGAAGCATCTTGGATCGGGTTTAAAGCACCAGCGGGACGTGATTGCGTTTCGCGGGCTGATCCGCATCGCAAGCCAATTCGCTCAATTTGTCAATCACAGCTACTCTCAAACGCTTTACAAAATCCATCTGCACAGAGAGCGAAAACGTAGCGAGGTTGCTGAGACGATCCAGCATCAAGGCTTCAATAAATTGGTAGCGGCAGCAACCATCGTCTTGATACCGGTTCGTAGTGCTGGCTCCGCATCGGGATAATAGAGACCACTGTGAAGTGTTGGTGGTGAGACCCCAAGTTCTTCAAATCGTTTTAATCTCTGCTCAGACACGGTTCCCAGCCAGTACATCACAGCAGGCACCCCTGCCCTTCCGTAACGACTAAAATCCTCTCCCGCCATCCATGGATCATCTTCGGAAACATTGGCGTCACCAATTGCCTCACCAAAAACTGCCCGTAGACGCTCGCTCAGCTGCGGGTCATTTTTTAGCGATGGTGTGCCTTCACTGACAATGACGCTAGGTTCTGGAGCATTGAAGTCATTGGCTACCGCAAATGCTTTTCGGCGAATGGAGTCTAGCAGCGTTCGCCGAACCTCATCACTATAACTACGCACCGTTATTTGCAGATCACATTGGTCACCAATGATATTGTGCTTGGTTCCTCCGTGAATGGATCCAACCGTGATGACCGCGGGATCGAGTGGATTGATTTCTCGACTCACAATCGCTTGCAGAGAAACGACAAGATGAGCAGCTTGAACGACTGGGTCGATTGTATTTTGGGGCTGCGAGCCATGTCCGCCGCGTCCTTTGACAGAAATATCAACGCTGTCGACATTGGCCATCGCGTAGCCAGAGCGAAGCCCCACCTTCCCTGCCTGTTTGTCACTACTGCAATGCAAAGCTACCGCAAAATTGGGTTTCCCGAAGCGTTCGAATAAACCATCCTCTAACATCTTCTTGGCACCCTGACCGCGTTCCTCGGCCGGTTGACCGATCACCATGAGCGTGCCTTTCCAACGATCTCGGTGGGCGGCAAGGTAACGAAACGAGCCGATGACAGTGCTGATATGGAGATCGTGCCCACATGCGTGCATCACACCGGTTTCCGCCCCGCTGTCGGTAACCGTGCGACGAGTTGAGGCATAGGGTAATTGCGTCTGCTCGGTGACAGGGAGTGCATCGAGGTCGCAACGTAACATCAATTTTGGGCCATCACCATTTTGCAGTAACCCAACGACACCATGCCCTCCGATCTCGTCAACGACGTGAAAACCTGACTGACGCAGAGCGTCTGCAAGAAATCGAGCCGTTTCCGTTTCCTGAAATGAGAGTTCCGGATTCTGATGCAGCCATTGGTAGTCATGCATCAAATTCGAAATTTCATGATTGATCCACCTTTCAACATGCTGTTGAGAAAACGCGGTTTCCACCAGTCCACGCGAACCAAAGGACACTGCCAAAAAAAGGAACATTCGCAAAAATTTTTCCATCGATTCCTCACTAATCCACGGTGGAGGTGATCTTAAAAACGCCTAAAAAACTCAGCCACCCACTGAATCCTATTCCGCGTCAAAGCCCCCCGATCAATCGTTTCGGAAACGACAGGCATTGGCAATGCATTTCCGGTGTTCCAATCCGTAATTTTTGATTTTTTAAAAATTAGAAAACCATCGCGTCCATCACGTCGTCTGTTTGTCAGTCGCGGCAAGCTTACTTGGTTGAGTGGGCTTCCGTATCTGCGGAACATTCAGGCTTCCCAATCTACAAAAAGGTGATGTGATGACTGCCAACCTAGACCATTACAGAAAGTTATCGATCGCAATGCTTGCAGCGTTCATGCTTGGCTGCGGTAACCAGCAAGAATACTCAGATGAATTCAGCACGGATACAGCACCCAGTGAAAGTGCAATGCGGGATCAGGCATTCGGTTCCACATCCATGCCGATGTTAGCCATGGAGATGGACGCAAATTTTCGCCCCGATCAAGGATTCGGTCCGGGGATGTCGGGGAATCGATACGACCGGATTGTCGATAATCAATACAAGCGGGTCACCGACGCGCCACTGAGTACCTTTTCGATTGACGTAGATACCGCCTCCTACCGATCCGTTCGGCAATTCCTTCTTGAGTACAATCAAATGCCGCGTCCTGATGCAGTTCGCACCGAAGAACTGGTCAACTACTTTCTCTACGGCTATGACGCCCCCCACGCAGATGCCGAGGATCCGTTTTCGGTGAGGGTAGATTCCACCAACTGCCCTTGGAATCTTGATCATCAACTGGTCAGAGTTGCACTAAAAGGCAAGCAGGTAGCATTTCACGAACGACCGAAAATGAATCTCGTACTGCTTCTTGACACGTCCGGCAGTATGAATCAGCCCAACAAATTGCCCCTACTTAAACAGGGCATGCGTTTACTTCTCAATCAACTTAGCGAGAAGGATCGAATCGCAATCATTGCCTACGCGGGGGCACCGGGACTCGTGCTAGACAGCACAAGTGCCGATCAAAAAGATACGATCATGAATGCACTCAATCGCCTCGAAGCGGGTGGCAGCACCAATGGAGGAGGCGGAATTGAGTTGGCCTATCAAATCGCACAGGAGCATTTCATTGAAGGCGGTACCAATCGCGTGATACTAGGAACCGATGGTGATTTTAACGTGGGCATGACCGGCACTGACCAACTAATTGAGCTAGTGGAAAACGAATAAAACCGAGGTATCGATCTCACCGTCCTTGGATTTGGCATGGGAAATTACAACGATTCGATGTTGGAAAAAATCTCGGGATGCGGAAACGGCAACTATGCCTTCATTGACACCTTTGCCGAAGCGAGAAAAGTTTTGTTGGAACAGCTTTCGAGCACACTCATCACGATTGCGAAGGATGTGAAAATCCAAATTGAATTCAACCCAAAAGTGGTTTCATCCTATCGCTTAATTGGCTACGAAAATCGCCTGCTCGAAGCAGAGGACTTCAACGACGATAAAAAGGACGCAGGCGAAATAGGAGCCGGTCACGCAGTCACTGCTTTGTATGAAATCATTCCGCCAGGTTTGCATGACCTCACAATCCCACCGATCGATGCACTCAAGTACCAGACTCCACGGTCACGTACGAATGAAAATCATGAAGCCGAGCTAATGACCGTAAAGCTTCGCTACAAAATGCCAGACAGCGACCGAAGCGATAAGATCGAACTCGCGGTTCAAAATCAAACAATACCTTTTGCTGAATCGGACCCAGAATTCAGGTTTGCAGCAGCCGTCGCAAACTTCGCAATGCAATTACGAGAGAGTGAATTCCGAGGTAACTGGACGTATTCCGATATTGAATCTATCGCTAGAACAGCAAAAGGAAACGATCCACACGGCTTCCGAGATGAATTTCTGCAAATGGTATCCGTTGCAAAATCTCTCCACCAAAATGCGGTTGACCCTTCCGATCTCATTCAAGAATCCTTCCCTGCTCTTCCTGGAAATATTGGAGGGATGACTCCGCTACTTAAGCTCTAATTCGGTGTGACGATTTGGGAGTCAAAAGCGGCCAGTGCCGAGATGATTAAAACAAGAACCCAGATAAGTGCACTCAGTGGCTGAAGGAAGTGGTCGCTTCAATCACGGGCAACCGGCCCTCAGCAATCGCATCAACGTTTTGAACGCACTCCGCCTGAACCTTTTGGGCGGAGTGCTTTGCGTTACAGGCATCTGGAAGCGATTTAGCTTTTCACCTCCATTGACGAAAGATCGAGTATCGACCGATGTCCCGACCGGCCTCCTTATCTCTTTTCAGTCCCTCATGCGTGCGTCCACTTTCATTTCTCCCACCACGGCTTGGACTTTAGAACGTTTTTAAGTTTTGAACGCCTCCGACTTACACACGCAATCGTTTTTCGCACACCATAGATCTCGCCACAGAAAATCTGATACGCTACCGGCAATTCGCCGCTTGATCGGCTTGACGCAATGTGAGAGACGACTCACCACTCGCCAAAGATGATGCGTGCATATTCACGCTTCAACCAACCAGTTATAAGCCGTAAGAAAAATGGAATACCGCGACTATTCGAAAATGATCGACCATGCACTCCTGACGCCAAACATGGGCGTGCATGATCTAGAAAAAGGGATCGACCTAGCTTTAGCTTACGATGTGGCGAGTGTGTGCGTGATGCCCTACTACGTGCGTCAACTTTCAGATCGCTTGCGTGGCAGCGGTGTAAAATCATCAACCACGATTGGCTTCCCGCACGGCGCAAATCACACGAGTGTAAAAATATTCGAAGCAAAAACGGCGATTGACGAGGGATGCCAAGAGATTGATGCGGTGGTGAACATCAGCAAGGTGATCAGCGGAAATTGGGACGATGTTCAAGATGAAATTGAACAACTTGTCGAAACCGTTCATGCCGAACGGCAAAAAATAAAAATCATCTTCGAAAATGTTTACTTAACGGACGAACAAAAAATAAAACTTTGCAGGATCTGCACCGATGCCAAAGCGGACTGGGTAAAAACTTCGACAGGTTTTGCAACAGGAGGCGCGACGCTCGAAGATCTGCGTCTGATGGTAAAGCATTCTGGCTCTGGAACAGAGGTCAAGGCGGCAGGCGGTGTACGAGATCTTTCCACTTTACGAGAAGTAAAAAAAATCGGTGTAACTCGATGCGGAGCGAGTGGAACCGCTGCAATCCTTGATCCATTGCGTGAAGAACTTGGCCTGGCAAAAATTGTGCTCAAAGATTCCTCCTCGATCCCCGAAAACCCCAATTATTAATCGATAACTGGTACCAAGTCCGTGGCTCTCAGACGCGAGGGTCACTGGGTAGGCTTCGATTCCGTCGTATCAAACTCCGCCCAATCGCCGAGTTCACCGATCTGCGCCAACACAGCGGTCACATTATCGCGACCGCCGTTACGAAGTGCTGCATTGACTAACGCACCACATGTCTCACGTACATCGCCATGGCGACGAAAAACCTGCGATATTTCAGCATCCGAAACCATATCCGAAAGCCCGTCAGAACAAAGGAGCAGCCAATCGCCTTGTTCGAGATTAACCAAAGATAGATCAAATGCAGTGGTGTTTCCGCTAGTATCAAAACACCTTGTTACCACGTTACGGTACGCATCTGCCATCTTGGACGAGAGCCCCTGATGCTGTAACTGCTGCGACAAAGTGTGGTCTTCGGTAAGTTGCTGCAACTCACCGCCTCGAAAAAGGTACGTTCGGGAATCCCCCACGTTTAAGATCGCTGCCTGATTCCCAAACAGGTAAACCGATGTCAGCGTCGTTGCCATACCGGACAAGGATGGATTCGCTTCGACCTGCTTCCTCATCGCTCGACTAATCGCATCGCCATAAAGCTGAAGGCGTTTCTCCAAATCGGTTCGAATTTCACCCAAGGGACGCATCACCCAACTACTTAATTCACTCGCGTAACGCATCACGGCTCGAATGGCCGTTTCGCTCGCCACCTCTCCTGATACCTGGCCACCAAGACCATCCGCGACGAGAAGCCAAAAGGCTTCAACACTATCGTCTAGCATGTCTGCTTCGCCAAGCGAAAACGATCGTGCCAAAGTCTCACTTTGGCGACTTCTGCGGATGATCGCGTACTGATCTTCATTGTTATTTCGAACCGCTCCAGGATGAGTCAGCGCCGAGATTGCGACATAGGGGCACTCAAAGTACTCAACATCCTCTGGCGTGACTTGTGGAAACGATCGCAACTGTCTGACCTATAAAACCAGCGAAGATTTGATTCGATAAAAAAGCAAAAAACAGTCTGTTCCAATTGGCTGATACGACGACAAAGGGCTTATTTAATTTGGCATCCCATTGCCCTGCCCCTTTTGCCAATCCATTGAATCCCGCTCAGTCGATCACAACAATTCGAAACGAGCAAGAAAATATCTCTTCTGTCCACTTGGAGCCTTGGTGGAAAGGAGTAAATTGTACGCTTTCCACATCACCCGCCGCAAACAGTTTTGTCTTCGATTAATGTGTCATCAACCATTCTTTGCTTAAACACCGGCTTTACAAGAGTTTAAAGTTCATTCGAACCGGTAGATCTCCAACGGACGTGTACGGCTATCGTAAAATCCCCTAAGATTTACGACGCTCTGGGGCTTTAGCATGTCTTTGGGGCTCTTCCAAACCTTGGGGCCTAACCAAATCTTGAACCCAACCGTCCCTTGACGGATAGCCCACAGGATTTCGGCTAGGCTTCGGCTTCAAGCGAAGACAGGTTGTTCGCCCCTATTTCAACGACAGTTTAAGCCATCACCGCATTCGACAATCGTCTGCATCGATCCGACATTGAATGACAAGTGAATGATTGTATGACTGATGAATCTTCCGCCCAACGAGATCCTCAAGCAAGAATCCAAACGGCATGCCTGATCATCTTGGTCGCGATCGCCCTGACCTATGTGGTCTACTGGCTTCGTCCTGTGCTCGTCCCGTTTGTGGTGTCGATTTTTGTCGTCAGCGGTGTCACACCGATACTCGAGCTACTTGAACATCGGCTGAACGTGAGTCGCTTGGTTGCTGCAGGGCTCACCTTTCTTTCGGGTTTTGCCCTTTTAGTCGTCTTCGGGATATCCATCTGGCTATCGGTACTCGATCTTTCCAGTAACGCGTCGGGGTATCGGTCTAGGGTACGAGAACTGGTTAGCGAAATCGAAGACAAACTGCCAATTAGCCTATCGAATCAAGAGACCGAGGAATCTGCCGCACGCCCCAGAATTCCGATCACTCAAGGAGAAAAAGTCACCTCTTTAATTGACGGAATAGTCGGCAATGCAATCTCAGTCGTCTCTCAGACTTTTCTGAGTTTGGTATCGACGAGCGTCGTGGTCTTGATCTTTGTTTTCTTCCTGCTACTGGGATCACCCGCAATTGATAAAAGCCACCAAACGGTTCAGGAAATCAACAAGCAGGTTCGCACTTATCTTTCACTGAAAACGGTCATCTCGATCTTTACTGGCTTTACATTTGGTCTGGCCTTGCACCTGTTTGGTGTACCCATGGCTTTCACATTTGGGGTACTCGCGTTCCTTCTCAACTTCGTTCCCAATGTCGGCCCGATAGCGGCTAGCCTGTTACCCCTTCCCCTGATCATTCTTGCTCCCGATGCAACAATGCTCTGGATGGCTTCGGTGATCATTGTGATCAATGTGGTGCAATTGATAAGCGGCAATGTGGTTGAACCAAAACTGATGGGTGAATCGTCTGACTTGCACCCCGTTACCATTCTACTTGCACTGATGTTTTGGGGAGTCATGTGGGGAGTGATCGGAATGTTTCTCGCAACGCCGATCACCGCAGCGATCCGTATCGTTCTCGAGCGACTGGAGCAAACGAAGCCGATCGCTAGATTGATGGCGGGCAGGTACGGTAAGGCGACAGACTAAATTCAATCGCCAGTTCTGCCTCCTTATCCGATAAGCAATCCTCTGTGATCTAGCCGAGAACAGGTCCCACATGCACCTTCTTTTACCGCTACTCGCGAGCCTGCTGTTTGTGGGTGCGTTGATTTTCATGAAGCGAGCCGGGGAAGCCGGTGCCGATTCGTTAACAACGTTGTGTGTATCCAACCTAGGATCGGGTATCATCTTTTCGATTTTCTGGAGCCTCGGTGGTACGTTTCGTGGTTGGCAAGAGATTTGGCAGCCAGCCATCATTGCATCACTCTTTGTGCTCGGCCTGATGTTTACGTTTATGGCAATTGAGAAAGGCGATGTCTCTATTGCCACTCCAATCTTTGGGGTCAAAGTTGTTTTCGTTGCAATGCTGGTTACCATTTTAGGAATTCAGGATTTGCCACCCTCTGTCTGGCAGGCAGCAATCATGGCAACACTCGGCATCGCCCTTATTCAGTGGACCGGGCGAGGCAAGAATCAACGCGTCGCGCTTACCATCGCATTAGCAATCGCTGCCGCACTGTCGTATGCCACGTTTGATGTCTTGGTACAACGCTGGGCGCCGGCTTGGGGAATCGGTCGATTCCTTCCGATTGTCTACTGGATGGTAGGTCTTAGTTCCTTGCCGCTGATACCACGGCTTCCATGGCGAGAGATTCGTCAGCCCAAAATCCTTTTTCCGCTGTCCGCAGGTGCCTTATTAATCTCTCTACAGGCAATCTGTATTGTTTCCGCCCTTGCTGTGTTTGGAGATGCAGCAAGAGTCAACGTGGTGTATAGCCTGCGCGGGCTATGGGGAGTCCTGCTTGCTTGGGCCGTCGCAAAACGTTGGGGAGGATCCGAAGCCGACCATACCCACCGCACCATGCTCACGCGACTTGCAGGTGCAATCATCCTTGCCGCAGCTGTTGCTCTCGTTGTCCTATCCGAAATATCGGATTGATTTGCCGGCGATACCCAACGGTTAGCATGTCAGTAAACCATCGGTCGATTTTTCTTTTTTTGAAGCGACAAAACGCTTTACTCTTGCAAATGCCAATCGGCTCCGTCAGCCATGATACTAGCGTTGATTCGCAATAGGTCCTCTTTCATCTCTCTTAGCAACTCAGGGTGCGTGGTTGATAGATTCTGCGTCTGCCTAGGATCTGACTCCAAATCGAACAGTTGATAATTGGTGTATCCACCCCGCTTAATTTTAGGAATCCAAGTTTCATTAAACATGTTGCTGGTGGACAAGTCATAATCGGGATCTGCAACGAGGACGTAGTTGCCGTCACGCATTGCCACGATTGGGCGAGATTTTTGCAAATGCCAAAACAGGGGTCGTTCCCTCTGCCAATCACTTGATGGCTTCAAAAGCAGCTCAGAAAGATCAACACCATCCAAGGGCGGGCCAGCGGTTGATCTAATCCCCAGCAGACCGCAAACGGTTGGTACAAGGTCGATAACCCCAGCGGGTTCCTCGCAAACCACTCCTGCTGGAATCATGCCTGGCCAAGAAAAGATTCCCGGAACTCGAATCCCACCCTCCCAGTTAACGCCCTTCTTTCCACGAAGACCACCTGTACGATCGTCACGGTAACTACCGTTATCAGAAGCATAAAAAATGAGAGTGTTCTTTGGGTCATCTACCTGTTCGAGCTTGCGCAGCAATCGCTCAACCGCACGGTCGGTATTATCAATCGTGCCGGAGTAAACCGCTCCCGGTTCCTTCAACTGCCCATACTTTTCTGTGATGGCATCCGGAGCCGCGATGGGAGCATGCGGCTCATGAAACCAAACATTTAGAAAGAATGGTTCATCGCGATCCCCGAGACTATCTAGCCAAGAGGTCGCCTCATCAACGACAAGTTGACACGAGTAACCACTGAGCTTGCCTACCGGATTACCATTGCGAATGAAGTTATGAGGATCTCTGTGACTCGGCTCCGCGTTGTTCCATGTTGCAAACCAATGATCAAATCCATGTTGATCAGGCGTAGGTTTTTGATACTGCTCCGTTGGCAAACCCAAGTGCCACTTACCAACGTGTGCGGTCCGGTAACCTTGATTCTTTAAAATCTCAGCGAGCGTTGTTTCTCTTTCAAGTAAATGCGAGCGTTGGTGACTATCGGAAATCCAACTGTAAACTCCAGCGCGAATATGATGTCGCCCCGTCAAAAGCGTCGCACGTGACGGCGAGCAGACTGCACACCCGGAGTAAAACGTTTTGAATCTCGTCCCCGATTCAGCCAACCGATCGAGCGAGGGAGTTTGCACCGGACCGTCGTAACATCCAATGTCCTGCACCCCAAGGTCATCCGCAAGAAGGACGACAACGTTAGGTCGCCGGGGCTCACCGGCGTATAGCTGACTCTGAAGTAAAACGACAGCAAGGATCGCCGTTATCAACAAATCTCGACAAACCAAGGACAACGTCCTCTGAAAAATCATGCCCTGATAACCCCAAAAGGTGCCCATAAGAAATCGCTCCAGCTGACAGTCAAATAAGCAGACGGCTTACGCGAGGACGAATCGCGACTCCATTTCCCCCTCAACCAATTCATACTCGAATCGCAAGAAACTAAAGCGACGAAAGATCGGCGAACCATGCGTAAATCGCTATGACCAAAACGATCAAACCGAAACCTACCGGCTTAGCGAAACGCCACGGGGTCAAATCAACAGCCCCAACATCAACCTGTTCATAAGCCGATTCGCGTCGAAATCCGGCTCGAGCAAGCACCAACTGCAGAATCACTAACAGGCCAAAAACAGCACCCATATAGTGGAAACCGCTGCCGAAATTACTCGCCAACCAACCATCGTCGCCGCCGCTGAAAAAAGTCCCTAGAACCATTAACACGAGGCCCAGCAACAAGCTGATCATCGCAGAGCGTCCGTCTGCCCAGCGATTAAAAAGTCCCACAAGGATGACGGCCGCAAGCGGTATGAAATAGACACCATTTAGACCTTGGAAAAAGCTAAACACCCCGTCCCTTCCATAAAACGCAAATGGCGCAGCGATCACCGCAAGAACCGCAACCACGAAACTGCAAAGCTGGCCCGATTTCCGAACCTGCTCACTGGTCGCATTCGGATTCAAATACATCTTGTAGACATCCAGTGAATAAAGCGTTGCCGCTGAATTGAGAACAGAATTAAATGTACTGAGAATCGAACCAACAACTACTGCAGAAAAGAATCCGAGCAACCAGTCTGGAAGGACACGTGCGACCAGTGCGCCATAAGCACGACTTGTGTTCCATGCCCCCTCATCGGTTTGGCCTACTGATTCAATCATCTGAGCATCGGCAGCGGTGATCACCAAGTACGCTGCAGCAATGCCCGGCAAAACGAGAATTAGTGGCGCTAAGATCTTGAAAAAGGCAGCAAGCAAAACGCCTTTTTGACCTTCGGCAAGATTCTTGGCACCAAACGTCCTTTGGATGATTTGCTGATTCGTCGTCCAGTAGAAAAAGTTGAGAAGGAGAACGCCAGTAAATAACGTGGGCCAATGAGTCGACTCGTCGCTGGTACCGAGTGACTGAAACGCGTCCGCATCGGCTTGACCAATCTTCTCAAAAGCAGCGGTCCATCCCCCATCGCTACCACCAATCAATTGCAGAGAGAAAAAGGTGATCATCAAGCCACCCACTAAAAGCCCTGCACCGTTGAAAGTATCGCTTACCGCAATCGCCTTCAAACCACCAAAAATAGCGTACGCTCCACCTAGGGTTGCGATAAAAACCAAGAGGATCCAAATCATTTGCAGTTCGGTCAGACCAAACTTCAAATGGAGCCCCAACATGCCATTGAGACCGTTTGCGCCTAGGAACAAAACAAACGGTAACAAAATCATCATGTAGGCAATAATGAAAATTGCGGCGGTTACCGAGCGGATCGACCGCCCATATCGAGCTTCCAAGAATTGAGGGATCGTGGCAATTCCCGACTTGAGATACCTAGGGAGAAAGACCAGTGCAAGAAGGACCAGCGAGGCACCAGCAACGACCTCCCAGCACATCACCGATAGGCCGTCATTGAACGAATCTCCATTGAGCCCAACAAGTTGCTCTGTGGAAAGGTTAGTCAGCAGAAGCGAACCGGCAATAAATATCCCGGTAAGGCTTCGCCCCGCAAGAAAATAACCTTCGTCACTGTCGACATCACTATTCCGTGTCACACGCCAAGTTAGAAATGCGACCAATCCCGTAAAGAAGATAAACGACAGAGCAGTAAGCACGGTAGATTTCTTTCAATGAGAGGATAAACGTAAACTAGAGACCGAGGATACACCTTCGGCAATCTCCGGTTGCGGAGCACCATCGTAGACGGCAAATCAAGCGGCACAATCATAGCACGACGGATCATCCAAGGTTTTCTGAAGCTTCCAAACGGTCAATGACCGTCAATCCCGACTAAATCAGCAGAGTGAACATCAAAAACGCGGTAATCACTAAACGAGAAAGAAATTACCTCACTCCGATTCTTTGAACTCGCCCAGGCATCACCGACTCATCAAAAGTCGACCGAACGTCCAAACCGATGGAACAGTCAGTTGAGTGAGAGACCAACCCATCCACGCATCGGCCACGTCACCGCGGACAAACTACATCACCGCAGACCAGACACACCGCCACGAATCCACTAAAGTCACTCGCTTCAGATACACGGCTCTTTAACAGCCAAAGTAGATGTGCACGACAACTCGGAAAACCGTGAACAAAGAGCAGGAAAAAGAAGTGTGCTGTTAACGAAGATCCCCTCGCCGATCAAGACAAAATCTTTAAACGGCAAAATAACGAAGGCTGCAATCAGGTTGAAGTCTGAATGAGCGTGTCTCGCAGTGGAAGCCATCCTTGATGCCTATACCAAGCAGCGGTCTGAGCGATCCGAGGCTGGAGCGTTCGGACGCAGCGATAACCAACCTCCTCTTTAAGTTTTTCGGTCGAACAAACCCACGACCCTGCTTTCGCTTCGCGTGCCTTATCAAGGTTGACGATCCTCGCCTCCCCTTTTAGGAACCCGACCAACTCGCTTATCGCTGCAAATGAACATAGCACGGGGTGCGGAATTCGAACGTTGACAACTCGTTCCCTACCCAACGCGTGTCCAATCATCTCTCCAAGCGATGCGTAGGTTACCACCTGTTCGTCAGCGACAAAGTAAGTGCCCGCAGACTGATCGTGAGTGCAAAGACGGTTTCCTGACTCAGCCACCCGCAACATCGCAAAGCATAAGTCACGCGCGTGAATCGCAGAAAAGAAGTAATCGTGTAGACTTGGAATGACGTGCACGCCTGTCCTGGCAATCCCCCGAAACAGATTAAAGACGTCCTTATCACCTTCACCAAAGACAATTGGCGGTCGAACAATCGAAGTCGGATTCTGGACAGCAAATTCCCTGACCGCCAATTCACCAGCTAGTTTTGACTTTCCGTAATTAGACACTGGCTCGGAAGCATCAGATTCAACTCTGGCCCCAATACCACACGAAGGCCCCGCCGCCGCCAAGGACGATGCATAAAGCAGAGTGGGTGGATTGATCTGATCAGCGCAAGCTTTTGCGATAAACGAAGCACCTTTCTGGTTTGCCTGCATCAGCGCGCTCACACGATGACTTTTTGTGAGTCCAGCCAAATGAAAAACCATGTCCACGCCACGCGCCGCACGGCGCAGTGACTCCAAGTCTTGGAGGTCACCAACCCGGAACTCTGGGCGATAAGGCTTTAGCGCTTCACGTCTAGAAGATTCGCGGACCAAGCAAACCACTTGGTAACCATTCTCGAATAAGACTTTGACAAGATGGCGTCCGATAAATCCAGTCGATCCGGTTACCAAGGCTCGTTTCATCGCCCTGCGCTCTCCAGCATTCGATGAGAGAAAATATTTCTATAAGAGTTGGAGACCTTACCGCATCAACACATTGTCTCGCAGCTTAAGCCCCCTCCCGATCTGCAGTTCGTCGACGCCCAAAAACCGACTCACCCCATATCGTTATGTTTGTCGGCAAAACACGTCGAAATCCGAAGAAAAACTGACCCACACCTTGCCGGGGAAGGAATTTCCCCCTCTCGACTCGAGGCAACGAGGCTTTCGCATATCTGCCCCCACCGTAAACCAATGGTTAAGTGTGTACTTTGAAACCATTGCGACATTACAGCTTTAACGAAAATTATTTTTTTGAAAAAAAAGGCGGTAGCATCGATCACAAAGTTGTCACCTTTGACACCGGATAGCACACAGATCGCGAATCATTCGCCCTGGAAAGAAGACGCTCAGAACATCACCTAGGGACGATTACCACAAAGCGAATATCCCCCGCGTAGAACATGCCGAGGAAAAAAATCAGAGACGACAACCCGACAAGGGGAGTCTAGCCGTCAAAAGCTCCCTCAAAAAAGAAGCAGTGGATTGGTGAATCCAACACAACGGATCATGGCTGTACTTTTCGAGAACCGCTCTAGGACAAACCTAAGCGGGACAAACCTAAGCGGGACAAACCGCATCCTGATCAGCGTCACGACAAAAGAATCACGACGATCAAGGCATTGCTTGGATATGGATCAATCGATCTCTCTAACAGTGACGAGTCCTTCTCGTCCGGTTTCCGTTTCGGAACGCTCCTGATGTTTCTCGATCAGCCAACGATGAAACCACAGGGGCTCGAAGCGATACATCGCGTCACCCGGCCTTTGGGCATCCAAGTTGACGAGCCCCGATCGGTTGAGCAATTGCTCAACAAACACTGAAACAGACGCTCCATCATGGGTGACCACCACCTCATCATCACCCTGCACTTCAAAAAACCCGTTCCCGCTTGCGACGGCTTTGTCGGCGTACCGAACCGCAACCGCTTCGAGCAATTTGACATACACATCAAGGTCACGCGGCTTTAGACGACTTGGACGATCACCCGATAGCGTGTCACGCTCTAGCCACTTAGCGAAAAACTCTTCCTTGAATTGATGCTCACTATATTCATAGCCCTCTGCGATGGACGATTCCACAATCTCGCGAACCATCGAATTCCCCGCAAGATTTCCCAACACAGAAGCGACGCATGGATACTTGCTGGCCCATCCCTCAACGGTATCTTGCACTGCGGGTATCAGTGTTTGATTAGCCTCGATCACCAACGGAAAACCTTCGGCGGGTAATTGAAAACCATTCCCTCGCCAATGAATGTACGTCTCGAGCGGCATCTCAATCGAATTGCCAGCGTCGTCAAGTGAACGAAGTTTGTGCTTCCAACAATGATAGTTCCAACTGGACACCTCTAAATCACCCACGGTTCGAAAAGCAGGTGGATTTAGGACAAAGCAGCTCAAACCCTGAACATTCAGGTCATTACAACACTGATGCCAGTACTCACGAAATACCAAAGGCCTTCCAAAAACAAAGGCATGCTCAATGGATCCACGCTGGTTGGACACAAAGTCTTGGATCGTCTCCAACAGAAACAGGTAATCATCGGGGTGGACTTCATCCAACGAGTCCATCACGAAAAACGCCTTGTCTATTCCGGCAACGCGTTCTGCAAAAGCCGTGCGTCCAGCTTCGGTCAGCCGTAAAAGTTGACACATCGCATGATCGCCATGCGTCAGATCAGCTTGAAAATCAGCTAGTCCACGCTCCTTGAAATCGGTGAACCAATCGCGGATATCAAACTTTTCCACGGCGATGCTGGAAGAGCCTTGCCCCAGCAAACCGGATTTAATGAAAGTTTTCCCAACCCCGGCCGTTCCTGCGATGATCGTCATCCCGCGGTATTCGCCATGCCTCTCGTGATGATAAGCGTCAACGATCGAATCGAGATGCTTTCTCAAATCAGGATTAGCGCCCCAGTAAAAATCAGGCAGTGTGTCGTATTGCCGATCACCGGCTTGCAAAACGTTAGCCTGAACAAGGTTCTCGATTTTGGAAAGTTCGCTAATCCAGAGACTCTCAAGTGCCGGCGTCGACCCTTGAATTGCTGAACCGTTTGGCAAGCTAGCATCGATCTGCTGTGCTACCGCAGTCGATAGCCCTGAGAACAGAAGGCTAAGGCCGATGACCCATCGACTAAAAACGGTGAAATTCCGAGCGATACAGTCGGCTGTTGTGGATCCGAAAGAAACAGGGGAGACGGAGGAAAAGCGGCTCCGTAAAACATTCAATAAGTCCGAAACAAACGGCATGGAGGAGTACCGAAGAGGAGGCGACTGAATTCAGCAACGACGCAATTGCTTTCGCGGATCCTAACAACTTCTTAATAACTGTCGCCTGCCGCCCCAACAAAAAAACCGTTCTTAACCAACCAACCTCGACTACTTCATCGTTTCTTCACAATCTATCCCGTCGGTGGCTCAGTTTCGAGCGAAAACTCACCACCGCACCGCCTATCCCAAACACAACGCCAGACGATCCAACTCGGCAGATGAATGCTTCCTACCGTTAAATGGTCGACCGAATGGACCTAATCTGGGGCAATGGATCAAACCCCCGAGTAATCCGCGTCAAGAGAATCGGCAGCGATCCAACCACTCATCATCACCATGGGCATCCCGGGACCGGGGTGAGCCGCACCGCCTGCCAAGTAAAGTCCCTGAAGATCACGACGCCGATTTCCTGGCTTGAATGCGCCGAGAAACTTCCCGTGACTGGCGAGTCCATAGATCGCTCCGTTGAGCACTCGGTATCGCTTATGAATACCCTCGGGAGTCAAACAAGATTCGTGAACGATCGCATCACGAAGTCCATCCAAACCTGCAGTACGCTCTAATTTATCCAGAATGACCTCTCGGTACTCAGGTAGCATTCGGTTCCAATCATGATGTGGTCGCAGATAAGGGGTATGAACCAAGACGTACAACGCCTCACCACCTGCAGGAGCAACACCTGGCTCACTGATCACCGGTGCACAAACGTATGCAGTGGGATCGGGTGCTGGTTCACCCTTGCCGTAAATCCAATCAAATTCTTCTTTGGGGTCTCGAGAAAAAACAAAGTTGTGGTGCAACAGTTGTTTATATTGGCGATTCAGTCCCAAGTACAAAACCACGCCGCTGCACGCCGCCTCATGGCGACTCTTGCGAACAAACGACTTTGACTGAGGCGTTCCTTTGAGTAATTCGGTGTAGGTCCTTACCGCATCACAGTTACTGACGACCGCGTCAAAGGAGATGGTTTCACCCTGGCTGGTCGTGATACCGCATACTCTCTTGCCCTCTGTCTCGATACGCTGGACATCTGTTGAAAGCCTGATCTCAGCCCCAAGTTCAATGGCTAATTTGGCGAGTGCTTCCGGCACCGCGCGAGTGCCACCTACCGGATACCAAATCC
>Ga0181563_10000225_pt1 | contig 51451 bp, 51 predicted proteins | sample 011ome_25_FD_133759 | JGI IMG/M metagenome (GOLD analysis project Ga0181563, IMG submission 133759) | Coastal salt marsh microbial communities from the Groves Creek Marsh, Skidaway Island, Georgia - 011512CT metaG (megahit assembly) | ecosystem: Environmental > Aquatic > Marine > Intertidal...
CAATCTTTGGGGCTCAACCCCATAACGCACGGTCAGGTAGCCAGCCCAATTAATCTCAGCAGAACTCCAGTTGGTTATAACGCACCCGCACCCATACTCGGTGCAGATTCTAAAGAGATCATTGAATTATTGAATCTGGATTACCCGGACACATAGATTTCGTACAATTTTTCCAGCGAGGCTGAACATTGTCCTCACCCCCGTGGACGTGAGTGTTCAGTCTCGCGCTACTCATCAGCGACAGCTTTCTTGGAGCCACCTTTCTTTGCTGTCGCAGCGAAAATACGCACGACTACGCCAATAAAAACGAGGTCTAACGCCATTTGGATCATGCTTGCAGTTCTCGCTGCCGTTGACACTGGAGAAATGTCACCGAAACCCACGGTAGACAGCACGGTCATCGCAAAATAATAGGCATCAAATGGTGACAAATCTTGTGTGAAAGATCCAGGTTCAGTTCCATCTATAAGAACGTAAATCGCTGAGAATGCGGCAAGGAAAAGTATCGCCGATGAAAAGATCGCCTCGGCCGCTCTCAGCGAGGGGTACTTTGAATTCTTAATCTGACGAATTTGAAAAAGGAAAAACACCAGATAGATAACACAGAGCCCGGCAACCACCACCGCGATTCCATAACTGCGCGCTTCCATTTTCTCGGGGAATTGACTCAGCAAAAATGTGACGATCAATAATAGTAAAACGGTGCGTATAACGATATAAAGAATTAATTTCCACAAACTCAACACTGCTCTCCCACTTGCCATGCCTTCATTCATTTTCGCGCTCCCCAATTTGTGAATCGATCGACGAATGTATGACTACTCCAAGGCTGCAAGTTGCCCACATGCTCCGTCAATCTCCCGACCCCGCGTGTCGCGAACTGTTACAGCCACACCTGCATTCTCAAGTATTCTGACAAAAGCGCGCTCATCTTCCTTGCGTGAAGCCGTCCACTTCGAACCAGGCGTTGGATTCAGTGGAATCAAGTTGACATGAACGAGTTGGCCTTGGCACCGCTGCGCAAGCAATCTTGCACGCTCCGGCTGGTCGTTGATGTCTTTGATTAGTGCATACTCGATACTTACCCGCCGCTTGCTCACATCCGCGTATTCCCAGAGTGCATCAAGGACTTCCTCAACAGACCATCGGGTATTGATGGGGACTAGTGTGTCGCGCAATTCGTTATCGGGGGCATGCAACGACAGCGCGAGGGTTACGGGCAGCCCCTCAGTTGCAAGCTGCTTGATACGAGGCACCAACCCGACAGTGGAAACCGTCACTCCCCTTGCACTAATGCCGAGTCCTTCAGGGGACGGGTCGATGATGCGATGGATGGCACCCATTACCGCGTTGTAATTTGCCAAAGGCTCTCCCATGCCCATGAACACAACATTCGACACCCGCCCAGGACCACCAGCGATTTCGTCGCGCGCTAGAGCTTGTGCCCCAGCCAATACTTGCCCAAAGATCTCCGCTGTCGACAAATTTCGAGTCAAGCCGGCCTGACCGGTAGCACAGAATGGACAGTTCATTCCGCACCCAGCCTGGGAGGAGATGCACATTGTCACCCGATTGGGGTAGCGCATCAGCACGCTCTCTACCAGCGAAGAGTCGTGTAGCCGCCACAATGTTTTGACGGTCTCCCCATCGTCACATTCAATCGTTCGAACTGGTTCGAGTAGTTCCGGCATAAGCGCCTGAGTGATTGCGGTTCGAGCGTCCAATGGAACGTCGGACCAATCCTCAGGCCTTTTGTCTAAATGCTCGAATACATGTTTTGACACTTGGTCCGCCCTGAATCCCGGAAGACCCAATTCGCTGACTGCTTTCTTTCGCTCGGCCGCAGTCAAGTCGAGAAAATGTATTGGTGGCTTGCCCCGTTTAGGCGACTCAAAAACCAACTCACCTGGCTGCGGCATTACATCCCCATCGCTGAAACGGCAATGCCTGAACCGAGGAACACCGTGAATACGGCCCATGACGCAAAAGCATTCGGCACGAGTGAATCCAACCGATCCATCATGCCTCCGTGCCCCGGAACAATTGACCCCATGTCCTTAACTCCGAGATCGCGCTTGATTGCGCTTTCCACGAAGTCACCGCCCGTAGCGGTAACCGTCAGGATGAGCCCTGCCACCAGTCCCTGCCACCATGGTGCATCGAAAATAAAAATAAATGCCAAGATGCCAACGATCGACTGCAAGATTATCGAACCAGCAAAACCTTCCCATGACTTCTTGGGACTGATATGCGGTGCCATTGGGTGTTTGCCAAAGAAAACACCGAACGCATATCCGCCGATATCGTTCGCCACGGTCAATAGGATGAAGACGACCACTCGCCATGATCCGTTTTCGGCTGCCAGCGTCAGCATGAGGAACGCAGCCATGAATGGTAAATAGGCGATTAAGAGAACAGAGGCGCTGATATCAGCGAAAAAACCTTCTGTGCCTCGCCTTATTCGCCACATCATGACGACAAGAACGAAAAAGCCCGTTGCTACCAACTGTGCTTCAAAACCCCACAAATAAGCAACAGCGGGGATCACCACCGCAGCCAGGTAAACGGGCGTTCGCGCAACGTATATATTCCGCGTCTTTAAAACCATGACAAATTCATGCACTGCGATTACCAGTGCAATGATTGCAACAATTCCAAAGATCCATTTCCATGTTGCCAAAGAGAAAATAACTATCGCCGCAAGGGCAACGCCCGATGCCACGGCAGCGGGCAGATTTCTCCCCGCTTTTGCCGCATTCGCACCGGGTGACATGAATTAGACCTCGAGCAACTCTGCTTCTTTGGTCTTCAGGATTTCATCGATGTGCTCAGTATTCTTGTGTGTAATCTCATCAAGTGACTTTTCTGCACGGCGAATGTCGTCCTCGCCCGCTTCACCGTCTTTTTGCATCTTGTCAAGAGTTTCTTTGGCATGACGACGGATATTGCGCACAGAAACCTTTGCCTCTTCGCCCTTTGTCCGGGCCAACTTGATGTACTCCTTGCGACGCTCTTCGGTCAGTTGCGGTAGAACGACTCTGATCACATTTCCATCGGTCGTTGGGTTGATGCCCAAGTCACTGTCGCGCAGAGCCTTTTCAATTCCTGCGGCCGCACCCTTGTCGTAGGGCGTAATGAGGATCATTCGCGCTTCAGGGGTTTGGAATGAAGCCAATTGATTCACAGGCGTTGCGGTTCCGTAGTAGTCAACGGAAATCTTGTTGAACATCGATGGCGTTGCACGCCCCGTGCGAATTGTGGAGAAATCTTCACGAGCTACGGCGATGGCCTTCTCCATTTTCTCGCCGGCTTCTATGAGGATTACATCGATTTCTTCAGACATATTGGGTCCTATCCTTTGTCATTCCCTATTAGCATCGCGCACTCCACCTTAGGAGCGAACGAGTGTTCCAATACTCTCGCCACGCACGGCACGCGCGATATTTCCCTTGACCAAGAGGTTGAAGACCACAATGGGTAGACCATTGTCCTGACACAAACTAATAGCTGTGGCGTCGGCAACTTTGAGACCTTGAGCCAAAACTTCAGAGGGAGTTAGACGGTCATATTTGGTTGCCTCAGGGTTCTGGCGAGGGTCATCGTCATAGACGCCATCCACACCCTTGGCCATGAGGACAACTTCGGCACCGATTTCGAGTGCACGCTGGGCCGCGGTCGTGTCGGTGGAAAAATAAGGCTGCCCGAGGCCTGCACCGAAAATGACTACTCTTCCCTTTTCGAGGTGGCGCATTGCCCGCCGCGGGACATAAGGTTCAGCCACCTGTCCCATGGCAATTGCGGTCTGAACTCGCGTGTCAATGCCCGCTTTCTCACAGAAGTCTTGGAGCGCGAGGCAGTTCATAACCGTGCCAAGCATCCCCATGTAGTCGGCACGGGCACGTTCCATTCCACGCTCGGAAAGTTCAGCACCACGAAAATAATTGCCGCCACCAATGACCACGGCAACTTCGGTACCCGAATCCACCACACCTTTGATTTGCAGGGCGATGGAACTAACGACGTCAGGATCGACACCGAGAGTTCCTTCACCCGCAAATGCTTCACCACTTAGTTTGAGCAGCACACGCTTCCAGCCACCTTCTGGCACACCGGGCCACAAGTCAATTGTTCCGTAAAGAGTTGGTTGAACTGAACCTTGAGATTCATCCACGGCGATGATCATGCCCCTTTCCGGTGTGGTTTCTAGCGTGCTATCTACTGTCCTGGCTCGAACCGGGCGAAAGCGGTCACGGTGGTGTTTGAGTCGGCAAGGATTTGGGCAACCGTTTTCTTGTTATCGATCACGCTGGGTTGCTCGAGAAGGACAACATCCTTGTAATAAGAGTTGACACGTCCCTCGATGATTTTGGGCATTGCCTGTTCGGGCTTGCCTTCTTCCTTTGCGGTCTCTTCCGCGATTCGCTTCTCGCTCTCAACCGTTTCTGCGGGAACTTCTTCACGAGTGAGGAATTGAGGTCGCATGGCGGCAATTTGCATTGCAATGCCACGTGCTGCTTCTTCATCACCGGAGTAGGCAACGATGACACCCACCTGGGGAGGCAGGTCTGACGCGCGCTTGTGCATATACAAAGCAACCGGCTGCTCAAGGACTGCCACGCGACCAAGTTCGACCTTCTCACCGATAACTCCAGCTAGTTCCGCGATTGCATTGGCGACAGTAGTTCCCGAACTGAGTTCAACTGCTGAAAGAGCTTCAGCAGACGCTGCCTGGCTTGAATGAGCGGCCTGTGCAATCGAATTCGCAAGAGCCTGAAAATCTTCGCTCTTCGCCACAAAGTCGGTTTCACATAGGAGCTCTACCAATGCATTGCCTTCATTGGACACAATTCCATTTGAAGTCGTGCGCTCCGCACCGCGCTTTGCGGCCTTGGCCGCACCGGAAATACGCAGTGCCTCAACAGCCTTGTCAAAATCGCCACCGGCTTCTTCGAGTGCCTTCTTGCACTCCATCATTCCGGCAGATGTTGCTTCCCGCAGTCGTTTGACATCAGCGGCACTAATCGTGGACATTATGAATCTACTTCCTTTTCGTAATTAATTCAGCCGAGTGAAAGCCCCGACCGACAGGCATGCGACAAGCCGAGTGCGCGCGGTCGGGACTCTCATCAAGTGGACTAAGCCTCAGTTGCGGGCGTTTCAGCGACGATCGTTTCGGTCACAACAGCGTCGGGAGTCTCACTCCCTGCAAGCAGTTCGCGCTCCCATTCTGCGAGAGGCTCGACCTCTTCGACTGCAGATCCACCCGAGCGAGCAATAAGGCCTTCAGCGACTGCATCCGCGATAACGCGGGTGAGCAGTGCTACGGCGCGGATTGCGTCGTCATTGCCAGGAATTGGGAAGTCAACGACATCGGGATCGCAGTTGGTATCCAACATAGCGATTACTGGAATGTTGAGCTTGTGGGCTTCCTGGACGGCAATGTGCTCCTTGTTGGTGTCAACGACCCACACCAGACTTGGGATTTTTGCCATATCGCGGATACCACCAAGGGTTCGCTCCAACTTTTCCTTTTCACGACGAAGTACAAGCAGTTCCTTTTTGGTCAGATTAGAGCCCGACACGTCATCGAAATCGATGACTTCGAGTTCTTTGAGGCGCTGTAGGCGCTTGTGCACGGTGTTGAAGTTCGTGAGCATGCCGCCCAACCAGCGGTGGTTGACATAAGGCATTCCAACTCGCGTCGCCTGCTCTGCGATTGCCTCTTGAGCTTGCTTCTTGGTACCAACAAACATGATGCTGCCACCATGTGCCACGGTTTCCTTGACAAATTCATAGGCGCGGTCAATGTATGACAGTGACTGCTGTAGATCGATGATGTAGATGCCATTGCGTTCGGTGAAAATGAAACGCTTCATCTTGGGATTCCAGCGCCGGGTTTGGTGTCCGAAGTGAACACCGCTGTCCAGCATTTGTCGCATTGTTACGACTGCCATGACGTACTCCTTGCGGGCGTGCAGCCCAATTCAGCGACCAGTGGCCGCTTACGGTTGTTAGGTAACACCGGTTGGTGTTCCTCCTGGTGACTTCGGTTCCATTTCCTGCCGTGCCCCTTTTCAGGAGCAGTGCAGACCGTATGGAGCCGGCCGGACTACCGGATTAAGCCACGCGTATTTGTGGAGCTATGAAACTGATGATGCGAGGCTGAGTCTAGGGGTATCCACAGATCAGGTCGGCCTCACCCCATTCCTCACAGATTTCGGCTTGGGATCCCCTGCACCCCCTCAGGCATTCACCATGAACCATGACACGTAAACATTGGCCCAGAAGGCTTAGAAAGCCAACTCAAATTTCCACGGTACTCACGGCTGTCATCGTGATGAGTGTGGGGGCATTCTGTTCCACGGGACACCCCGTCACCATGAAGCCCTCGCCAGCCCTTGAGCAACAGGTTCTCCCCCAGTCCAGGGGCAATTGGGCACCCCCACTCCATGGCGCGCCAATCCTCTTGAGGCCGTTTGATCCCCCTGTGACGCAATTTGCCAGTGGCCATCGTGGGATTGACTTCTTGGCCCCGACAGGGACTCCTGTTTATGCGACTGGTCAAGGGGTAGTTGCATTCGCGGGCCTCATCGCGGGCAAGCCAGTGATCTCCATCTCACACGGCATTCACCCCCGAATCAGTGCTTCAGAAATAAGGACTACCTATGAACCCGTCAAGTCTTCACTCACAATCGGTGACAAGGTCGGTGCAGGCCAACTGATCGGGAAAACGTCACCGGGCACTCAATCAAGTCATTGTGCCGATATCTGCCTACACGTTGGTCTCAAATATGGCGTGTCGAATTACATGAACCCTGAAATGCTCTGGAGAAGGGCTTCTGTGCTTTTGCCAACAAAAGATCAGGGTTCCGAAAATGTTCAGTCAAAAAGATTTATGAGCCCTCAGAATCCGAGGCTGCACGTGGGTGGGCAAGTTCAAAAGTTTTTCGCAGACGCTCCACACTGACGTGTGTGTACCGTTGAGTTGTTGCCATCGATGCATGCCCGAGCAGTTCTTGAACGACCCGCATGTCGGCTCCACCTTCAAGCACATGTGTTGCGGCAGTGTGTCGCAAGGCATGCGGGGACATGCTTTGCCCCGTGACCTCACGAGTAGCGCGGTTAACAATGGATCGAACCATCCTGCTGTCGATTCGCGAACCGCGCGTTCCCACGAATAGGGCGGTTGAATTTCGCGCCAGTTTGTTTCTCACATCTAGCCAATTTGTTAGAGCTTTCGCTGCAGGTAAACCAAATGGCACCATGCGTTCCTTTTGCCCTTTGCCCATCACGCGAAGCACATTGCGCTGGCGGTCGAGGTCATCGACATCAGCCCCGCACAGTTCTGCCACTCTTATTCCCGTTGCGTAGAGCAATTCAAGTATGGCCAAATCGCGAACATGCGCGGGACTAGAATCCTCAGACCGATGAGTCACCACTCTCTCGGCCTGCTCCATACTCATAATCTGCGGCAAGGTTTTAGACACACTTGGACTCACGAGGCGAACACCTGGATCAGATTCAATAATTCCCCGACGTTTTGCCCACGCAGTAAATGAACGCGCAGCGGCGGCCTTGCGTGCGATGCTTGCCTTAGCCTGCCCTTTGTAATTCAGGTCAGCCAACCAAGCCCGCAGGCTCATCAAAGTTAAATCTTTGACGGTCGCTGCATCTTCATTGAAAGCAAAAATGCTCCGTACGTCAGATTCATATGCGGCAACCGTGTGTTCGCTACGTTTCTTTTCATCGCGAATATATGCACGGAATCCTGAGATCTCGTTTTCGATGGTTGGCGAAAATTCCCGCATGTTCCTATCGTGTCGGTCCCATGGGCGAATTGGAAGGAGCCGCGCAATATTTAGCCCAGATTGGCACCAGAATTCCTCCGTTCCTTAGAGGCGTTTCCAGAATAATCCGTCCCGTGCAACAAGTCCCATCAATTCCAGTTCCGCGAGTGCCCCAAGGACGGCTGACATGCTTCGTCCTGAACTATCAACAAGATCTGCAACAAGCAGTGCCCCGCGAATGGGCATGGATTCCCACACATCCAATTCACGCTGTTTCAGCGAACGCCAGTCAAAACTCTCAGGAACCGAAGTACTTTTTGTTTTCCCCGCTAGCTGCTCATCATCTCGCTTTCGCACATCGATTAAGTCGAGTACATCGTCGGGAGATTGGACGATTGATGCAGTCCGTTGCCGGATCAGCTCATGTACGCCCATTGATGCGGATGAATGCACTGAACCAGGTACACCAAACACCAAGCGATTCATTTCATGCGCACGATTCGCAGTGGATTCCGAACCACTTCGCTCCGCGGCTTCCACGATCACTGTGGCCTTGCTTAATGCAGCGATGATGCGATTTCGCGTTATGAAACGTTGGCGTCGAGGCGACTCACGAGGAGGTGACTCACTAATGAGCACCCCGGAATCAAGGATCTGCCCGAAAATGGACTCATTGGCCTTGGGATAGCGAGATTGGACACCGCCCGCAAGCACGCAAATTGTTGGGGCTTCAACGTCTAATGCACCTTGATGGGCGGCGACGTCAATTCCAAGGGCTCCCCCTGAAACAACTGTTACACCCGCTTGACCGAATTCTGCAGCCCAGTCCCGTGCAATCTGACGCCCGTACGGCGTGCAGTTTCGAGTCCCCACGATGGCGATGGACCGTGCAGCCATGAGCCGGAAGTCAGCATTGCCCAATGACCACAGCGCAAAGGGTTCTTGTCCCTTGAGATCCTCCAGTTGTGTTGGCCACCCTGATTCGCCACGTGTGACAATCGAAGCTCCAATGGAGTGTGCATAGTCGCGTTCGCGTTGAAGTGAGAACTGTGCAATTTTTTTCGCGGTTTCCGGCCGGATATTTCTCTCAATTTTCCCATTTTTAATGCGCTCTACAACAGTTGGTGGTTCCCACCGTTCCAGGGCAGCGACGATGCCCGGATCCGCGGGTTCACACCAGTGAGCGAGAGTCAAGTAAGCATCCGACACGATTTGATTCACGCTGCTTTGGACCAATCTGATGCGCGCAGGTGCAGTGCCCACGCCATGTCGTCCCTGTCTGGTCGAGACCTACCCGCTAGGTCAGCGATGCTCCAAGCCACTCGCAAGGCGCGATGCGCTCCGCGCAACCCGCCTAACTTCCGCTGGAACTGATCGAGAAGTTCCTGTGCGGGCAATGCAGGTGTAAAAGTTTTCTGCAGTGCGTGTGGTGGAATTCGGGCATTGACTTCCCACTCATTATCTCGAAAACGGTGCCTGGCTCGTTCGCGCGCCTCGTTGACTCGTGCGGCCGTAACCGAGGTGGAGTCTCCTATCGCTTTGGACTTGATAACAGGCATGGCCAGCGTGATGTCGATTCGATCCCTGAGAGGCCCCGAGATGCGCTGCGCGTAGTTGCGCTTGGCCAAGGATGAACAATCACAGCGAGAGCCCGAGCCCGGTAGTGCGTGTCCGCACGGACACGGGTTCATCGCCATGACCAGCTGAAAGTCAGCGGGCAGCGCACCACTCCATGTCGATCGGCTCAATCTCAGAACTCCCGACTCGAGGGGTTGCCGCAATGATTCCATCGCATTCCTGGGAAATTCGGGGGCTTCATCGAGGAAAAGAACACCCCTATGAGCCAGCGTGAGCGCGCCAGGCTGCACCCGACTCCCACTGACGCTGCCCACAAGTGCCGCCAGGCTCGATGAGTGATGCGGGGCAATAAATGGTGGGTGGTCAAGTGGCGGGGAATCAAAAGTTGTACCTGAAAAGGCACCTGCAACGGAGTGGATGGACGTAACTTCAAGAGATTGTTCGGGTGTCAGCCTCGGCAGAATGCCTGGTAAGCGCTCTGCCAACAGAGTTTTGCCAACTCCAGGGGCTCCGACCATAAGAATGTTGTGCCCGCCCACAGCTGCGATCTCCAAAGCCGCTCTCGCCTCCGAGTGCCCAAGGAAATCACTCAGATCCGGGAAGGGTGCTCTATTAGCGCTTGCTCGCGCTGGCGGTGCAAGTGGCGACTCCCCTGAATCCAGCCCGGCAATCAGGTGGGTGATGCTGGTATAGGAAACCACCTCAATACCGGGGACCATCAAGCATTGGGCGATATCAGAAAATGGCACAACATCCCTGGCAAAACCCTCCTTGGATGCTGCCACGGTGCAAGGTAATGCAGCCGAAGTTTTTCGGATGCTCCCATCAAGGCCTAGCTCTCCGACAAAGACCGTTTCTCTCAGCGCCCTTTCGCTCAACTGCGCGGTCGCGCCAAGAACTCCTGCCGCAATTGCCAAATCGAGACCCGCACCCTGTTTGCGCACCTCAGCCGGCGAGAGACTTATTGTCACCCGTCCGCGCGGCCAGGTAAGTCCTTGATTTAAGAGCGCGGTTCTCACCCTGTGTCGTGCTTCGCTGACCGACAAGTCAGGCAGTCCAACCATGCCAACGCCGGGGAGACCTCTCGAGTGATCAACTTCCACCGTGACAATTTGACCCGCAACACCTGAAATGACGGCTCCAAAAGAACGGGCGAGGGTCACCTCACACCCCCCGCAAATGCGTGATTTGCGGAGGTCCAACAAGTGGCTGGACGATTCCCACCACGTCAAAGCGAATATCGCGCGGATTCACGTTTCTTTCATCCAGCCATCTCAGGGCCAATGTGCGCATGCGGCGTACCTTTCGGGCGCTAACGGCTTCCACAGGTGTACCAAAAGCATCTGACCTTCGAGTCTTTACTTCACAGACGACCAGATCGGATGCCTCCCGTGCCACGAGGTCGATCTCGCCCAGATCGCACCGCCAGTTTCTTTCAAGAATTACAAAACCTTTCACCATCAAATGGCGAGCCGCTAATTCTTCACCATATTTGCCCAATGCATCCTTTGGTTTCATGCACTCAGAATGATGGAACGCAACGGGGAACAAAACCCCCAATCCAATGACTGTGGATATCCACGCGCCTGATTAAACGGGCATCTTCCACGAGTGACGGTGCACTTCGCTCAGTCCATGGGCACGCAGTCCCTGAATGTGGTCAGGCGATGAATACCCCTTGTTCTTTTCAAATGAATATCCCGGAAGCTTGGAGGCGAGTTCGATCATCAGCGCATCGCGTGCACATTTAGCCACAACGCTTGCGGCAGCCACTCCAGCGCACGTCATGTCGGCTTTAATTTTGGTTACAACAGGAGGTATCCCTTTTGTATCAGGAACATCGAAAAGCGTTGCTTCGCGTTTCACCCCACCTGATGACAAATAATCATGATTTCCATCCAACAGAATCAGGTCAGGGAGGGCGCACAATTGCTCAAGGGCCCGCACTCCAGCCACGCGCATCGCTCCGATAATTCCAAGGTCATCGATTTCTGCGGCTGAAGCAAAGCCCACTGCCTGGCACAAGACCCAGCTCCGGATTTTAGGCAACAGATCATTGCGGGATTTTGCCGTGAGAAGTTTGCTGTCACGCAATCCTGCAGGAATCTGGCCAACATCGCGAGAAATTAACACCGCCCCGAGGGCAACGGGTCCGGCTAAGGCACCCCGACCTACCTCATCGAGACAAGCGAGATAGTTGACGTCACGAGCCAACAGCGTTGACTCAAATTGCAAATCGGGCTCAAGACTTGGAGAGTTCACAAGCAACTCACCGCTTGATCGACACCCAACTACTTGCCGTAAGCGTTGCCCGCAGCGATTGCAGGGTTGCCAAATATCTCAGGGATTGGCTCGGTGCTTAATCTGTCGAAAGGCCAAACAACTAGAACCACTCTGCCGACCGCGTTGTTCGTCGGGACAGCACCATCATTTTGGTCCAAGTGGAATCGACTGTCTGCGGAATTCCCGCGGTTATCGCCCATCATGAACATGCCGCCTTTGGGTACCGTGACATCAAAGAGAACCTGGTCAGTTGGCCCGTTGATATATGCGGACTCATCAAGCCCCACACCATTCAGAACAATCTGACCTGCCTCATTGCAGCAGGCAACGCGATCACCTTCAATACCGATGACGCGCTTGACCAGGTCGTCCCCGGAGTCACTGGGGAGCAAGCCAATGAAGGTTAAGGCCTGGGAGAGAGCGCCACTCAGCCCCTCCTTTGAGTTGTCGAACTCTGGAAGCCACCCGCCTGGATCTTTAAACACCATGATCTCTCCACGGTTCACGCCTGAAATGTTTGTCGTGATTTTTGAGGCAACGACGCGGTCGTTGATTTGGAGGGTTTGTTCCATAGAGCCGCTAGGGACATAAAAGGGTTGGATGAGGAAAGCTCTCATGAAGGTAGCGATTCCGAGAGCGATAACAATGATGATGACAAACTCGAGGACGCTGCGCAGGAATGAGTTGCCGCGCTTCTTGGTAGCTGCTGATGAAGATTCCACGTTTGAAGAATTCTCAGGAGCCTCGCGGGCAGGGATGGCCACTAACTACTCACTCTCGTATAAATAGATTTTCAACACACAAACCAAGTCAGTCAATCGAGAACCTTAATTCGTTGCGGTGGCCAAATAACAGCCATCGCCTTGCCCTCAACCTTAGACTGCGAGACGAATCCACCGCCGGGATCCCCGAGGTGGGAGCGTGAGTCAGCCGAATTTGCTCGATTGTCCCCCATCAGCCACAACTTTCCTTGAGGAACTTCAACATCGAAGGTCACACCGCTGGGTTCCATAGTCGAATCGAGATACGCACCCTCGTTCACAGATTCACCGTTGACAGTTATGCGACCTGCTTCATCGCAGCAAACGACACGATCGCCGCCGATACCTATGACCCGTTTGACATAGTCCTTATCACCTGAGGAAAACGAGTCTTGGCCGTTAAAGACAACTATGTCTCCTCTTTCAATGGGCGCAAAGAGATAAGCCATTTTGTTCACTGCGATTCGATCACCGATTTCCAAGCCCGGCTCCATTGAGTCACTGGGAATGGAGAATGGTTGAACCACAAATTGCGTTACCAACCACAGGCCAGCGATCACAATACCGAGCCATAGAACAATTTTCATGGCTCAAGCACCAACTCTGCAACAGAGCAGAAAAGAGTCTTAGCTGTCAGACTTTGGAGTTTCGCGCAACTCGCGAATCTTCGCCTTCTTGCCACGCAGATCCCTGAGGTAGTAGAGCTTCGCGCGGCGAACATCTCCGCGACTTGCAACTTCTATTTTCTCAATGATCGGGGTGTGCAGAGGAAATTTACGCTCGACGCCAACTCCGTAGGACACTTTGCGGACTGTAAAGGTCTCGCCGATTCCCGAGCCGTGACGCCCGATAACGACACCTTGGAACATCTGGACACGGGTCTTGTTGCCTTCAACGACCTTGACGTAGACCTTTAAATTGTCCCCGGCGCGAAAGGCAGGAATGTCGGTGCGGAATGAACTTTGATCTACTGCGTCGAGCTTCTTCATTATTACTTCTTCCTGCAAGCGCCATAGGTCGCCCACGGTTATGGGTTGTTTTCAGCGTGACGAGCGGTTCGCACCGCTCGCACTGTTCGCTCTGGCAGTTTCGGGTCCCCTATGGCAGATCTCCGATTACCGAGCCTGCGTAGTCTGCCACAACCACGCTCACGGCAGCAGATCGGGCCTGAGATTCCTTGTTTTCTCTTCAGCAGATGCCGCTCGCCATTGATCTATCGCCTGATGATTTCCGCTGAGCAGAACAGGAGGGACCTCAAGATCACGCCAGGTCGGTGGCTTGGTGTAGACGGAGCCTTCGAGTAGACCATCAGCACGCGAGAAGGTGTCATCTGGCGCGCTCTCCGGATTACCCAGGACCCCAGGAATAAGCCGAGCAACTGTTTCCACCATGACAAGTGCGGCCGCTTCTCCACCCGCCAAGACGTAATTGCCAATGCTCACCTCTTGGACGCCCTCCCAGTCAGAGCGAGTTTGATAATGCTGGGACACGCGAGAATCGATTCCTTCATAACGTGCGCAAGCAATCACAATAGATTGATTCCCAACCCATGAACGGGCCGTAGGCTGATCGAATACTTTTCCCGACGGAGTTGGGATGACCAACAACGGCTTTGAGTCGCAGGACTGGGCGATCTCATCGAGCGCCCTACCCCACGTCGGTGCATCCATCACCATGCCCGGCCCGCCGCCATAGGGGGTGTCATCAACCCTGTGGTGCGGCGCCGCCGACCAATCACGGAGGTCATGAACTCGAACAGTTAACTTTCCGGTCTCTTGGGCCTTGCCAACAAGGGACAGAGACAGCGGCTCCAAATACTCCGGAAAGATGGAGACGATGTCGATGATCATTCATCGACCAATTCTGATAGCAAGCCAGGAGGTGGATTAACCTTCACCAAGCCCGACTCGAGGTCAACTTCAGGCACGATTTCGGAGACGAATGGGATGAGATATTCCTCATCACCTGCAACCACCACAAGGACATCTTGTAACGGTAAATGCAAAACATCCTTTACCTCGCCAATTGGATCTCCATCTAAGGTGACGGCCTTGCACCCGATAAGTTGCGAGTCATAAAACTCATCATCGCCTTGTGGCAGTTCCTCTGGATCGCGTTCCACTTCAAGCAGAGTTCCCCGAAGCTCCTCGGCGTCATTGCGGGTATCGCATCCTAAGAACTTCACCAGTAATCGACCCGAATGCCAATGCGCCAATTCTATCAGCAGGAGACCACCATTGTGACGCATTAATTCAGCGCCAGCTACAAAGCGCACATCCGGTTCATCGGTACGTGGTTCAACGGTGACTTCACCGCGAATTCCGTGTGGTTTGCCAATCCGACCGACAACAACCCGCACGGTGATTAGCGCTCGGCTACGTCAAGGAAATCGATGCGCACTCCGCGGCCATCATTAAGAGCCGTGATAACCGTGCGCAGAGCTGTAGCCGTGCGACCGGAACGACCAATGACTCGACCCATGTCCTGAGGATTCACCCGCACGTCAAGTGCCTTGCCACGCCTGTCTGAGCGCATGCTGACACTGACGTCATCGGGGTTGTCAACGATTCCGCGCACTAAGTGAGCTAATGCGTCTTCTAACATTAGGAAGTCGCTTCCGATTCCTCAGAGTCGCCCTTGTGCAAGACTTCTTCCACCTTGTGTTCGACAGCTTCGGCAGCATCTGCCACTGCATGAGCCACGGCTTCAACAGCTTCTTCCACCTTGTCAACGACGTCTTCAACAACGTCAGCAACCTTGTCCACAACCTCTTCAACGACGTCTGCAGTCTTGTCCACAACTGCCTCGGCAGCCTTAGCAACATCGGCGGCGGCAGCTTCGGTATCAACAGCAAGCTTCTTTACCTTGGGCTTCTTAGGCTCATTGGCTGCCTCGGTGACCGCAGCTTCGTAAGCCAGGACCTTGTTGGGCTTGGGCTCGGCAACCTGAAGGGTTCCTTCAGCACCAGGGAGGCCCTTAAATTTCTGCCAATCGCCTGTCACCTTGAGAATCGCCATCACTGCTTCAGTGGGCTGAGCGCCTACGCCGAGCCAGTACTGAGCGCGATCGGACTTGACCTGAATAAGACTTGGATTCTGAACTGGCTGGTAGATGCCAATTTCCTCGATAGCACGACCGTTACGGGCGGTGCGCGAGTCAGCAACAACAATGCGGTACTGCGGGGCGTGGATCTTTCCAACGCGCTTGAGCTTGATTTTTACGGCCACGGTGGGCTTGTCTCCTTGTGTTTATGGGTGAAAATGCAACAAACACGTGGGGGCACGCCTGTTGAAATTTCTTGCGGGTTGTGGGCTACCAGGTTGAGAGGGTCCTCGTTGCTCACAAGAGCGTCGTAATGCTACCCGACTCGAATTTCACCCGTGCGTGGGGTGACCGCAAGGCAAGATGTCCTACTGGAGCAATTTGCGCAGTTCAGGTGGCAAACTGCCAAGGTCTGGCTCTTGTCCTGGCTCTCCCGTGCTACCACCAGCCTGACCCAGCGCGCGCTTTGCCGGATTTCCGCTGCGCCCCTTTTGCCCCTTGGCCGGTTTGACCGACTTCTGCTGCTTGCCCTTGGACTTTTTTCCACCGCCCATGCCGCCCATTCCTGGCATGCCCGGCATGCCACCCATGCCCGGCATGCCACCTTTACCCATCTGTCTCATCATTTTTTGAGCATGGGTAAATCGCTCGACAAGATTGTTGACGTCGTTGACCTTGGTTCCCGAGCCCGCAGCGATCCTCGCCCGTCGCGAGCCATTCAAAATTTTCGGTTCTGCTCTCTCAGCCGGAGTCATCGATTGAATTATTGCGGCGACTCGATCGAGCTCACGTTCATCGACTTGATCAAGTTGCGCTTTCATGTCCCCCATGCCTGGCAACATTCCCATTAATTTGCCAATGGAACCCATTTTCTTGACAGCCTGCATCTGCTCAAGAAAATCATCCAGGGTGAAGTCCTCGCCTTGGGACATCTTCTTAGTGAATCGATCGGTCTGCTCGGCGTCGAATGCCCGTTCGGCTTGCTCAATGAGAGACATGAGGTCACCCATATCAAGGATGCGCGATGCCATGCGGTCGGGATGGAATACCTCGAAGTCGTCGAGCTTCTCACCTGTCGAACCGAACATGATGGGCCGTTCCACAACCGAAACAATGGATAGAGCGGCACCGCCTCGAGCATCGCCGTCAAGCTTGGTTAGGACAACACCGTCAAAGCCCACCTGTTTTTCAAACTCGGATGCAGTGATGACTGCATCTTGTCCGATCATGGCATCAACCACGAACAAAACATTGTCAGGCGCAACTGCATCTCTCACTCGCGAAAGTTGCCCCATGAGTTCCTGATCAATCGCAAGACGACCTGCCGAGTCAACTATGACAACATCATGCAACTTGTCCACGGCAAATTGCTTTCCTGCACGAGCTACTTCGACAGGATCTCCAACTCCATTACCGGGTTCTGGAGCAAACGTTGGAACACCTGCTTGTTCACCAACAACCTTGAGTTGATCGACAGCATTTGGGCGCTGAAGATCTGCCGCTACAAGAACAGGCGTGTGTCCCTGGGAAACAAGGTACTTGGCCAACTTGCCCGCGAGGGTTGTCTTTCCCGCACCCTGAAGCCCCGTTAACAATATGACCGTTGGGCCAGATTTGGCAAAGACTAGGGGTCGCGTTGTCCCACCCAAGATTGCGATCAGTTCCTCGTGAACAATTTTGACAATCTGCTGAGCTGGATTGAGCGCACCTGAAACCTCTGCTGAAAGTGCTCGCTTTTTTACATCCGCACAAAAGGTGCGCACCACGGGCAGCGCAACGTCAGCTTCGAGGAGCGCAGTGCGAATTTCGGCAACTGTGGCATCGATGTCGGATTCGCTCAGACGCCCTTTGCCACGCAAGCCCTTGAAGGTGGTTGCCAAGCGATCAGACAATGAAGCGAACACGTTTATTCTCCTTGAACAAAGCCACAATCATGACGCGATCGATGATCGCATTTCGCACGACTCTACCAATAATGGGTATGTACGCCTCAAACCCTGCGCTCGGTTCACTTCTCTGTGGGCCTAGGCAGTGAGTCGCAGGCGCAACTCATGAACTAACTCACGCTGTGCCTCCTCAGATGGCGCTCTACCCGAACCGTCTCGGAGGAAAAATACGTCCACTGCATCGACACCAAGTGTCGAGATTTTTGAGCCCGTAATCATGAGACCACGATCCGCTATCACCGCCGTGATATCGAAGAGCAGGCCCTTGCGATCGTGGGCTCGAACCTCTAAAACAGTTTGAGTTTCCGAGACCTCATAGATCTCAACCTCTGGGGCGATCCGCGGGCCACGCCGCGTGTCCGATCTTTGACTCCTCGCCAACTGCTCGGAAACATCGAATGTGCCATTGAGCACTCGCTGCACGTCAGTCATGAGCTTCGCCTGAGTGGGAGGCTCACCAAAAAGCGGCCGGACATACCAAGTTTGCACGGCCCTCGGACCGATATTTTCAACACGCGCTGCCCTGACCTGCAGTCGATTAAGGGCTAGGACACCAGCGAAACTCGCAAGAAGTCCCTTTTGATCGGGTGCGGTGAAGTGAATGGCAAAGCCATCACTTTCTGAATTTATTGATAGATGAATCTCTTCCGGTGACAAACCAGACGTCATCCACGAACTATCCAACGGGTCGATGACTTTGGGGACCTTTCCAAAGTAGGCCCGGCCCCGACGCAGTGCATCACCCATCAAATTTTCGCGCCACTTTGAACGCAATGATGCTCCAGTGGCTCGGGAGTCCGCAATGGTCAATGCGTGCAGTAGCTCCAGATTCCTGAGCGAACCCACCGCTTGGCACAACTGTTCAATGACAACGGAATCATCCAGATCACGCTTGGTGGCAATATCCGCCAATAGCAAGTGATGCTCCACCAATGTGGCGAGTGTTGAAGTGTCATCGGCGTCAAATCCCAGATTTGGAGCGATTTCTCGGGTGAGCTCAGCACCAATCAGACTGTGATCACCACCACGACCTTTGCCAATGTCATGGAGCAAGCAGGCCATGAGTAGCAAGTCAGGACGGTCAACGCTCCGAACCAAGTCTTGGCCACGCATGCAACATTCCACGAGGTGTCGGTCAACCGTAAATTCGTGCAAGGGATTGAATTGCGGTAGCGATCGTACGAATTCCCACTGTGGGATCCATCGAGAAATAATGTTGTAGTTTTCTAATGCTTCCCAGGTCTGCAGCATGGAGCGTTCTGAACCTAAAAGGGCCACAAAGGACTCTCTGATCTCCCGTGTCCAGGGGACTGGAATATCTATTTCACTCTTTGCATATAAATCCAAGAGAGCAGGTGAAATGGAGTATCCATTCTCAGCTGCTGCTGCGGCCACTCTGAAAATTAGCCCCGGATCATCCTTCAGACTGGTATCGCGAGCGAGTGCGACTTCGTCACCAGCAGCAACAACACCTTGAGCCAAAGGTGTGCGATCCGATCCGCGCTGACCGCGACTCCTTAAACGTCCAACCAACGACTCCTGAGGCTTGGACAAAAATACTTGCGTCGCTCGATTCCACGCAACGTCGCTGACATAGGCCAAAGACCTACCCGCCAGATACACCTCTCGCAATAGATCCTGTGCCGTTGAAATACCCATGAGCTCTGCAACGGCCTGCTGGTCTTGGAGTCTCAGTTTGTCCTTTGTACCGAGTGTGTGCAGTGCGCAACGGACATCGAGAAGGAAAGCCAAATCGCTTTCCCACGCACCATGAGGGACATCCACCAATTGCGTTGCCCTGAGGGCTTTGATGATACCCGCCTCGCGCAAGCCTCCATAAGCTTCTTTCACATCGGGCTCAATCAGTTGATAGATCTCCCCCAAATTGTTTCGCCTTTCAGTAACCAGGTTGCGCAACTCTGGAACCAGCTTCTTTGCCGATGCTCTCCACTCAGAGTGAACTGCTGCTCGAAGTTCGGCGCACAGTTCATCGTTGCCCGCAATCGAGCGGGCATCTAATAAGCCGGTTAAGGCCTTTGCATCGGCCTTTGCCACCTCCTGCGCTTGTTTAATCGTTCGCACACTGTGGTCAAGGCCTATGCCTGAATCCCACAATGGGTACCACAGCAATTGGGCCACGTCCTTGGCCACCGTTTCTGAGCCGGAATGCACGAGCACGAGGTCCAAGTCACTGTGGAAACTCAACTCCCCACGTGCGTAGCTCCCTACAGCCACTAAACAGAATTCACTCGAATCAGCCAGAGCCCCCGCTATCGCCGACTCAAATAGTTCAACGAGCCACTCATCAATCGATATGGCAAAACGCCTACGGCGCTCAGACCATGTGAGGTCTGAGCGCCGAGACGCATCGAGCCGTAGCTCATCTAGTTGCTTACTAATGGTTCACCCCTAGAGGGCATCGTGCCCGCGCTCACCAGTGCGCACGCGGATGACTTCCTCCACCGGCGTTACCCAAACCTTTCCATCGCCAATCTTGCCAGTATTTGCGGCCTTCACTATCGAGTCCAATGCCTCGTCAAGTAACGAATCATCAACCACGACCTCGATTCGTATCTTGGGCACCATGTCCACGGTGTACTCAGCCCCTCGGTACACCTCGGTGTGCCCGCGCTGGCGACCGAAGCCTGATACTTCAGTAACGGTGAGGCCATGGACGCCAAGCACCTCAAGCCCGGATTTGACGTCGTCCAACTTGAATGGTTTTACGATCGCGGTAATGAGTTTCATGCTGAACCTTCTTCCTTCGCTTGATGTGCTCCATGACCAACTCCGGCGAACCTGCCGCCGCCACCTGCTTCACCGAGTTCATATCCCGATTCAGCGTGGGCCGCGAGATCAATTCCGCCCACTTCATCATCCTTGCTAACGCGAAGCACCCCTGCACCCCGTAGCAATAGTGCGAGGATACCTGCGATCACGAACGAGTAAGCCAAAACAGAGAAGGCTCCAATGGCTTGTTTCCCAAGTTGCTCGAGACCTCCACCGTAAAGAAGGCCGTTGACTCCGTTGGGGGCCAAATCTGTTGCCAGGAAGCCAATGAGCAGGGTTCCGACTAGACCACCGACAAGGTGGACTCCAACAACGTCGAGTGAATCATCGATTCCAAACCGGTATTTCATGCCCACGGCAAGTGCGCAAATCACGCCTGCCAAGACACCCACGATGAGCGCGCCCACAGGACTGACGGCTGCACAAGCCGGTGTGATTGCCACAAGTCCAGCAACGATCCCCGATGCAGCACCCAATGTTGTCATGTGACCATCTCGCATTTTCTCAACAATGAGCCAGCCGATTGCAGCCGCGCAGGTGGCCGCGAAAGTATTCAGGAACACAACAGCCGAGGCATTATTTGCGGCCAGAGCCGAGCCCGCGTTGAATCCGAACCAGCCAAACCACAGTAGACCCGCACCAATCATGACCAGAGTTAAGTTGTGAGGACGCATCGGAGTCTTTGGCCATCCTGTGCGCTTGCCAATAACAATTGCCAGTGCCAACGCGGCAGCGCCCGCATTGATATGGACGGCGGTTCCACCCGCAAAGTCAATTACGCCCATTTCAAAGATCCAGCCGCCACTTGCCCATACCCAGTGAGCTACCGGGAAGTAGACGAGTGTTGCCCAGAGTGCGCCAAAAATGAGCCAGCCATTGAACTTGGTGCGATCAGGAATCGCACCCGCGATTAGTCCAACCGTTAGGCAGGCAAACATCCCTTGGAACGCCACGAATGCCATGATCGGCAACGTCGCCTCCGGGTCGTCGGCCATCAACGATTCAAGACCGAGGAACTCGAATGGATCGCCGACAAGGCCGCCAATATCCGTACCAAAGGTCATGGAGTAACCAAAAATCACCCAGAGAACGCCAACGATAAACAGTGCACCCATAACCATCATGAGCATGTTCAATACAGATTTTGCCCGAACCATGCCGCCATAGAAAAAGGCGAGACCAGGGATCATGAGTAACACCATCGCTGCAGCTGTCAGCATCCAAGCGGTGTCACCGGTATTTAAAGCCGACTCCATGCGCTTCCTCCTTGCCATCCACTCCTCATCCCACGGCGGGAGGAGGTCGTGGCGCAAGAATCGCGTATGAGCGTTTCAAGTACGGTCACTCTGAGTTTCAGGAATGTGAAGAAAATGCCCGTTCTGTGTCATTCATGTTAACTCTGACATGTGAACTCTGATGCCCGTTGGATTAAGCCAGAAGCGCTGCGACAAATTCATTGACCTCAAATGGTGCCAAATCATCAGGGCCCTCGCCGAGACCAACGAGCTTGACAGGCACACCCAGTTCACGTTGAACTGCGATAACAATTCCGCCCTTCGCAGTACCGTCCAATTTTGTTAGCACGATGCCAGTGACATCGACAACTTCGCTGAACACTTTGGCCTGGGTAAGACCATTTTGTCCGGTGGTTGCATCCAGCACGAGGAGAACTTCATCGACCGGGCTTTGTTTTTCAATTACACGCTTAACCTTGCCAAGTTCATCCATGAGACCCGTCTTGGTGTGAAGGCGTCCGGCTGTATCCACCACCACCACGTCTACGTCACTGTCTTGACCGATCTGAACGGCTTCAAAAGCCACGGATGCCGGGTCACCACCTGCTGGCCCGCGAACAACAGCCGCACCAACCTTGTCACCCCAGGTTTGCAGTTGGTCGGCTGCTGCCGCGCGGAAAGTGTCCGCAGCTGCCATAACGACCGTTTTATTTTCGGAGACCAAGACTCGGGAAAGTTTTCCCACCGTCGTGGTTTTCCCCGTACCGTTGACCCCAACGACCATGATGACGACAGGTCGATCCCCCTTGTTATGGGCCAGGGACCGATCCATTGAGGGATCAATCAGCGCCGTCAACTCCTGCGTCAGCGCGGCTTTCATTGCTTCGGGGCTCGAATCATTACTCGCTGCAATGCGCATTTTCAGATTCCCGATGAGCTCACTTGATGCAGCAACACCCAAGTCCGCGCTGAGCAGCGTTGCCTCCACGTCATCCCAGGCCTGATCGTCGAGAGATCCTCCGGACAGAATAGAAAGTAGCCCCTTGCCAAACACATTATTAGAACGGGCTAATCGTGCGCGCAGTCTTCCCAAGCGGCCAACGCTGGATTCGGGGACTTCAATTTCCCATATAGCTTGGTCGGATGCACCGAGATCAGCGAGATCACCTGATAGGGCATCGGATGCTTGGATCGGAGTTCCACCTAAATCAACGGTGATCGATTCAACGGCCTTTCGCGGGGTATCTCTGGGCTCAGTGGCATCGTCACCCACTCCTGGGATGTAATCCAGCCCAGTTCTTGGGGCAGGTGTGATCAGATTCGTCGAATTATGACGAGACCTGTTGAATACAAGGAGTCCAACCACGAGCAGGCCGATAAGAATAAGAGCGGCAACCAAAATGCCAATGGTTAATGTGTCCATGGCATCGAATCCTGCCACTGGGGGTAGAGATCATTTTCAGAGACTGGCCACCTGCAGCCAAATGGACGCAATTGCCCTCGCCCAGATTTCCAATATTCCGATCTTTCGACCTGTGTCGGGGCTATGAACTATCTCGGCTTGGAAAATCCTGCTGCTGCCCTAAACCCCAACGGCCTCTGATTCACGCAATCGCTGACCGATTACCTGTGTGACTCCATCACCGCGCATAGAAACACCGTAGAGAGCATCAGCGATCTCCATGGTGCGCTTTTGGTGAGTAATCACGATCAATTGCGAAGTGGAGCGCAACTCTTCAATGATGTCAATGAGCCTGCCAAGGTTGACATCGTCCAAGGCTGCTTCAACTTCGTCGAGGACGTAGAACGGCGAAGGCCTCGCCTTAAACAGAGCAACGAGGAATGCAACTGCCGTCAGTGAGCGTTCCCCGCCCGAGAGCAGCGAAAGGCGTTTTACTTTTTTGCCCGGAGGCCGCGCCTCAACGTCAACGCCAGTGGTCAACATGTTGTCCGGATCTGTCAGGACTAGTCGTCCCTCCCCACCAGGGAATAGTCGAGAGAAGACTCCCTCAAATTCCTTTTGGATTTCGGCATAAGCCTCTGTGAATACCTGTTCCACCCTAGAATCAACTTCCTTGACGATGTCAAGGAGATCATCTCTGGTACGTCGAAGGTCATCTAGCTGCTCAGTCAAGAAACGCTGCCGCTCTTCCATCGCTGAATACTCTTCAAGCGCCAGTGGGTTCACTTTGCCCAAGAGCGCTAGCTGCTTTTCAGCGGACTTGAGTCGCTTTTCCTGCTCATCGCGCACAAATGGGTAAGGCTCAGGTTCTGGAGCATCAGGATCGATTTCATCGCCTGGTGCTATCAAACTCGGTGGCACGAGTTGGTCGGGTCCGTACTCGGTCACCAAAACTTCAGGTTCAATTCCAAAATCTTCAAAGGCTTTAATCTCAAGAGTTTCAATGCGCATGCGCTGCTCTGTCCGAGCCACCTCGTCGCGGTGAACACTGTCTTTCAAGCCTTCGAGGATTTCAACGAGCCCACGAACCTCAGTACGCACAAAGGCCAACTCTGAGTCGCGTTCTTTCTTCAGTGACTCAGCTCGCGTGCGCATTCTTTGGGCATGATTCACCGATACTTCGGTGTATGCGAGGGCAATGCGGGCGCCAGCCAACACGGCTTGTGCAACCACAAGAGCTTGGGCTCTGCGTTCCCGTCGTTCGATTGCTGCCGCTCTAGCAACTCGTTCATTTTCGGCATCGCGCTCGAGTCCTGCAGCCCGCTCCCCCACGGCCCTGACTCGTTCCTCGGCCGTGCGAACCGCTAAGCGCGCTTCGACCTCGGCGGCACGCGCTCGCGCCAGATTCTCAGTTAGTTCCTCACGATTATCCTGACCAATGTCAGGGGCAGATTCATTCTCAGCACTGGTCAACTGTTCCACGTAATCAACAAGTGATTGGGTATCGCGAGCCAGAGCTTCTTGAGCGGAGAGCCGAGCAGCATCCAATCGGTCTGCCTCAGCCGCAGCACTTCGCGACTGTTGACCCAACTGACCCAACTTCTCGGCCACAGCTGCCAATTGTGCATCGGACTCATGGAGGCGGCTCAGCGCAGTTTCAACCTCTTGAGCAGCCCTCTCCTGCGTTGATTTGGCAGTAGACACTTCAAAAGCGTTACGTTGCAGTGCACTCTCAATACGGACAAGCGCATCTTGCGCTTCATCGAAAGCGACCTGAACTTCGATCAGACCGGGTCCGGCAGGAGATCCACCCGTCGCCACACCCGAACGCAGGATGTCTCCATCGCGGGTCACAACGGTCATTGTCGGTGCTAGTTCGACAGCAGCGCGCAACTCACCAACATTGTCAACCAGAATTGTGTCGCGAAGTAACGAGTGAATAGCATTCCCGATCAGTTCATCGGCCCGAACGCATTCCGTCAACCACCGTCCAACCGGAGCAGGTTCGAGGTTCTGCGTTGATTGCGAATTCCCTGTTGCTACCACAATGCTGGAGCGACCTGCATCTTCGGTTTTCAGGAAGATCAATGAATTCATCGCCGCATCAATATCTGCCACCACGACTGCGCCAGCAAGTTCACCTAGTGCAGTTCCGACTGCAACTTCACATCCGTGTTCAATGTGCAGGTGGGAAGTTATGGTCCCCATCACACCGGGAGCATCAGCCAAAGCAGCGGATCCATCTTTTCGCTCTAGGCCCATGGCCAATGCGTCAACTCTTGCAGTCAACGACGCTTTCTCGCGTTCCAAAGTGGCCTGTTCTGCTACGAGTTCACGCACCCTCGAATCAGCGGTAGCCAGAGATTTGAGGGCGCGATCATGTTCAACGTCAAGGCCCTGTTCACCGTCTCCGAGCGAAACGACCTGAGCCTCAATAGCTTGGAAATCCGCCTGTGCTTTACGGCTACGCTCGCGGGCATCATTGATTTGCTGAGTCAGGCGCTCGATTTCAGCGCCACGAGTGTCAATTCTGGATTGAACGTTTTCACATTGAGCCTTGAGACGAGTAATCGAATTTCCTCGCTCCGTTAATTCCTGTTCAATCCTCAGAATTCGGTTGACCTCGGTCTGCAGAGCTGTTTCAGATGCTTCACGAGAGGTTCCCGCATGACTCAGCGATTCACTGAGAGATTCGACTTCCCGACCAAGTTCGAATTCAGTCGATCGAAGGGAGCGGGCTTCCGCATCGATTGTCTCCGGATCTCGTCCAAGTTGTTCCTCTTCGGGCTCGGGCGCAAGATTTCTAACCTTCTCCGAACCTAATTGCACTAGCCCTAAGTAGCGCTCTCGCAATCCACTCAACGCAAACCAGGTTTCTTGGGTCCGAACAAGCTCAGGAGCTAGCTCAACTTCAGCGAATTCTGCCGTGGCTTCTCGCTCCCGAAGACCCGCGATCTTGCCCTCTACCTCGGCTTGCCGTTCCCGAAGGGCGCTTTCATCAGCCACCTCAGCGGCGAGAGCTAAACGCAATTGGCCCAGGTCATCGGCCATCAAACGCAAGCGTGAGTCACGAACATCGCTTTGGATCACAGTCGCTCGCCGCGCTACTTCGGCTTGCCTTCCCAACGGCTTGAGCTGGCGGCGCAGTTCTGCGGTGAGGTCATTGAGTCGGGTTAGATTGCCCTCCATGGAATCAAGCTTGCGCAATGCTTTCTCTTTGCGTTTGCGATGCTTAAGAACTCCTGCGGCTTCTTCGATGATGCCGCGGCGATCCTCGGGTGTTGCGCGTAAGACCGTGTCCAACTGGCCTTGACCGACGATGACATGCATCTCCCGCCCAATTCCCGAGTCGCTGAGCAACTCCTGGACATCGAGCAGGCGACATGCTTCACCGTTGATGGCGTACTCAGAACCACCATTGCGAAACAGGGTTCTCGAGATTGTGACTTCAGAAAATTCAATAGGGAGCGCGCCGTCGGAGTTATCGATTGTCAGGGAAACTTCTGCTCGGCCCAAGGGAGCCCGACCTGTGGTGCCAGAGAATATGACGTCCTCCATTTTTCCACCACGGAGAGATTTTGCGCCTTGTTCACCCATAACCCACACGAGTGCATCAACAACATTTGACTTACCGGAGCCATTCGGGCCGACTACGCAAGTTACTCCTGGCTCAAAATGCAGCGTGGTCGCCGAAGCAAATGACTTGAACCCCTTAAGAGTGAGTGTCTTCAAATGCACGGCTACTCATACATCCCATCTGCCTCGTTGAACCTAATTCGCGATTCTAATTTGCGATCTTGATATGTGATCTTGGCGTTCGCTGCCCAGGTTGCGACTTACTTGAAATACCTCCTCGAGCAGGCATTAGCCTAGCGGTTCCTGATCACATTCTTGTGAGCCCACGACCAGTGCGCGACAAGATCAAACTGAGTGCGCAGGTGGTGCTGAATGAATCATGCAATGCCCTGCTCAAGGGATTGACACGAAGGGCAATAAAAGCTTGACCGATTCATGAATTTAAGCCTCTCAATGGGAAATCCACATCGGTCACATGGTTCAGACTCACGCCCATAAACGTTGAGATTGCGCGAAAAATAGCCGGACTCGCCGTTGACATTGACATACAAGGAATCGAAACTCGTGCCACCTTGCTCAAGGGCCTCATGCATAACTTCCTTAACATTATGCACAAGTTGCTCAACCACTACGTCAGACAGTTGGTCGGCCTGAAAATTGCCATGCACTCTGGATCGCCACAATGCTTCATCCGCATAAATATTTCCCACGCCTGAAATGAGTGATTGATCCAAGAGCGCCCTCTTTATCTCCGTTTTCTTTCGATGGAGCTTCTGAGCAAAGTGATTAAATGAGAAATGGGGATCGAGAGGATCTCTGGCAATATGAAGAATGCTCTGGGGAATTTTCTCCCCCTCCACACTCACAAGTGGGGAAAGATGCATGCCTCCGAAAGTTCGTTGATCGAGAAAATCTAGAAAGGTCGCCTCTCCCTGTGAATCTGTCAGCGTGAATCTAAGACGCAGATGTGGGTGTTGCGCGAATTGGGCTAAATCAGCATCATGTGCCGAACGCATTCGTAGTTGGCCGCTCATTCCCAAATGAATCACCACAGCCATGTCGCCATTCGTCACCAACCACAAATATTTGCCACGTCTGGACACATGAAGTATCTCTACGTCTTTCAACTCACCTGAAAAATCGCCTTCATTACGGCGGACTGCTCTCTCATGGAAAACGCGAACATTGCCTACTCGTGCGCCCGCGAGGAATGGGCTAAGCCCCAGACGAACTACCTCAACTTCAGGGAGTTCTGGCATCAGGAAAGCGATCCATCAATGCTGAATAGGCCTCTTGCGCCGCTAACTGCTCAGAAATCTTTTTTGAGCTGCCACTGCCCGTGCCCAGCACAACTTCGCCCACGAGCACCTGGGCCTCAAAACTCTTGGCATGGTCTGGCCCGGAGTCCAGTACTCGGTAAACGGGCAGATCCAAGCCGTTGATCCCTGTGAGTTCCTGAAGCGAAGTTTTCCAGTCCAAAGCTGCCCCGAGATGTGATGACTCTTCGATGAGTGGCAAGAAAATTGATTGGATAAAGTCTTGTGCGATTTCAATGCCTTTCGCGATGTATATCGCTCCGATGACGGCCTCGAGAGTGTCCGCCAGGATGGAGACCTTGTCGTGGCCTCCCGAAGTAATTTCGCCTTTTCCAAGGCGAATGAACGGACCAAGTCCGAGGGTCCGAGCAACGTCGGCCAGGGCTAGGGCGTTAACCACAGATGACCTCATGCGCGCAAGCTGTCCCTCGGGCAAGTCTGGGTAATTACGGTAGAGAGCATCCGTCACAACGACTCCCAAGACGGAATCGCCAAGGAACTCAAGGCGTTCATTCGTCGGAATCTCGCCATGCTCATAGGAATAAGACCTATGTACCAAAGAGAGTTCAATGAGATTGACAAAATTTGTTGTGGGTGTGAACCCCAGCTGTGTTAAAAGATCAGCGCCTGATTTTTCGAGGAATTCACTCATATGGACCCGTTATCCCGAGACACGTTTCGTGGTTCTACATGTCCTAGGGCAGTTGCCAGATCTCTCACGGTTTGAATCTTGGAGAACTCGTAATCTGTTATCGGACCATTGCTGGAAGCGATGGAACCGTGCACAATCACTGCGGCATCGCTCAAACGGAAATTCAGGGCTGTGAGAGGACTGTCCATCCTCAGCGGCGGCAGGTCACCATACAGTGATGAGAGGTATTCCAACATCGATCGTGGAATTGATTCTCTGTCAGCCATGTGAGACAGGTTATCGAACTACCAACTAACTCGCGACGCAAGCGACACGATTAACTAACCCACGGTGAAGTGCTTGCTACACCTCGAGAACGCGACGCTTGGCATACGTGCCACACGTGGGGCATGCCGTGTGAGCCATGCGCTTTTCACTGCATCGAGCGCAGGTCACCAGTGTTGGGGCCGTGGCTTTCCACTGTGAGCGACGATGACGTGTATTGGAGCGCGATGTCTTTCGCTTCGGGACTGGCACGGGATCCTCTTTCGGTGATTGCTTGGTGATATAAAATTTGGCGCCTCAATGCGAGAGCGCACACAAGTATCCACCACCCCTATGAAGGGCATGAACGGGGGTATCCCCGCACGTTCACTCTCCCTGGGACGCGGACCTACGCTGAATCGATTCCTTCGGGCCCGGAATCTGAGTCCGTGAACAGCCCTGATAGGGCCGACCACCGAGGGTCAGCTACTTCATGCTGGTGGTCTTCAGCCCCCAACTTCTCGCCACAGGTAGGACACAGGCCCCTACAATTTTCATCACAGAGCGGCTTGAGGGGTAATTCCAAGACGATGGCATCTCGGATCGCTTCCTCGAGATCAATAGCATCGTCATGGACGTGATAGACGGTAATTTCGTCGCCGCCGTCCTGATCGCCTTCTGGCACAATCTCGCGGCCCCGTGAATCTGTATCGGGATATAGGAAAAGTTCCTGAAGGCTCGTTGAATCGTGCCAATTAATCGGTTCTAGGCACCGAGCACATTCGGCGTCTACTAAATAGTCCACATCAGCGCTGGCGAGCACGCCTTCCATGACTGATTCCAATCGGATATGGGCACTCATGGGACTGTTCGGTGCTACCCGAGCCATGGCCACTCCCATATCGGAGACTGGACCAAGTAGAAGATCGGTTTCCCACATATTTCCCGGCCGACGCTGCAATTTGGTTAGCGGGATAACAAATGAGCCCGACTCGGGAACCGAATTATTCGACATGAAGAACTTTAAATTGTTTCGCCATCAAAGAACTCACTGCGTTGGTCAACCTCAACTGCGGGAGCCAGTTCTTGATAAGCCTGGCTACGCAATCGTTCTCGCCCACGGTCAACGGTTTGCAGAGTTTTCTGCAGAGTAATTTCAAAGGTAGCCAATTTTGCATCGATGTAGTCATCGGTCTCTTGCCGTTTCAGTGCAGTGGCTTGGTTGGTTTCCTCACGCAACGCGTTGCTCTCTGCAACGGCCGCCAGATACACCTCGTGCTCAGAAACCATTCGATCAGCCTGCGCCCTTGCTTGTTCCAGGATTCGGTCAGCCTCGCGTCGCCCATCGAGCACAACGGCCTCGCGATCAGCGAGGAGTTCGTCCGCTCGGTAGACCGACTCAGGGAGAAGTTGGCGAATCTCCTCAATGATGTCCAATAACTGTGATCTGTTGAGTACACATGAGGCCGATAGAGGCATCGACTTTGCATCCTCGACCATCACCGTCAGCTCGTCGAGTCTCTCCTGAACATCCACCATTAACTCCTTGATCGTTGAGGCACCTTATGCCAATCACATTGTGCTAGAAAGTTTGTCCTCCAGGCGCTTCAACACGATATCGGGGACCAATCCTTTGACATCGCCGCCGTGGGTAGCAACTTCTTTGACCAAACTCGATGAGAGGTAGCTATAAAGCGGGTTGGTTGAGATAAAGCAGGTTTCAACCCCAGCCAAACGAAAATTCATTTGAGCCATTTGGAGTTCATAATCAAAGTCACTCACCGCGCGAAGGCCCTTGACAATCGCATTCACTTCATTTTTCTGGCAATAATCGACCAGCAGACCGTAGAAAGAATCTACCCTGACATTGCCCAACGGTGCAGTCACCTGCGTAAGAATCTCAATGCGCTCCTCCACGCTGAACAAACTTGACTTGGTTCTATTGATGAGAACAGCCACGATCACCTGATCCGCCATTTTCGATGCCCGTTCGAACACATCAAAATGACCATTCGTGACTGGATCAAAGGATCCGGGGCACACTGCGACTCTCATTCGATTTCCCTCACTCGCTCAATATCAATGGGCACAGTTCACAGCTGCCCAAGCATGGACGGTAGTTCCCATCATTCGGTCCCCACCACGTGACCGTACCAAATAACTGTGTCGCCATATTTCTTTTCCCATGATCGTTCGAGGCGAAGCGTGGTTTCAATAGACCATGGTGATCCACTTTTCTTGCCACGTTCACAAATAATTAACGCTCCAGCCAACAAGGGATCGGACGACAGTCGATCGAACATGGCTGTTACTGCATCATCTGAGTCAGCGTACGGAGGATCAGCGAACACGATTGTGGTGAACTCGTCAGGATTCCATCGGAAAGCATCCTGTCGCAGGATGTCAACGGAGCACTTAGAGAGGGAAGAATTCTCTGAAATCAATCGGGCCGCCGCAGGTTGTGACTCCACAATGCACACTCGGTGCGCTCCCCTACTTTTGGCTTCCAACCCGATCGCACCCGAACCACCAAAAAGATCCACAAAATTGGTATCTTTCCAAGCAAGACCCTGACTGGACAACCAACTGTCGATAGATGAGAACAAAGCCTCACGGATCCGGTCGGAGGTGGGACGCGTTCCCACCTGAGGAACTTTCAGTCGTTGGCCCTTGGCCATTCCCGCAATGATGCGAGTCATGTTTTCTCCAGATGAGTTACTCGCTCAAAGTCTGTAGCGTCTATTGCCGCTAAGACCGCATCCCAGGTCGAGCTTTCGGCGATGGCTGCCACTTGGTCACGAACTGATTCAATCAGTTCCGAATCCTCCACAACCCGAAGAAGTCGAAGTGATGAGGACAACCCCGACTGATCCTGACCCAGCACATCACCCTCGCGTCGAATTTCCAGGTCACGCTGTGCCAACTCGAAACCGTTCGTTGTGCTGCGAATTGCCTCAAGTCTGTCAGTTGATCCCTCGTTCCCAAAATTATTTTGCACCAAAATACATAGGCCAGGCCGATCCCCACGACCAATTCGGCCGCGCAACTGGTGCAATTGTGATATTCCGAATCGCTCAGCGTTCTGAATTATCATCATGGTTGCAGCGGGGACGTCCACACCGACTTCAATGACCGTCGTTGCCACTAAAACGTCGACCGGATTAGCTGCGTCCTCTGTGAAACGGAACATCACATCGTGCTTTAACTCTGGCTTCATCTGCCCGTGGAGGGCACCAAAATAAATATCAGGAAAGCGCGAGGCTAATTCCTCAACTGTTTCATCCACGGAGCGAAGCTTTTGATTTGCAGTGATTGGGGCTCCCACATGGTCGCTATCAATATCATCTGCGTTCATTTGCTCAGAAATACTGGGGCAAACGATAAAAACTTTATTGCCCGCTTTGACTTCCTCGCTCATGCGTTCCCACACTCTTTCGAGATGGTTGGGCACTGTCATCGCGTTGACCACATGAGTTTCAACCCCGGCCCGCATTGACGGGGATTCATCGAGAGTAGAAACGTCCAAGTCACCAAATGTGGTCAAAGCGACCGTACGAGGAATTGGCGTCGCAGTCATGACAAGTACATGTGGTTTCGTGTCGCCTCGACCCTTGTTCATAAGTACGGCTCGTTGCTCGACTCCGAACCTGTGTTGTTCGTCGATTACGACAAGTCCAAGGTCAAAGAATTCCACGGAGTCTTGAATGAGAGCGTGGGTGCCAATCACAATTCCTGCTGTACCACTGGCGATATCCAACAGAGCCTTTTTGCGTGCAGCAGATGGCAAAGATCCCGTCAATAAAGTCACGTGCACTGCATCAGTCGAGTTATTCATGCTGGTCAAGAGTGAACCGTCACTGGCCATGTCCCTCAAAAGTTTCATAACGGAGTCAAAGTGCTGAGAGGCGAGTACCTCGGTCGGAGCCAACAGCGCACACTGGCCACCCGCTTCGATCACGTCAAGCATGGCTCGGAGCGCGACGATCGTTTTCCCACTGCCTACATCACCTTGCAGCAGTCGCATCATGGGCGATTCACTGTTCAAATCTGCCGCAATTTCCTGACCAACGCGGATTTGACCATCCGTCAAAACAAACGGCAACATTGCATCGAACTGTGACCTGCGGCCATGGTTTTTGGTCTGACGCGCTATCGCCTTTATGCCGCGCCGTGCACGTCTACGCTCCTCAAGCAGCGCCTGGAGCACGAAGGCCTCATGAAATTTGATTCGAAACCTCGCCGCTTCAAGATCACTGTGACTTTGTGGCTGGTGAATCGCATGAAGCGCCTGCGTCCAGTCCATGAGTTCAAATTCCTCGCGTACCGATTCAGGAATGGGGTCCACTAAATCACTTGTCGAGGCAAGCACCACATCCACCGACGAGGCAATCTGCCAGGAAGTGATCGACTGAGAACTGGGGTACACCGGGATAATGCTCCCAGCAAACTGATTCAAAGCTTCCATGTCACTGTCGGAACCGTCGGCGAATAACAGGTACTGGGGGTGTGTCAATGTTCTGGTTCCGCGATAGTCGGTGACAGTCCCTGCAAACAGTCCGGAACGCCCAATCAGAAGCTCCTTTTCTCTCCATTTTTGATTGAAGAACGTCAACTGCATCGAGTCACGACCGTCTGTGACAGTGACAACCAGGATCCAGCCGCGCTTATTCTGCATTCGACGGGCAGTAACCGAGCTCACGGTTGCCATAATCGTGACCGGCTTTCCAACCTCAATTCTTTCGAACGAAGTCAGCTCACCTCGCTCGGCATACCTGCGTGGAAAGTGCTGGAGAAGATCGCCCGCAGTCACAAAGCCAAATGATTTTTCCAGACCCTTCGCGCTCTTTCCCCCCAAGAGATCAGAGAGGTTCTGTTTAAAAATTGAGACCTCTGGCATCTTTTCTATTCCACCCCAAAGATGAATGGCCACAAGGGCTGGCCACCATTCATGGATTCAAGGTCCACGAGCGGGTATGTCGCTCTCACCCACAGGTTGAGCTCGAGTATTTGATCCAACGAACAGCCGTCGCCGCTGACTACGGTCAGAAGTTCAGCACCCGGCGCTAGAAGTCGACCAAGCACCAGCACACTCACCTCAAGGACACTTGCTCCTATTACCGCAATGTCACCATCGATGAGACCCAGAACGTCACCCACATGGCATTCACCCGCCATGGTCAGGGCATCACGAGTGGCAACGGTTACCGCTCCGTAGTGCGTCGCTCCTGCCGAACGAGTCATTGCCACGACATCCCGATCAAAATCTTGGGATGGATCATGAACGGCAATGGCGGACAAACTCTGGGTGATTGATCGGGTCGGAACGACCGCTGCGCGAACGCCTAATGAGCTCAATTCACTTGCCGCGATCTCAGCAACTCCATGGGCGTCTCGATCTGAGGGGAGCAGAACTACTTCAGATGCGAAAGTCTCTTGTGCAACGCTAATGAGTTCGGATGCCGACGGCTGTTGACGTGGTGGCGTCGGCACACACGCGACTCCCATTTCCATCAATTTGTCACGTACACCGTGACCATGTGTGACTACAACAAGGACACGACTACTCCGTGTGGACTCTTCCCCCAGCATCTGGTCTCCGTGTAACGAGCTCAAGGGGGTCACCGAAACATTGGAGATTAAACCTGAGGCAATACCCTGATTGAGTGCGTCAGCTATGCCTCGTTCCTGCACATGCACATGCACATTCCAGAGATTGTCAACCCCTGCAATCATGACGCTTGACCCCAGACGCTCGAGCGAGGCTCTCAAGAGGTCAATGCTCTTGGATTCGACGTGGAACATCACTTCGAATTCATGCTCTCCATCGCTCACAGGGTAATTCGACTCCGACATCGCTCCAACCCTCTGCGGCAAAGACTCACTGGTGAAGAGGGCTCGTCTGGGACTTTCACCCGTGAGTACGGCCACCAGTGAATCCAGAACTACTACAAGTCCCGATCCACCTGCATCTACTACACCAGCATCGCGCAGTTGCGCCAACAGCATTGGCGTTTCCATAAGAGCTTCATAGGCAGCGTCCGCCGCCCCTCTCACGACCCCGAGCAGACCGACCCCTTGGCTTGCCAAAACCTCAGCCCGCTCTGCCCCTGCCCGCGCCACTGTCAAAATCGTGCCCTCAATGGGCGTTGCCACCGCCGCATAAGCGCCGGCGGTTCCTTCCTGTAGAGCCCGAGCCAGAGAACTCGGTTCCTTGGCGATTGAGCCCATAAAATCACGTATCAGCGCCGACATAATGACACCAGAATTACCCCGAGCCCCCAGTACTACCTGGCGCCCAATCCTGTTGGCGGCCTCCACCAAATTGCCCGACACTTCATCCGGCACAATTCCCTCGGGCACAATTCCCTCGGGCACAATTCCCTCGGGCACAATTCCCTCGGGCACGATTCCCTCGGGCACGATTCCCTCGCAGGCAGACTCCCAGGTGAGGTACATATTGGTCCCCGTGTCCCCATCTGGGACAGGAAAGACGTTCAGCGCATCAATTCGATCTCGGGCCTGGTGAAGGGCTTGTTTCGCGTGCAGCAACCATTCGCTCAGAGTGTTCGGGGTAACTTCCCTCACGTCATTCAAGGCGGGTTCGTCACTCATCGAGCCCCTCCTTGTCCTGGTTGTGCACGCTTCGGCTATTCTTGCTCAGGTTTCAGGCTCATCCGTAGAGCGCAGTATTCACTGGCTGCGTTAATCCAACGGTTCGAGACTCGGGGACCACTATATAAACCGAATGATCGAAATCCCTTCGATTCAACTTTAGAGGAGTACTTGTGGCTGCGAACTGCGATATCTGCGGAAAGAGCCCTAGTTTCGGGCATAACGTTTCACACTCCCACCGACGCACCAAGCGCCGTTGGAACCCGAACATTCAGCGCGTGCGCGCCCTGGTTGGTCGCACACCCAAGCGCCTCAACGTCTGCACCTCTTGCATCAAGGCAGGCAAGGTTGTTCGCGCTTCCTGAGCGCGCTCAAAAAACCCTAGTCTTAACCGAAGTGCGAAAAACCGCCTTCGCTTGGTGCCTGCTCGGAGTCAACCAGTACTAGATCATCATCCTGTTCGCGAACTATTCCAATGGCCACAAAACCTTGGGGCAATTCTGTGTTTGATGGGAACACTGCTGCCAGCGCGTGGTCGTCACCGCCGGTCAGAATCCACGCCAATGGATCCGCACCGAATGCCGACGCCGCGCTCGTTAATGCCTCTGGCACCGGCAAGGATGCGGATTCGATGTCGATGGTCACTCCAGACGCAGCAGCAATATGGCCGAGGTCTGCCACTAAACCGTCTGAAACATCTGCCATAGCCTTCGCTCCTGCCGTGCGGGCCCTAACCCCAGCTGAATAATCAATCTCTGGGTATCGGTAAGCATCGACCAAGACCCGTGGAGAGCGCAGGCCTCGTTGAAGGACTCTCAATCCTGCCGCCGCCATGCCAAGGCGACCATGAATTGCCACGACATCCCCCACCTGCGCTCCAGATCGAGTGACAACATCCTTGGGTTTCATGGAACCAATCGCCGTTACCGAAACCACAATGGAGTCAGCCGAACTGAGGTCCCCACCTACAACACGAGCGCCTGCAGCCGCTGCTTCATGCGCCAAGCCAGTTGTTAGTTCGCGGATAAAGGCCACGGATGTATCAGCTGGGGCAGCAAGGCCAACCAAAATTGATGTGGGCGCGGTACCCATCGCACAGATATCTGACATGGCAGCCGCAGCGCACCTTCGACCAATCTCCAGCGCGGTAGCCCAGTCAGTTTTGAAATGCCGACCTTCAACAAATAGGTCGACGCTCACGACTAGGTCTTCTTTGCTCATCGCGATAACTGCTGAATCATCGCCCGAGTCCACAATCGGTTTGGGCAGGTCCTGAGCCTGAGCATTGGTGATCTCACGTATTCGGGTAATAATTTCAAACTCACCAACAGATTGCAGGGTCAATTCTGATTCACCACTTGTCGCACTCATACCGCATTTGGTCCTTTGGTCGTTGAAATATAGAGTGACAGCATTACACGTTGAAAAGTGTTTATCTATGACGAAACGCGTCGTTAGACGTCCTGATATTGAGAATAGGAAATTTTCCATGACACGTCAGTGCGACGGGCTTGCAGCGATGTCCGGGGTGTTGATCGGCGTAATGATTGTGGTGACTTCGTGCGGTTCAACCTTGAACATTTCAACTGGTCCAAATGGCGGATCACCATTTTGCCAGGAGCTTGTGGCATCTTTGCCTGTCAGCGTGGTCGGCAGCCTGATGCGTGCCACCACAGATTCATCGAAGGGCATTCGAGCATGGGGCGATCCGCCCATTTATGTCCGCTGTGGTGTTGCCAAACCAGTAACGCTGTCCGCGACGAGTCAACTCTTTTCGATTAATGGCGTTGATTGGTACCCCGAGGAATTTGACTCGGGAACACAATTTACGTCGGTGAATACGGGGGAATACATCGAGGTGGCAATCCCGCGTGAGTACGACCCTGCCGCCTCCGTACTTGTGGATCTGGGAATTGATCCGTCCTAAGACTGGTCTGTCAGCCGCTCACAAGCATTGCGCTCGAGTTGAGCTATCAATTCTTCAAAGGTGAGGCCTGCGGCTGCCCACATTCTTGAGTACATTGAAATTGAAGTGAACCCTGGGATTGTGTTCACTTCATTGACAACAAGCACCCCCGTAGGACTTAATAGGAAATCAACTCGAGCAAAATCGCGACAGCCCAGTGCTTTAAACACTTCGACTGCAATACCCTGAATTCTCTCGCTCACCTTGGTGTCCAGGTCTGCTGGAGTAATGAGATTGGCTCCATCGGCAAGGTACTTGGCCTCAAAATCATAAAAATCAAAATGAGGCTTTAACTGAATTTCCCCAACTGGCGATGCGACCACATCCCCACCAACGGTCAGCACTCCCACCTCTAGCTCACGCGGCGAAGGAATTGCGCGTTCAATAATGACCCGTGGAGAAATGCTTAGTGCAACTCCAATTGCGCCAGCGATGTCCCGCTCCGAAGTCACTCGAGTTATTCCAATCGAAGAACCACCAGTCGCGGGCTTAATAAAGATATTTGAGTCTCCAAACACTTGAAGCGCTTTCTCCCACTGAGATTCGTGGTCAACACTGGTCCAGTCACCGCAATTGACACCAACCTGTTGCAGCACCTGTTTGGTTGTCACTTTGTCAGAGCACAACACGGACGCGTTTACTGCCGAGCCAATGAATGTTATTCCTGCGGCATCGAGAGCCCCTTGAATTTGGCCATCTTCGCCTCCTTCGCCGTGCAGGACGGGAAAAGCCAAGGAGCAGGCCACGAATTCCTTGCCAGCATTACCTGTTACCAGAAAACCGGGCTCTACAGGGTTCATGCGCAATGCAACCAGTGGGCCTTTCGTGGGCACAACTGGCAGTTCTGAGTCGCTGATGGTGAAGTTCAATACTTCTGAGGCATCAACTAAATGCCATGAACCTTTTTGGGCGATACCGACACACAAAATTGATTCCTGCCAGGAATCGCCTCTATTTGAGACCAACGCTTTAAGAACAGACTGAGCGCTCAAACAAGAAATGGAGTGTTCAGGTCCAACGCCCCCAAAAATGAGGGCGATCGGAGTGGATCCACGCCCGGTTCTCTCTGGCATGAGCCGAACGTACCGTGCCAGTCACGGGAACATTGAGGCTGCCTGCCCCGACAACGGCACCCGGAAAGCATCACCGCGGATCACCGTCTAATGTGTGGGAATGCATGAGCGCCAACACCCCAGCACGATCGCCGTGACAAGCGGGCGTCCAGCACGTGATGCGGATGCACCCATCAACCAACCGATAGTTCCAGCTTCGACATTTCACGCGGGAGGAGAACTCGGTTACGCCCGTGAAGGTAATCCGTCAGCAGAAGCTCTTGAAACCGCTCTAGGTGAACTTGAAGGTGGCACGGCAGTTGTGTTCTCTTCGGGCATGGCCGCCGCGAATGCAATTTTGGATCAATTCCCCGTGGGAACTCGGATCCTGGCGCCCACCCACCTTTACACCGGAGTGGCTGGGCGGCTAAAGGAACTTGCAGAGCGCGGAATAATTTCATTGACAACCGTTGAGGTCGCTGACACTAATCTGGTGATTGAAGCACTAGCCGAAGCCGATGTCTTGTGGCTGGAATCACCAACCAACCCGATGATGGAGATCGCCGACCTGAAAACCTGTCTTGCAGCTGCAAAGAATGCAGAACCCCCAGTTATCTCAGTCGTTGACAACACATTCGCGACACCAGTGGCACAGCGACCTCTCGAGCTAGGTGCTGACTACGTATTTCATAGCGTCACGAAAATGATCAGCGGTCACTCCGACCTACTCATGGGCGCTGTTATTTGCGCCACCCCTGAACTCACAGAAGCCACACGCGTTCGACGAATCCTCCTGGGTGCTATGCCGAGCCCATTTGATTGTTTTCTCGCATTGCGCGGCCTTCGCACCCTGTTCCTCAGATTCGACAAAGCCCAAAGTAACGCTCAATACATTGCTGGAAAGTTGGCAGCACATGAAAAGGTGAATCGCGTGCGCTACCCAGGGTGGGGATCCATGATCTCAATTGAGGTAGAGGGAGATGCGGACTCAGTCAGCGAAGCAGCCACGCTTTGGACCTATGCAACCAGCCTTGGTGGCGTAGAGTCCCTCCTCGAACGAAGGCGTCGTTGGGCCTTTGAGAGTGAACTTGTGCCACAGAACCTCATTCGACTCTCGCTCGGGATCGAGCACCCCGAGGATTTATGGGACGACCTCGACCAAGCGCTTAATGGCATCTCCCCTGCTCGTTAAAAATGCTGCTGCTACTCGGCCTTGGTATCCCGTGCCATAAATGAGCGCAATAGATTCTTTGGAGGCTTTCCATGGTGTAGCACCTGAACGACCTCATAGGTAATTGGCATGTCGATTCCCGCCTTATTTGCCAATTGAAGAATTGGCTGGCAACTCTTATAAGCCTCGCATGTTTGTTTGGTCCGTTCAATTGTTTGTTCCACGGTTAACCCACGCCCCAAATTCTCACCAAAGGTTCTATTACGGGACAGCGGTGATTGGCAGGTGGCAACGAGATCACCCACTCCTGCAAGCCCCAAAAAGGTAATCGGATCCGCACCGAGAGCGGTGCCGAGGCGAGCCATTTCGGCCAAACCACGAGTAATGAGGGATGCTTGTGAGTTCTCCCCCAAGCCCAAGCCGACTGCGATTCCGTTTGCAAGCGCGATGACGTTTTTAACCGCACCGCCGATCTCGGTTCCAATGACATCGGTGGTCCAATAGGGACGGAAATAATCAGTGGTGCAAGCCTCCTGCACCATGCGGGCGCAATGTTCACTGGTTGAAGCAACTGTCGTTGCAGTGGGCTGATGCGCGATAATCTCGCGGGCAAGGTTTGGACCAGAAACAACGGCGATCCGATCCTGAGGGGCACCAGTGACCTCGGCGATCACCTGACTCATGCGTTCATTTGATTCGAGTTCAATACCTTTCATCAAACTCACATAGATGCAATCGGAAGGGGCCTTTGTCGCCCACGACGCCAAGTTCTCTCGGAGCGCCTGCGAAGGAACGGCAAGTGCCACAATGTCGGCACCATCAAGTGCCACCTCTGGCTTCGTTGTTGCATTGATTCCTCGGGGAAGCAGCACACTATCGTGATACGAAGAGTTAACACGATCCTCGTTGATGGATCGCGCGATATTCGGATCTCGCGCCCAGATGGTTACCACAGATCCAGCATCCGCGAGGACCGCGGCAAATGCCGTGCCCCAAGATCCACTTCCCATCATTGCAATGCGCATTATTTCTCGTCCCTTTCATCAGGTACGGGTTCATCACTCACCGGTGTGTAAGGCTTGCTCGGGGGTGTTTCCCCGCGCATGCGAGATTCAATTTCGGTCATTCGGGCAATGAGTAGATCGGTTGCTTGGTGGAGCAATTCAGGAGTCCATTCCTTGCCTGCAAATTCTGAGAGGTCTATCGGCTCGCCCAACCACACCTGCATTGTCTTTCTGGGAAAAAGCCTTAACTCCTTTTTATAGGGGCGCATGACAGCTTGTGGGCCCCACTGCACCATGGGGTACAAAGGTCGACCAGAAGCCAACGCGATTCGAACCGCACCGGTCTTGGCTGCCATGGGCCACAGGTCTGGATCCTTCGTAATTGTTCCTTCGGGGTAGACAACTACGCATTCGCCATTCTTTGCCGCTTCAACAGCGTCCCTGAAGGCACCAATGGCTTCAGCACTCTCGCGATACACCTTGATCTGGCCCGCACTCGTGATCACAGGACCCATGATCGGCACTCGAAAAACTTCCTCTTTCCCGAGAAACCTTGGTGGACGATCATGTGCCCACAGGGGGTGAGCGACGGCAAGTGGATCGAACCACGAAGTGTGATTGGTCGCGATGATAACTCCACCGTCAACGTCGTCCAATTGATCAAATCCGCGCCAATCTCTCTTGGTAAGCAGCATGAGAAGCGGCCAAAAAATTGCGACTGCCACGCGGTAACCCCAGCCTAGGCGAGAGGCTCGAGTGGGATGTCCAGGCACTGACTCAGACTAGTGGTCATCACGGTTTAATGGGGCAATGTCTACTCATGTGCGGGCCGTAGTTCCAGCCAAGGCTCTCCACGAGGCTAAGTCACGTTTGGGGCGCGAAGATCTCACTCTCGCATTTTTGGCTGACGTATTGGAGGCGTTGAGTAATGCCTCCTCCGTTACATCAATTGCGGTTGTAACGTCGGACCCCCTAATAGCCGAGCTCGCCCAGAATCTTGGGTGTCAGGTAGTTTCTGAGGGTCAAGAAGTCGGCTTGACCGCCGCGATCAAGACCGGCATCGATCACTGCATTCACCTTGACTCGCAAAACGGCTCAGAGAATCATCCAATCCTTGTCGTTCTTGGAGATTTACCATGTCTGACCGCCGACCACATTGATAGGTTCATTGAGTTGGCAGCACCGTTTGTGTGCGCATTTCTCTCTGACTCAGAGGGCATTGGTTCAACCATGTGGATTCGCCGCTCAGAATCAGAGGCTGTCCCTCGTTTTGGCCCTCGCTCCCGCGCTTGCCACAGAGAAGTCGGCGCACACGAAATTTCGGATCCCTTATTACTTGGCGCACGGCGGGATGTAGACACCGAGATTGACTTATGGGATGCAATTCGACTTGGAGTTGGGAAGTCAACCCAAGGTGCTCTACAACAAAAAGCAGGACCAGAGTTGGTCACGGTCTCCTCACTACAACCGCTCTCAGTGGTCACCGAGTCTGGTCAACAAATTAATGTCACGATAGCGGCGAATTCTGAACTTGTCCGTCCAAGAATTGGCCAGCGGCTTGTACTTCTCACCGACAACTTTGTGATTGAACAAAAGCTAGGCATGACACAAGAAAGTGGCCGCCACCCAAAGGCAGCGGCCACCAACTCTCATTTGTAACCTACTTGCGACGCGCTGCCTTCTTGGCGGGAGCTTTCTTTGCTGCTGCCTTCTTTGCAGGGGCTTTCTTAGCGACAGCCTTCTTAGGAGCTGCCTTCTTGGCTGCTGCTTTTTTGGCGGGAGCTTTCTTTGCTGCTGCCTTCTTAGGAGCGGCTGTGCCACCGGCAACTTTCTTAGCACCAGAAACGATTGCTTTGAATTCAGCGCCTGGACGGAACTTGGGGAGTTTGGTTGCCTTAATTTTTACGGTCTCGCCGGTGCGTGGGTTACGACCCAGGCGCGCCTTGCGAGCTTGCGCTTCAAAAACACCGAATCCGCTGATGGCAACTTTTTCGCCACGAACGACAGACTTCTTTGCTTCTTCGATGAAGGAATCTACAACGGCTGTGACTTCGCGCTTACTCATATCAAGGCGGGTAGCAACAGCATCAATCAGTTCAGCTTTGTTCACGATTAAACCCCTCCGGAGGGTGGTCAGGTTGATCGGGTGACCAACGTGCTTAATCTATGTCGAAAACCACTCAGATTGATGCAACGCCACGCCGATAATTGTTGCGGCGCAACGGTTTTGCTGACAATCGAAAAATGATTTGTGACTTTGTGATTCCTAGCCTTTGTGTCGGTGGCAGAAATCAAACCGTCGGCTTGTAGGTAGGTCGCGTTTTTTCGAATTCAGTGATATCCGTTTCTTGCTGCATGGTGATCCCTATGTCATCCAGGCCTTCAAGGAGTCTCCATCGGACATAGTCATCCACTTCAAATTCGGCCACCAGTTCACCGACTGAAACCGTCTTGGCAGTCAGGTCAATGGTGACTTGGGCATTTGGATCGGACTCGATGATTTCCCAGATTGACTCAATGACCTCGTGATCGAGTTGAGCGGTGAGCAAGCCGCCCTTGCCTGAATTACCACGAAAAATATCGGCATATCGGGAGCTCAGCACAGCTTTAAACCCGAAGTCTTGAAGCGCCCACACCGCGTGTTCGCGCGAGGAGCCGGTGCCGAAATCTGGTCCGGCTACCAAGATACTGACCCCTTGGTATTCGGGTCGGTTCAAGATGAATTCGGGATCCTTGCGCCATGAGGCGAATAGGGCATCCTCAAAGCCGTGTCGCGTTACCCGCTTGAGGTACTCCGCCGGGATTATCTGATCGGTGTCAACATTGCTCCGCCGAAGTGGCGCTGCACTTCCGGTATGAACGGTAAAGGCTTCCATCAGGATGCAACCTCCAAGTCAGCGGGTGAAGACAGGGTGCCAGCAACTGCTGTTGCAGCCGCCACTTCGGGTGAAACAAGGTGGGTACGGCCGCCCGGACCTTGACGGCCTTCAAAGTTTCGATTGGATGTTGATGCGCTGCGCTCCCCCGGTGCAAGTTTGTCAGGATTCATTGCCAGACACATGGAACAGCCTGCGCCCCGCCACTCAGCCCCTGCAGCAAGAAATACTTGATCAAGTCCCTCAGACTCAGCTTGAAGGCGCACTCTCGTTGAACCGGGCACGACGAGCAAACGCACATTGGGAGCAACCGAGCGACCTTCAAGGACAGCAGCCGCGGCTCGCAAGTCTTCGATTCGACCATTGGTGCACGATCCTAGAAATACGGTGTCGACCGCAATCTCTTTGAGCGGAGTTCCCGGAGTCAGATCCATATACGACAACGCTTGCTCGATAGCAACGCGCTCAACTTCATTTGCAGCGTCACCCGGATTCGGTATCGACGCGCTCAACGGTAGGCCCTGACCAGGATTGGTCCCCCATGTTACGAACGGACTCAACGTAGTTGCATCGATAATTACTTCGGCATCAAATTTCGCATCGGAATCAGTGGGTAGTGATTTCCAGTACTCAACCGCAGCATCCCAGTCCGCGCCCTGCGGTGAATGCGGCTTATCTTTCAAATAAGCAAAAGTAGTTTCATCAGGGGCAACAAGACCTGCGCGAGCACCCGCCTCGATCGACATGTTGCAAATCGTCATGCGACCTTCCATGGACAGGTTTCGAATCGCTGAACCGCGGTATTCAAGAACATAGCCCTGGCCGCCACCTGTGCCGATCTTGGCGATCACAGCCAGAATGATGTCCTTGGCGCTCACCCCTGCTGGAAGCTCACCCTCCACCGTGATGGCCATGGTCTTGAAAGGCTTAAGCGGCAGAGTTTGAGTCGCCAAGACATGTTCGACCTCGCTCGTTCCAATTCCAAAGGCAAGCGCCCCAAAAGCGCCGTGCGTACTCGTGTGCGAGTCACCACATACGATGGTCATTCCGGGCTGTGTTAGACCCATTTGCGGACCGACCACGTGAACGATGCCCTGCTCCACGTCACCCAAAGGGTATAGCTTCACCCCAAATTCTTCGCAGTTCCTGCGAAGGGTCTCCACTTGAATGCGAGATATTGGGTCGGCGATGGGCTTGTCCACATCCACGGTTGGAATGTTGTGATCCTCCGTTGCCACGGTGAGATCTGGGCGGCGCACTGGGCGACCAGCGTCACGTAACCCATCAAATGCTTGGGGGCTTGTGACCTCGTGGATGAGATGGAGGTCTATGTAGAGAAGGTCAGGCTTACCCTCGCCGTGGGTAACAATGTGATCGGCCCATACTTTTTCGGCCATCGTGCGCGGTGTTCCCATGTATGCCTCCTGTGGCAACTGTGGTGGGGGAATCATGATGACTCCCCCACCGGGTGTAGCCCCGACGGGATTCGAACCCGCGCTACCGCCTTGAGAGGGCGGCGTGCTAGGCCACTACACAACGGGGCCGGGAAAAACTGCGATGAACACAGTTCGCTGGGGTACCAGGACTCGAACCTAGACTAACTGAATCAGAATCAGTTGGGCTGCCAATTACCCCATACCCCATGGGATGCCGACAAAGTCTATCTGTGACCTCTGCGAGTCCATGATCAGCCCCGAACAGCACAAACTACTTCAAACTCTCAATGGCAGCACTCAATCGACCTAGGCATATTTCCTTGCCCAGAATCTCCATCGATTCAAAGAGTGGCGGCGAAATCTTGTGTCCTGTTATGGCAGTGCGAATGGGCCCGAAAGCGAATTTTGGCTTAATGCCCAGCCCATCGACGAGGGTTGCCTTCAAAAGGTTCTGAATTGAATCGTGATTCCAAGGCTCAAGCCCTTCAAGAACCGACGCACTTTCCATGAGAACATCAAGTGCGCCATCTGACCACAGTGCAGGATCGATGGCGACAACATCTTTGAACAAAAACGAAATGAGTTCGGGGGCTGTACTCAGCTTGTCCAATCGTTCCTGAATCAATGGGACTGCGAGATTGAGGGTCTCGAGCTGCTCCTGTGTCGGTGGCGCGGTGACCACTCCCGCGCCTTCCAAGAAGGGAATCAAGTGCCCTGTCAGTTCCTGTTGTGCGATGTGCCGAATCCAGTCGCCATTTATCGCGGTGCACTTCTTGAGATCAAAACGTGCGGGATTGGGGTTCACCCGTTCTAGGGTGAAGGCTGCCGCCATTTCCTGGGGAGAGAAAAACTCGACATCATTGCCCATGGACCACCCAAGCAATGCCAAGTAGTTCAACAACGCCTGTGGAAGATAACCCTCCTCTCGATACATGCTCAGCGCTGAACCGGGATCCCGCTTTGATAGTTTCTTGTTTCCCTCGCCCATGACGTAGGGCAGATGCCCATATAAAGGTGTGTAGGACGCCACCCCGATTTCTTCGAGAGCCGCGAAAAGTGCCAGCTGCCTGGGTGTTGAGGAAAGTAAATCCTCACCGCGCAGAACGTGGGTTATTTTCATCAAGGCATCATCGACCGGATTGACCAGCGTGTACAAAGGATCACCATTTGCCCGAACGAGAACAAAATCAGGGACATGCTCGGCTTTGAAGGTCACCTCCCCCCTGACCAAGTCGTTCCAGGTAAAATCCGTGCCCGGCATCCGGAACCGAATAACTGCCGATCGACCATCGGCTTCATAAGCGTCGATCTGGTCCTGGGAAAGGCTTCTGCATTGTCCGTCATAACCGGGAGTGCGTTTCTCCTTCATGGCAATTTCCCTGCGCGCATCCAATTCTTCAGCGCTGCAATAACAGGGGTATGTGTAACCGGCTTCAGTTAATTGAGACATCACTCGTGCATAGATATCTCCACGTTCTGATTGCCTGTACGGACCATAATCGCCACCAACTACCGGGCCCTCATCCCAATCAAGGCCTAGCCAACTGAGTGCATCAAGTAATGCTTGATAGGACTCTTGGGAGTCACGCGCCGCATCGGTGTCCTCGATGCGGAAGACAAAAGTTCCTCCCACATGACGGGCAAAAGCCCAGTTAAAAAGGGCGGTGCGGATCATCCCGACATGCGGATTTCCTGTCGGCGAGGGGCAAAAACGAACCCGAATGTCAGAGCCCTGACGTTCTTTTATGTTCATTGCCATGATTCTCAGGAGGTCCGCTCACTATGAACAAAATTTATGAGCGTGCCTATGCCCTCAATTTCCACTTCTACTTCATCGCCTGGGACCAGCGGTCCAACACCTGCAGGTGTACCGGTCAGAATGACATCCCCTGGCAGCAGAGTCATATTCGAACTGACGTAATGCACGATCTCCGTTACATTGAAAATAAGGTCCTGAGTAGTTCCTGATTGTCGCAATTCGGGTCCAACATGAGCCGTTATGGCTAAATCACTTGTGTCGAGGTCAGTTTCAATCCATGGCCCTAAGGGGCAAAATGTGTCAAAGCCCTTGGCCCGCGTCCATTGTCCGTCTCGCTTTTGCAAATCACGAGCCGTTACGTCATTGGCACAGGTGTAACCGAGGATCACTTCAGGTACCCGTTCCCGAGGTACGTCTTTGCAGAACCGCCCAATAACGATTGCAAGTTCTGCCTCGTGATGCACTAGTTCTGATTGAGGTGGCAAAACAATTGCCTCTCCTGGGCCAATGACACTTGTGTTCGGTTTGAGAAAAAAGAGTGGCTCGGCAGGCACATCCCCACCCATTTCAGCGGCGTGGTCTGCGTAGTTTTTCCCAATACCAATGATCTTGCTGGGCAGCACTGGCGCGAGCAGTTTTACTTCAGCTGCAGCAATCGCTTGCCCTTGCGGCTCAAGCTCACCATACGGGTGTCCGTTGAGTGGGAGAATGATGGTGTCAGAACCTATCTCGCCCTGGTCATCCAATTGATCGATGACACCGAATGACACAATTTCCTGGAATGAATATCGACAAATGCGCACGGGCGCAGACTACCCTTCCCCATTTTGGATCATGCCGAAGTGCACCGCATCATCCAGTGCCTGCCAAGAAGCAGCAATCACATTTTCATGGACACCGATTGTGGTCCACTCCCGTTGGCCATTTGTGGTCTCGACCAAAACCCTGGTCACGGCATCCGTACCTTTGACCCCCTCCAGGATGCGCACCTTGTAATCCGTGAGCTTGAGATTCACAAGGTCCGGATAGATCTGCGAGACCGCGCTTCTCAGGGCATTATCCAGAGCATTGACGGGACCGTTGCCTTCACCCGTGGCCACAATACGTTCGCCATTGGCATGAACTTTCACGGTTGCCTCGCTCGCCACCACTCCATCCTCGCGCTGCTCCACAATCGTGCGCCAGGATTCAACTTCAAACCTACGGCCTTGACCCTGCTTTTCACGGACGAGAAGTTCGAATGAAGCATCTGCCGATTCAAATGACCACCCACGCGCCTCAAGGTCCTTCACCCGGTCAATAACTCCCGACAGCACCTCGCTATCTCCTGACAGGTCAAGGCCCAGCTCTTTACCCTTAAGTTCGACTGAGGCCCGTCCTGCCATTTCCGTGACGAGAACTCTTTGAATGTTTCCAACAATTTTTGGGTCGATGTGGTTGTAGAGCTCTGCATTGATACGCAAAGCACTCGCGTGCAATCCTGCTTTGTGGGCGAAACTGGAGACCCCCGCATACGCCTGATGGGTATCAGGAGTGATGTTTGCAATTTCAGCGATAGTGTGCGAAATCTTGTACATCGAGGCTAGTGATTCGGGTGAAACACACTCAATGCCCAACTTCAGTTGCAAGTTGGCTGTGACCGCAAAGAGATCTGCATTGCCTGTTCGCTCTCCATAACCATTGGCCGTGCACTGAACGTGAGTTGCTCCCGCCTCTACTGCCGCAATTGAGTTTGCAACCGCACACGCAGTGTCATCTTGACAGTGAATACCGATCCGAGCACCTGTGGCCGCCAGAACATCAGTCACAATTCTAGTTATGCCACTTGGAAGCATGCCGCCGTTTGTGTCACATAACACGGCAACATCCGCGCCGGCCTCCATGGATGCGCGTACAACTGCGAGGGCATAGTCAGGGTCGAACTTATATCCATCAAAAAAGTGTTCAAGATCAACAAAGACCCTGCGCCCAAGACCAACCAAGTAATCAACGGTGTCACGCACCATTGCGAGGTTTTCTTCGGCGGTCGTCTTGAGAGCCTGCTCAACATGACGAAGATCTGATTTGGCCACGAGGGTGATCACGGGGGCTTCTGAGTTCACAAGGGCTTGAACCTGCGGATCTTCATTCGCCGATGTCCCTGCTTTCCGAGTTGCACCAAATGCAACTAACTGCGCGTTTTTGAATTTCATGGATCTCGCGCGCTCAAAGAACTCCGTGTCCTTGGGCATGGCACCTGGCCAGCCGCCCTCAATGAAATCGACCCCGAACTCGTCAAGCAGTGCGGCCACGGCAAGTTTGTCCGTCACTGAATAGGAGATCCCCTCCCTCTGAGCGCCATCACGCAAGGTGGTGTCATAAAGGTGGAACGCGTCATTACGAGGCATTGAAACTCTCCCTTCAGGTTCGGGCACAAAAAAACCCTCCGCAATGCGAAGGGCAGCGCGTCATTACGACGCGCTAATTAATAATGATCGAAACGATTGCCACGCCCTTATCCTGCCATAGCCCTTCTAGGTGCGGGGTGATCACCCTACGAGGGTGTGCATCCAATTGTGACGATCGGCCACGGCACCCGACTGAATATCCAGTAGTGCATCGCGCAATTGGAGCGTGACGGGCCCGCTATCCCCTGATCCAACCGTGAACTCACCATTGCGTCGGCTCTTCACGGTACCCACAGGCGTGATCACCGCAGCCGTGCCGCAAGCAAAGACCTCGGTGATCTCTCCTGAGGCGCAGCCAGCTTGAAGTTCGTCAACGGTGATTTCGCCTTCAGAAACTTCATAGCCCAAATCCTGAGCGACGGTTAGCAATGAATCTCTCGTAATCCCTGGGAGCAATGAGCCCGTCAAGCGAGGAGTCATGATTCGAACCGAGTCCCCGCTGCCGTATACGAAGTAGAGGTTCATGCCACCCATCTCTTCGATTTTCTCCCGCCCTATCGCGTCAAGCCATACAACCTGATCACAGTGGTGTGCCGCAGCTTCGGCTTGGGCAAGGAGTGACGCGGCATAGTTGCCCGCACATTTTGCCTCACCTGTGCCACCCGGAGCGGCGCGGACATAATCGTCAGAGACCCAAACGCTCACTGGCTTGATGCCCCCTGCGAAATACGCCCCCGCGGGTGATGCAATGAGCAGATACTTATATGCATTCGCAGGCCGAACACCAAGTCCCACTTCGGTCGAAATCATGAACGGGCGTAGATACAGGGATCGTTCCCGACCTCCCGGCACCCAATCGGCATCCGCCTGCACAAGAACATCGAGGCTCTCGACGAATAGTTCCACGGGAAGTTCAGCCATGGCTAGCCTGCGAGCCGAGCGCGCAAAGCGTTGTGCATTTTCAAATGGCCTGAATGTTTTAATGGTGTTGTCGCCATGCCGGTAAGCCTTGATTCCTTCGAAGATGGCTTGCCCATAGTGCATGAAATTTGTTGCCGGATCTAAGGTGATTGGGCCATAGGGCAACAACTGTCCGTTGTGCCAACCATGATCAACGCTCCAGTCGACGCTCACCATGTGATCGGTGAAGTACTTGCCAAATCCTGGGTTACTCAGAATCTCGTCGCGCTCCAATACCGAGAGGCGGCTCGCGCCTTCACTTCGATCAATGATCGTCCCTTGCATCTGCATTTACCAACCTTAAAGGTAGAAATTAATGATTCGCGGCCCGTGTTGTCGCTGTCACAATGGCACTGCCGATCTCGCTCGTTGAGCGCTCTTGCGTGCCGCGGGTCGAGAGATCAGCCGCAACACCTTCCTCTACCCATTGAGCCGCCTGATGTTCGCCGATGTGGTCAAGCAACATTGCCAGCGACATGATCGTTGCTGTGGGATCTGCTTTGCCCTGTCCTGCAATGTCAGGAGCCGATCCGTGAACTGGCTCAAACATGCTGGGGTTGCTACGGCTGGGGTCGATATTCCCGCTGGCTGCAAGTCCGATACCGCCAACAATTGCTGCACCGATGTCGGTGAGGATGTCACCAAAGAGATTATCCGTCACAACAACATCAAATCTTTCCGGATTCGTAATGAAGAACATTGATGCCGCATCAACATGGAGGCTCTCAGTGCTGACCTCCGGGTACTCCTGTGCAACTCGATCAAAGGTTCGCTGCCACATGCTCCCTGCGTACACCAGAACATTGGTTTTGTGCACCATGGAAACTTTACGGCGTGTTCGCTTCATTGCACGTTCAAATGCATCACGGATTATGCGCTCTGCCCCGAAGGTTGTGTTGAGGCTGACCTCTGTAGCGACCTCGTGCGGAGTGTCCTTGCGAAGGAAACCGCCCGCACCGACGTAGGGGCCTTCAGTACCCTCTCGGCACACAATGAAGTCGATGTCCTCAGGGCTTTTGCCCGCTAGTGGTCCAACCACCCCGGGATACAACTTCACGGGGCGCAGGTTCACATGGTGATCAAGTGTGAAGCGTAATGGCAAAAGGACGCCGCGCTCAAGCACGCCGGGTGTGACGCTGGGGTCGCCGATCGCACCGAGGAGTATCGCATCAGACGTGCGCAACTCTTCAATGACCGATTCGGGGAGCAGCTCGCCCGTGGCGTTATACCTACGCGCGCCAAGGTCGTACTCGGTGGTTGTGTATTCGAAATCTGCCAGTGCCGCCACAGACTCAAGGACTTTCATTGCCTCGGCTACGACTTCGGTGCCAATGCCATCGCCTGGAATGAGAGAGATCGAGTAGCTATTTGTCATGCACGCAGATTAGTCACCCTCACCCCCGGGGCCCCTACTGGGCGTAATCGAGAGGGCCATCGCTCGTGATAGCATTGGTGGCTATGAGGAGCGGCCAGATTATGCGTCATCGAAGCCTGCATGGTCACAAAGTGCAACCTGCACTCAGCTTGGCACCGGTATCCTTAATTCTCCTCCCACTACTTCTGCTTACTAACCGCGCCGAGGTTTAGCCAACCGGTTCCTCGACGCGGGAAGTCACA
>Ga0181563_10000229_pt1 | contig 51003 bp, 32 predicted proteins | sample 011ome_25_FD_133759 | JGI IMG/M metagenome (GOLD analysis project Ga0181563, IMG submission 133759) | Coastal salt marsh microbial communities from the Groves Creek Marsh, Skidaway Island, Georgia - 011512CT metaG (megahit assembly) | ecosystem: Environmental > Aquatic > Marine > Intertidal...
GATTCAGGCACTGCATCAATCGCAATATCGCGTGCGACGCCGTTTTCTTGGGTTCTTCCGATGGGAATGGTCCAAAGCGGAATGCCGAGACCGCGTAGCATTTCGAGGGTCGCTTGAGAGGACTCCGATTCGTGGTAACTCGTCTGCTTTCCATCACCAACGAGGATCACCCCCGCTAGGGCTTCTCCCCTTCCAAGGTCGAATGCTTGCGTTGCTGCGCCAGTGACATCTGTCAATGATGACTCGCTTTCAATGTGATCAAGCGATTCAGTCTTTGGGTTTTGGATTTCGTTTGTGGTTTCACCATAAAGCAGTAACCTCATCGAGAGGTGAGGCTGTAAAGACTCAAGTTCTCGATGGATTTGCTTCCATGCTTCGCGTTGCACCTCGGATCGTATTTTTCCCTCGCCATCGGGCAGTGTCATGCTGAGGGATTGATCGGCAGCAAAAACGAGCGTCGTCGGAACTTGTTGCTCTTGGGTAACATGAACGGTCGGTCGAAAGATTGCTAGCACTAGAGTTAGCACAGAGAATAAGCGGAGACCTGTCAGCCAGTGTTTCCTGCGCCGGTCGTTTATTCTAGGAGTGAACCACAGTACCACCACGATCAGGATCACTGAAATCGATAGAGCTATCGCAAAGGATCCGTAAATCGGCTCGAGTGCGAGTGTGTTCATTCAAACGTTCAAAACGGTGGCGGTTAGATCGAAGGTATTGGAAGGATTGGGTTGCGAGCATCAAAGGCCAGTGGGCCGGTGACACAACCCTCTGCGTCTCTGGTTATTTGGTCTGCTTTTGGAGCCGCTTTACTGGGCGACTACTCGATCGAGGCCCGCTAATTGCTCCTGTGGACTCTCTCGGCGATGGTAGCTGACCTTTGAGTGGGAACGAGGCGGTGAATCGATAAAATGGTTTTAACGATGATACAGGTAGTCTGATAGAGCGAATGGGCGTAAGTTGATTTAGGGAGACCATTCAATTTTGGCACTTTAGGTTGTGCATTTGTTTTAAAAGCGGAATGAAATGAAAAAGGTCAGCTTGTTTACCGATGGAGCTTGCAGCGGCAACCCAGGTCCCGGAGGTTGGGCTTTTATTTTGAGGTGTCAACGTACGGAAAAAGAGCTCGAGCGTAGCGATGGTGTCCCCGAGACGACTAATAATCAGATGGAACTAATGGCTGTGATCCGAGGGCTCGAGGCTCTCAAAGAGCCATGTGAGGTCACGTTGTTTGCAGATAGCAGCTACGTACTGCAAGGGATGCAGAGCTGGATGGTTGGCTGGAAGTCCCGTGGGTGGAAACGAAAAGACGGATCCAAGCTGGTACCTGTGAAAAATGTGGAATTGTGGATGCAGCTGGATGAGCTAATGCAGAGGCATCGCATCGAGTTTGAGCACGTGAAGGGACATTCGGGGCATTTGGAAAATGAAAGGTGCGATGAGTTAGCAGTTACCGCCTATCAGAAGTATCTGAAAAAGGGTTGATTTGTGTCTTGGTTTCTCGGAATCTAAGAAAAATTGCGACCTTAGCCGCATCGCGGCAAAAGCGAAAAAACGCTAGAATTTTGGCTGAAAAAGACGTCCGCCGACGTCCCCTCTTTTCTCCCGAAAATCATTCGCAGGTCCAAATGAGCGACGCTCCTACTCCAGAGTCATCCGGCAACCCGCGCCCCGCGTCATCTGCGACGACTGCTAATGCCGAATACACCGAGAAAGATCTTCTGCACCTCTCGGACCTCGAGCACGTGCGAGAACGCCCTGGGATGTATATCGGTGATACGGCCGTCCGTGGATTGCATCATTTGGTCTACGAAGTCGTTGATAATTCGATCGACGAAGCGATGGCAAATTTTGCCAAAATGGTGTCGGTAAAGGTACACAATGATGGCAGTGTCACGGTCGAGGACGATGGTCGAGGCATCCCTGTGACTCGCCATGATCAGCTTTCCGAGGAGTATGATCGAGATGTCAGCACGCTCGAGGGTGTGATGACAGTTTTGAAATTCGGTGGAAAGTTCGAAAAAGGGGCTTACCAAACTTCGGGTGGTTTGCACGGAGTCGGTGTCACGGTGGTGAATTTCCTCAGCCAGTGGGCTGAAGTTGAGGTGAGTCGTGATGGATACACTTGGACACAAGGGTATGAGCGAGGTGTTCCAACCGGGCCAGTGACCAAGGGTCGAGCAACGAAGAGGACAGGTACCAAGACAACCTTCAAGGCCGACAGCCAAATTTTCAGTGTTACCAAATACAACTTTGATACCCTTTACAAACGCCTTCAAGAACTCGCGTTTCTAAATAGCGGCGTGCATATCAAGTTCCACGATGAGCGGAACGGCGAAGGTGGTGATTTTCAGTACGAAAGAGGGATTGTCGAATTCGTCGAACACCTCAATCGTGCGAGCGATACGTTGCATTCCGATGTCATCCAAATCTCGGGTCAGAAAGATGGCACGGAATATGAGATCGCCTTGCAGTACAGCACCGAGTTTACCGAGAACGTTCAATCATACGTGAACAATATTCACACCATCGAAGGTGGTACACACGTATCTGGTTTTCGCAGTGGTTTAACTCGAACGCTTAACAATTACGGTAAAAGCGAAAATCTTTTCAAAGGCGGTATTGCACCGGGTGGGGATGATTTTCGGGAAGGAATCACGGCCGTTATCAGCGTGCGTGTGTCCAATCCTCAGTTCGAGGGTCAAACCAAAACAAAACTCGGCAACAGCGAAGTTGATGGAATCATTAGCGGTGCAGTCGGTGAGCAACTCAGCAAGTATTTCGAAGAAAATCCGCGCGTAGCACAGACCATTATTCGTAAAGGTCTGCTCGCTGCCGAAGCCCGCGAGGCGGCTCGAAAAGCCAAAGACCTGTTGCGTAAACGTAAAGATGCACTTGGCGGTGGTGGTCTTCCCGGTAAGCTGCGGGACTGCATTAGTAAAAATCGCGAAGAGTGCGAACTCTACCTCGTGGAAGGTGATTCGGCAGGTGGTTCGGCCGAGGGCGGGCGAATGCGTGAATATCAAGCGATTCTTCCGCTGCGTGGTAAAATTATCAACGCTTACAAGAGTCGCGAAGCGAAGGTGCTTGAGAACCAAGAAGTTCAAGCGATGATACAGGCAATTGGTACCGGAATTGGTGCCGATCAAGATCTGACAAAACGAAGGTACGAAAAAGTCATCATCATGACTGACGCGGATGTCGACGGTAGTCACATTCGAACGCTCTTGCTCTGCTTCTTCTATCGGCAAATGTATGAACTCGTGGCCCGTGGTCACGTGTACGTTGCGCAGCCACCGCTTTTCCGAGTTCAGCAGGGTAAAAATCGTTACTACGTTCAATCCGATGGAGAGATGAAGGCGCAGTTGCTTGATCGCGGTCTGTCCGACTCTCGATTTGAGGCAGAAGATGGGCGTCATGTCGAGGGCGATGACATGAAGTCGTTGTGTATAACCCTCGCATCGATGGAAGATTCTATCCTGGCTCTTGAGCAGCGAGGATTCAGCCTGCGTACACATGCGATGCGTTTGGATCCTGTTACCAACAAGTTGCCAACATTGCTTCTAACGCACGGGAATGAAGAGAATTGGTTTCAGACTCAGGAAGAGGTTGATAAGTACCTCACCGATAACCAATTAGTGCTTGATGATGAGCAAGACGAAGAAGAGCAAGACGGGGAACAAGATCCAAGTTCTGACAACGCTCTGTCGGCGGATCAAGAAGGTTCAGCCATTCCAACCGCTCATCTTGCGGAAGTGCATGAGGTTCGAACCATCAACAGTGGTCTGAAGGATATTTCAGGTCTCGGTTTTAGCATCGATGATTTGATTCCTGCTGATCGAACCGGCTCAACCTCACCTCGATTTGAGTTAATTCGAGGTGAAGACGTCAGGCGTCCCATGGAAGATCTGAGGGCTTTGTTGCCCGAGGTTCGTAGTGCTGGAGAAAAAGGATTGCAGGTTACTCGCTTTAAGGGTCTTGGCGAGATGAATGCGGAGGAACTCCGAGAAACCACGCTCGATCCAGCCAATCGAACTTTGTTAAGGGTTAGCCTCACTGATGCCGGTGCTGCAGACGAAATGTTTCGGTTGTTGATGGGTGATAAGGTGGAACCACGTCGAGAATTCATCGAGAAGCACGCGCTAGACGTTCGTAACCTAGACGTTTAACGCTTTGCTTGAATGGGCCAACTGCCGCATCTACCTTGACGCTGCTCCCATCAATTACGCAGACAGGTTCGAACCAACATCGGTTCGATAGGCGGACCAAGCGGGAAGTAACGCGGCGATCAGTGCTAAAAGAATCACCAGTGGCAAGATCCAGACTTCGTTCCCGCTGGTGGTAAAGAATCCTACTTGCACGCCCGTTTGATCTTCGATCGTTCCCGAGTAGGCGGTAATTCCAGCGTGCGCCAGAATCCAGCCAACGATTGCTCCAATGGTTGCTACCAATAAGCTTTCGTAAATGATGATTGTGGTGACAGTACTTCGTCGCGCACCTAGGGCTCGCATCACTGCAATATCTCGCTTGCGGTCATTCATGGAGTTATAGATCGAGACTAGGATTCCAACCGCTGCGACGACGCAGGTGATCAGAGTGATCATTAGCATCGCGTTTTTTAATGGCCCGACAATCAATCCCATGAGCTTGTTGATTTCACCGACGGGTGCGGCGGCTTGCGATCGAATTCCTTCGTTAATTGCGTTTTGCATGCTCGGGGCGAACATGATGTTACCGGTTCTGACGAGCAGCGATGTTACCTCTCGTTCGGGAATCGATAGTAGGCGATAGTCATCTCGCTTTGCGACTTTTGGCTCTAAATCTGGTGATAGTTTCCCTTGTGGGGTTTTCTCGGAATCGTCAGCGGTGGTTTCTTCGATCGGCTTGGCATGACCATCCATGAGGTAAAAGCCCTCCAAATTGACAAACGCTGCACGGTCATTGGGTGTACCGGTGGGATCCATGACACCCACAATGGTGAAACCGAGATCGTGTCCGTGACCAGTTGGGTCGCCATGGGTGGGGAAAAATTGATCCCCGACTCCGACGTTCATTTCCTTTGCGACTCGCGAGCCAACAACTGCTTCGAAGTAGCTGTGTTCTTCTGAAAAGTCTTGAAAGGCACGGCCAGAGGAAAAGGTAAAGGTTTGCTCGAGTGTGGGGCCATGCCTTAGTTTTTCGAAAAACAATGGCGTAGTACCGACAACTCGAAATTCACCGAAGTAGTCACCGAGCGCGAGCGGGATAACGAAACCGTCACCGATGAAAGGGGCGTAGCGTCCACCGCGTTGCTTGAGTTCTTCATCGCCGCCAAATCGATCCACCATCTCAGAACGCTCAGCTTCTGAAAGGAACTCCATGTACTCGGTGTAAGGCAAGTTTTCGATTGGCTGACTCAGGTAAAAAACACTATTGAGCGTTAACTGCAGGGGGCTTCCCTTGGGGCCAACCACCAAGTTGTAACCTACCGAAGCATTGCGAGTGAAAGCTTCATTAATCACTCCGTAGATCGAGAGTACAAGGACGACCAATCCCACTCCGAGCGCGAGAGAAAGTGTCGTCAGAATGCTGGAGAGCGATCGGTGGCAAAAATTACGCCACGCAATTTGGATGAGGTTCATGGTTCGCTTGGAAACTTTCTGCTCGATATTCGATTGACAAAGGATTACACCATATTTTCGGGAATCCATGTCGATGGAGAGTAACTATCTACTTCGTTCGACGGCTTGATTAATCTCATCTAACTGATCAACCCGCTCAAACTGGGAAGCGATTTGTAGGTCATGCGTCACCATCAAAATGGCGACTTTTTCTTCCGCACACGTTTCACGAATGAGTTCTAGAACCGTTTCTGCGCTCTTGGGATCAACATTGGCAGTCGGTTCATCGGCAAGCAGGATACGCGGCTTACCGGCCATGGCACGAGCGATTGCCACCCGTTGTTGCTGTCCGACCGACAGTTGACGTGGGCGGTAATGAGCACGATCTCCAAGTCCGACTCGTTCGAGTAAATCTATCGCTCGTTCGGATTCCGCTACGCCGCTGCCGAAGGTCATTCCCAATCGTACATTTTCTAAAGCGGTAAATGCTGGTAGCAGATTGAAGGTCTGGAACACATAGCCAATGGTCCCTGCTCTAAATCGATCTCGGCCCTGCTCGCTAAGTTTCGTGAGCTCGATTCCATTGATTTGAATCGATCCTTCATCAGGAGTGAGTAAACCGGCAATTAAATGCAGCAGCGTCGTCTTGCCGCCACCACTTTGGCCAATCAGAGCAACATGTTCACCCTCATTGACTTGTAAATTGGGTACGTCCAAGACCTTGATGGAGCCACCTTCGGGTTGGGGAAAGCTTTTTACCAAGTTCGTTATTTGCAGCATCACTTTCATCTTCTTCTCATCGCACGCTGAAGACCCCGATCGCTATCTCTCTTTTTGAGAGATTCACGCTTGTCATGTAGTTTTTTACCTTTTGCCAGACCCATCACGCACTTTGCGATGCCCCGATCGTTAAAGTAAATGTGCAGTGGCACAAGTGTTAGGCCTCGTTCGTGGGCTTTGCCGGCGAATTTGTCAAACTCGCGTCGGTGAACGAGTAGTTTTCTGGGGCGGCGAGGATCATGGTTCCACATCCCAGCATTCTTGTAGTGCGAGATATCAGATCCAATCAGCCAAAGCGCTCCGTCCTTCACTCGAATGTAGGCTTCATCCAATGACAGTTTACCTTCGCGCATCGACTTAACTTCACTGCCCATAAGCATCATCCCACACTCCATCGACTCAATGATTTCGTAGCGATGTCGAGCTTTGCGGTTTTCTGAGACGGAGGTAAATTGTTTACCCGCCGTTTTTTTGGAGTTAGATCCAGCTTTTTTGTTCGATTTTTTTTTAGACATCAAATTTTCGTCAAATAGTAGCGACACCGCTCAGTGTTTCTCTGGCCCATTCTTGTCGCCTATCGGCGCTGTGAAATATGCCAATATCGTTGTGACGCCCGCCGTCGGGGGATGAAGTTAGAAAGGGAGCTAACTGGAACGAACGATTTCCTAGCAGCCTGAAACCCCTATTATTCTACTCGTTCTCCCCAATTCTGGTTCTCGAACAATGGCAAGATCGTTTGGGTTGCCAATTTGTTGTCTCCCATAAAGAGTCGGTGACCCTTCTTTGGAACAGAATCGGTCTCATTGTTTGGAATCGACAGCTTGTGTGTTTCCGCACCATGTTCTTGTTTGTATTTCCTTCTACAATGTAGCGCTACCCTCACGTTCGTTCGATCTTATCTCCAATTCGGTTGGATTTCATGGCGTTTCGATTGCCGGTCGTATCACCAACAGAGTTTCCCGAGGATGCTGAAGTTAGCGGTTCTGGGCGATTACCAAAATGGTTGAGAAGGCCAATTCCTCGCAGCAATGCAAATCATCTGACCCAGGGCTTGCTGGATGAGCTCAGGCTCGAAACGGTTTGTGACAATGCGAAGTGTCCGAACAGGATGGAGTGTTACAGTCAGCAAACTGCGACCTTCATGATTTTGGGGAATGTTTGCACCCGACCCTGCGGTTTTTGCGCGGTACATCGCGGGCGCCCCCCCGAGCTGCCTGAACAAGATGAGCCAACGCGCGTCGCAGAAGCCGCTGCGCGGCTGGGCTTAAAACATGTCGTGATCACAAGTGTGACTCGAGATGACCTTGCCGATGGGGGAGCTGAGCATTTTTATCAATGCGTGGTAGCCGTTCGCGAACGCACCGGTGCGACGACGGAAGTGCTTACGCCAGATTTTGTTCACTGCAAGCCTGCCTTGAAGCGAGTTGCAGAAGCGCGACCGGATGTTTTTAACCACAACATGGAGACGGTGCCGCGGCTTTACCGCCGAATCCGAGGCCCTAAGAGTGATTACCCTTGGACCCTCGGGATGATGCGCAAAATCAAAGAATATGATCCATCGATCAAAACCAAGAGTGGTCTGATGCTTGGTTTGGGGGAGGAACGCGGCGAGTTGCTCGATGCACTCGCTGATCTACGCGAGCATGACGTGGATTTCTTGACGCTCGGACAATATTTGCAGCCGGGAGAGAAATATCTGCCAGTTGTTCGCTATGTTCCACCAGAGGAATTTGATGAGTTAGGCGAGCTTGCCAAGGCGATGGGTTTTAAAAAGGTTGCCAGCGGACCTTTTGTTCGCAGTAGCTACCACGCACGCGATATGGCTGAAACTGTGTGACAGTGCTGCGATCCAGTTGAGTTGGTCTTCCGGACACCGAAAAACTGCATTGCTGGGATGCGCGATCTCTTCTTGCGTAAAAAACGGCAGGTTGCTTGAACCTGCCGTCTTCGGTGATCTGCAATAATACGAGGCTCTAATCGAGGAATCCAACCAAATCTTGGCTGCGGCTTGGCTGTTGCAGTTTTCGGACTGCTTTTGCCTCGATCTGCCGGATACGTTCTCGTGTTACTTTGAAGATATGACCGACTTCTTCGAGTGTATAGCTGTAGCCATCTCCGAGACCATAACGTAGTTTGATGATTTCTCGCTCTCGGTAAGAAAGCGACTTTAGCACGTTGGTAATCCGGTCACGCAGCATTTCCTGCGTCGCACCTATCTGAGGACTTTCCGCCGTGCCGTCAGGCAATAGGTCGCCAAACTGGCTATCCTCACTGTTGCCAACAGGCCGATCAAGCGAAATCGGGAATCGGCTCATGGTGAGCACGCGTCGTGCTTCTTCCACGGTGACGTCGGCGCGACGAGCGGTTTCTTCGATGGTGGGTTCTCTGCCCAACTCCTGAAGTAGTTGGCGTGCCACATTTCGAACACGACTCATCGTCTCGACCATGTGTACTGGAATTCGGATGGTTCTGCTTTGGTCGGCCACCGCACGCGTGATCGCCTGTCGAATCCACCAAGTCGCGTAAGTGCAAAATTTGAATCCGCGTCGATACTCGAACTTATCAACGGCTCGCATCAAGCCTGCGTTACCTTCCTGAATGAGGTCAAGGAAGGAAAGCCCACGATTACGATACTTCTTTGCAATGGAGACAACCAAACGCAGGTTACCTTCACTGAGTTCTCGCTTTGCTTGCTGGTACTCGGAGTAAACCGTTTTCAGCATCTGAACTCGATGATGCAGCGATTTAGGAGTCTCCTGGCAAGCGGTCAGAATCTGACGACGCTCTCGCAGTAATTGATCACGGATGTCACTGCCATGCTTCGTTCGTTTTTGCTCCGCGATCTCTGCATCGATTTCCGTAAGACGCCCAGAGAATTTCTCGAGGAGCTCGATTCTCGTCTCGATGCGTTGTGTTCGCAGACCTAATTCTTCGATTAGCCGCACAGCGCGACGTCGACGGCGAGCAAGAGAACGCCAAGCTTCGGCGCGTCGTCGTTTGGATGCACTCTGACTCAGCGAGGTCTTCCAGTCGTGACGATTGCGACGCAATAGGGTCTGAAGCGTTCGCAGATTATGAGGCAAGCGACCAATAATCTGTTCTTTTTCAAGACGGTCAGTCACCGAAACCTGCACAGTTCGATCGAAAGGCAACTGCCCACGGTAGACCTTTTTCAGGGTCTTATACGCTTCAACCAATACAAAATGGTTCTCGAGGAGTTTGGTTCGAAATCGACGGCGAGTTTCCTCGATGCGTTTTGCGAGTTCGATTTCCTGCTTTCGGGTTAAAAGCGGAATTTCGCCCATTTGCGTGAGGTACATTCGCACCGGGTCGTCTGACCACGTTTCCGTTTCATCCCCTGCTAACAATTCATCTGGGCTATCAAGCTGCACTTCACCTTCGGCTTGCTCCGCCATGGCGACTGCAACATTGTTGTCCTCGTTGTCGTCCACTGGCAACTTGCGGAAACCGCCAGTCATCGCTTCGGTACTTTGGTCTGCTGCGGCTTCAAATTCGTCTAGTAAGTTATCGAACAAGACGGGGACTCCTGCGGATGCGGTTTGTGGCTTTGTGGTCTCTTGCGAGAGCGGTTTGGCATTGTGGTGGTAAACGCTGAATCAAAACGGCACAGAACTAACGATCGCAAAATCATCGCGCGACTTTTTCTCTCCAGTACGACGAGCGAGTGGAAAGGGTTTTCTGTGACGTTCAACCGTGCGTGTCCCGCATCAACCCTTACGAGTGATGAGTGACACGTTTGGTCAACGTTTGCTCGTTTTTTACCGAGCAGTTATCAGGTCAATGAGTTGGGGAAACAATTTGGTGCGGGCATGGACATTGGATAATGAGGGGTGCGCGTCCTGCGTTAATAAGATTTTCCATTTTTGACGGATGATAGGGGAGCACCAAAGTACGTCGACCTAGGAAGAGTAAAGTGGATGATTCGAACAGCTATCAGATGTGAAATCTTTCAAGAACGGGGATCTCCTAAGACGCAGTTCTTTGAAAGACGTTGATCTAACTTTAGCACTCGAACACTCTCGACTCTGCCAACCCGCGTTGAAATGGAAAAACTTTACGGTTGGGCTGTCATTGCTATTTGTTGAGCTTATTACGATACCGATCGTAGAGATCCGCTTTTAACTCAGATCGCGACGAACACAGGTTAAAGGGAGAGTAAAGACCGACTGATAACACGGATACCCGATGCCATCAGTTTGCATGCAATCACCTTTGAATCATCAAACTGCTGTGCGTTCAGCACGTTCGAACATCGATGTTCCTACCGATCAATTCCGGTAGGCGTCCAGATGGGTTCTCTGAACCAACGATGTGCACGAAACGTACTAAAGCTTTTCCCGTTAAACGTAAATTTTGCGCCAAATAGCTATGCCATCCCGGCAGCAAAACAGCAGGTTGTGTCCACGCGTGCGAGCGATAGAAGTCCCTTCCATCGCGATTTCCGAACAAATGAGTTCGCTATGTAGCCGACTTAGTCCACAATGGTGGAGCGGCTTTGGGGCGGGTGTTGCCGATTGCTGCCCTTATTTTAGTTAGCGAGCACCGTCGGTCTAGTCGGCTCTACTTGAATTCTTAACTTATTATGTATTTGCTTCCCTGCCCTGAGTGTCAATTTTCGCTCTCCGTCGCCCCATCCAAGGCGGGGGAAACTCTCGTCTGTGAGGGGTGCCAAGCTGCGGTACAAGTGCCCAAGTTGGGCGAATTGCGACAATTGCCAACCTCAGATGTTGATCGAGAACAGGAAATAACTCCGAAAAGTCAGCAGGATTTTTCTCCTGCGGCTCGAGCAGGATTTTTAGTTTCGGGTTTTGTGGCGACAGCTTGTCTACTGGTTGCTAGCTTTTGCGGGTTACGCTGGTTTCTCCTGCCCGTTCCCAACTCGACCGAACGTCACATTGCGACAACTCGCGAGGACATGAAGTCGTTTACCGCGGCGGAGTTGATCCGAGCGTATGAGGAAATGGAGAAGATCCCGATCGATCTCGTGCTTCCCTATGTCTATAAAGAAAAAGAGGTTTACCGAGATCGCTGGGGAAAAAATGCGGTCTACTCTGCATCGGCAGGCGTCATGGCAGTTGCAATTGCTGCTTTCCTAGCCACCTCTGGCCGTAAACGGACTGGCTGAGAACCAACCGTCAATCATCGTTTTCGACGTAGAACATAGACCACGTCCTCGCAGGTTCCATCAACATGAATGGGATCATCGAGGTCGTAGGCAAAGCTGAATGTTTCCACAGTTTCCCAACATTTACTAGAACGAATCAGTTGGTTCATTTGTGCCGCGGTGTAACTCCGCAAGACTAATTCGTCCAAGATGCGGAAACTACCAGAGGGACGGTGAATATCGAATTGGATGCCAAATCGTTCAACGCGATTCTTTGGATCGCGATTCTTTGTCCACATGTGTGTGTTAATAGCGAGATGACCGCGTCTCGCAGACCATGATTCCGTCTCACTCGGTGGAACGTCCGACGGAGTTAAATGAATGCCAAGCAAATAAAGGCCACCTACGCGAATCGCGTCACCCATACAAATTAGATGTTTGCGAGCGGCTGATTCGCTATCAAGATGACGGAAACTGTTGATCGTATTGAAGCCGATGTCATACTTTTTTTTGACGTGAAAGTCAGACATATCAGCGACAAACGTCGAGCGTGCAAAGCCGTGCTTTTCTAATCGAGCATTGCAAAAATCGATGGCCTTTTCATTGAGATCGAGCCCTCCCACTTCGTATCCACGCTTCGCTAACGCATGAATGAGGCGTCCGGTGCCACAGGCTGGTTCAAAAAAACGTTTCGGCTGACGCTCTAGAAAAAGCTCACCGCATCCAAGGATGAATTGAATCTCTGCAGCGCAATCTGCACCAAACACTAAATCGTAGTACTTGGGGTGATCGTAAATCGACTCTTCACGAACCTCTATTGATCCTGTGATCATCTTGTTCTTGGTGTTCAAACGTCTTTCCCAATAGGATCGGGTGTTAGTTTTTAAAAATGTTTAACGAATGGGCTCTAATCCTAGAGCGCGTCGAATCAATCCGATCTGGCCTGCGTGGATCTGTTCGTGAAGCGGGCAAAATAGTACTGCACCGAGTTTGTTAGGGTAAGCTGCGTAAGGCATATCAACCGGTTCAAGGAAAATCTCTGCATCGGTCTTCTTGATTTCCTTCAAGCTTCGCGCATGCACTTCTGCCAAACGATCCATAAGCTCCGCGGCTGTCGGTTGCTTTTCGGTGTCCGATGATGGGGTGGATTGACGGCTGTAGGCTTTTCGAAAGCGTCCTGGGATTAAGTCCAGATCATCCGGATGTCTTCCCCGAATCCGAAACATCAGCAACCCATATTGGCTGACAGCAAGATGGCCCACTTGCCAAGCAAGATGAGTTGTCAGTCCGCTAGGGATGAAAAACCAGTCTTTCTCAGGTGTCGCGGCAAGAAGCTCGAGGGTGTAGTTTCTGGCAAAATTTATCTGTTCAATGGCCGCTTCAAGAATCACCGGTACCTGATCCAATTTTGGCAAAGAATGGACGTGGGGTGTTTGCGTCATCGGCTTCTCACTTTCCTGGGCGACTCGATTGGGTCAATCGCAGGGATGATAGCAAACTAGATACCGTGTGAGAGCCCAGCTAGACGTGATGCGAATCGAGTGGGCATTAAGCGGCATTGCGAATGGTCGGTTCATCGACACGGTCAACGATACCAGATTGATCGGGATCACTTTCGGCCTCGAGTCGATTCCAAGCGTTCTGAAGCCGAACGTTGAATTCCTCGAGCGTTTCGTTTTGATCTAAAAAAAGCGGCTCAGAAAAATACATGTCGATACGAGAGAATGGGAGCGGGATTTGAAGTCGATCCCAAGTTTTCTTTAGCACGACACGATGACTTGCGCGACCTAATACAAAAAATACTGCCGAGTGTGTTTTGGAAGCTAGCATCGCTAAGCCTCGTTGAACCTCACCCCGAGGACCTCGCGGCCCATCGAATGCCAGCATCGCCGAGTGACCGCCAAGGACATGCTTGATCAGGGATTGAAGTGCTGGGCCGCCGCCTTTTTTTCCTGTACCGCTGCTCCCTCGAATCGGGACGTGACCGCACCACTTGAGCATCGGCACCACCAAGTCGCCGTCATGGGAGCGTGAAACCATCGCGCCAGTTCTGTGCTCCGCCGATACGAGTCCACTGATTTGGTAAGCGTGACAGGTACCGAATACATATCGATAGCCCTTTTCTTGCACTGCCTTTCGTTGATCATCGTGCAGACAGACGCGACACGTGATCTTCAGGATGACTCCGTAAACTCCGAGAACAAATCCAGCAAATCGATTGAGCCAATGCTTCATGGAGATTTTAGGATTCATTTGCCTTCAGGACCCAGTTGTACAGTCAGTTGGATCAGCGTAGACAATTTTTCTAATTCGCACGACACCGATTTGGGTCAGTTCCACGTTACAGGATTCAAACTTTATTTTGCCGTGACTCGCGTTCTGAAACACCGGTATCAAATTTATCCCACTGTTTCGTTGCAGACGAAAAACGCTCGCTCTCGATCCTGCAATCATCATTCGTTATGTTTTCCCAATGTTCCAGCGTTTAAATTCAAAAATGTCGCGAACTCAATGATCCAATCTCTATGTGATTCCTGCGCAATGAGTTCATCAAGCGAGGATTCGGCGGTTTTAAAGCGAGGCAAAGTTGAAAGTTTCGTGCGGTGAAAGGATCCAGCAATTTCTAAAAATAAAATTGGCTAATCAGAAAGATTCCAAACGAACCATCGGCGACCTTTCGGTCGATTATCATTGGCATTGCTCGGGCTACCTGTCACAATATCCTTGGGCCTTTCTTCAGCGAGTCAAGATTTGCTGAGAAAACACCTTTACCTACCGTGCTATTGCTCGCTTATTTCCGCGACGTTTAACGATCGACGAGTTTCGTATGTGCATGCAACCGATACTTGCTTCAACTAGTTCCAAGTTGTTGATCCTTTTCACCCTGTTCAGTTTTACGGGTCTTCAGGCTCAGGAAACAGCCAAAGAGCAAAGTGTTGATTTCGTTCAGGATGTCAAGCCAATCCTTGCCAAGCATTGCTACGCATGCCACGGCCCAGACGATGCGGAGGGTGGTTTGAACTTTTCGACCGAGAAGACGGCGTTTGCTGAGGCGGAGTCTGGTTCATTTGCGATCGTACCCAATGATCCCGGCGCTAGTGTGTTACTGGACCGAGTTACTTCACGAGACGAATTCGAGCAAATGCCGCCTGAGGGTGATCGACTTACTGATGCTCAGGTGGACATTCTTCGTCGATGGATCAAGCAGGGTGCGACTTGGGATGAGCATTGGGCGTTCAAGCCAATGGAATCTGCGGCAGTTCCAAAAGTGAACGATAAGGATTGGTCCCGAAATCCCATTGACGCGTTTATCTACCACTCCTTGAGTCAGAAGGGGCTTCGTCCAAATGAACCAGCTCGAAAAGTAGATTTATTACGGCGAGCGTTCTACGATCTCACCGGCCTTCCTCCCACTGCAGAGCAGATTAAGAGTTTTGTTTCCGACTCAAGACCCGAGGCGTTTAGCGATCAGATTGAGCAACTCCTGCAATCACCGCATTACGGGGAGCGATGGGGTAGGCACTGGCTTGATCTAGTCCGATATGCGGAAACCAACTCATATGAACGAGATGGACCCAAGCCTAACGCTTGGAAATATCGTGACTACGTGATTCGGTCGTTCAATGAAGACAAGCCGTACGATCGATTTATCGCAGAGCAACTTGCGGGCGATGAATTGGATCAAGTGACAACCGACAGCCTTACCGCCACGGGTTATTATCGATTGGGGATCTGGGATGACGAACCCGCGGACCCATTGTTGGCAATCTATGACGAGCTGGACGACATTCTGACGACCACCAGCCAAGTCATGTTGGGGCTAACGATCAATTGTGCGCGATGTCATGATCATAAAATTGATCCTATCCCACAGAAGGATTACTACAGTCTGTTGAGTATGTTTGCGGACGTGACCAGTTGGGGCAACCGCGGCGATCAACGAAGCAACAACCAGATTGATGTCTCTTCAGAGGAACTAAACAAACGATACCAAGATAATGATCAAGCGAAACGTCGCGTTGAGATGGCTTTGCGTGAGATCGAACAAGATGGCATCGCAAAAATGCCGGCTCCTGATCAGCGAGCGACCGAAGGGCCACGCAAAGAACGACAGCAGGTTATTGATGCCAAGCTTAAAGATCATTTAACTCCTGATCAGTGGACTCGTTATGAATCTCTGAAACAAGAACAGAAAACGATTGAAGAAGAGGGTAAAGCGTTGCCACCTCGAGAAATGGTGATGGGGCTCGCTCGAACGCAGCAACCGGAACAAATGTTCATTTTGCAACGCGGTAGCCCTCATGTGAAAGGTGACCCTGTCGCTCCAGATTTTCCAGAGATTTTTGGATCCAACCCGATTGAGTTAGCATCTTTCAAGCCAACGGAGAAGTCGTCGGGGCGAAGACGTTTATTGGCGGAATGGATTACCAGTGACGAAAACTTGTTAGCTGCTCGAGTAGCGGTTAATCGCATTTGGCAATTTCATTTCGGACGAGGAATTGTGCGAAGCGCAAACAATTTTGGCCAACTCGGAACTCCCCCGACGCATCCTGAATTACTCGACTGGTTGGCTTTGCGATTCATTGACAGTGGCTGGTCATTCAAAGAGATGCATCGACTCATTATGTCAAGTCGCGCCTATCAGATGTCGTCCGCTATTCAGAAAGATGCGGTTGCGGTTGATCCGAATAATGATCTGTTCTGGAAGTTTGACATGCGCAGATTAAGTGCTGAAGAAATCAGGGATTCCATTTTGATGACCAACGGTTCTCTGAACGCAAAGGTGTACGGGCCGAGCTTCTATCCACAATTAAGCCGAGAAGTATTAGCGGGTCAGTCGCGGCCTGGTAGTGGTTGGGGGCAGTCCGGCGAACAGGATCAGAATCGGCGAAGCGTTTACATTCACGTGAAGCGATCCCTTTTGACACCGCTTCTCACTGCGTTTGATTTTCCTGATCCAGATTTAACGTGCGAAGAAAGATTCATGACACTCCAGCCCGCTCAATCACTCGCTCTGCTCAATAGTGACTTCTTGCATCAGCAAGCAGGTCGACTTGCACAGTCACTGAAAAAAGAGGGGATAGAAGATTCTGCGGTTGTTAATCAGGCGATCATTGCGGTGCTCTCCCGCGATGCTACAGCGGAAGAGACCCAAAGAGGTGTTAAATTGATTTCTGACTTACAGACCGAATACTCGGTGAGTCGAGATCGCGCGATCGAACTGTTTTGTTTGTCTGTTCTCAATTGGAATGAGTTTTTGTTCCTTGATTAAGAAAGTAATCGCTATCTAGAGAACCTAGTTAGCTCAAACCTGTTTGGTGAGCTGGTTCAGTCGCTCTGCTTCGATTGTTCTCAAGCTCCTGTCGACTTGATTCCTGAACTGTGGTCTGTAGGCGGCGATCATGATTCGCTGGGCATGCCATTTTGTTTTAAAAGAAAATTCAGAGAAAACGATGAGCCGTAAACGAAGTGATTTTTGTGGGCGAACACGAAGAGAATTCATCTGGCAGACTGGCGGTGGTTTTGGTGCCGCTGCACTCAGTTCGATGCTGGGACAAGATGGTTTCTTTGGTCATGCTGATGCAGCTGATTTGACGAGTCTTAATCCTCTGGCTGCAAAACCACCTCACTTTGCTCCTAAGGCCAAATCCGTCATTTTTCTATTCATGTATGGTGGGCCAAGCCATATCGACACGTTTGACTACAAACCTTCGATGAATGGGATGGACGGTAAAACCGTTGAGGTCAAAACCTTTGGCCGCGGGGGACATCGAAAAGGAGGTAGGATCGTTGAGCCTCGCTGGAAGTTTCAGCAACATGGTGAATGTGGAAAGTGGGTGAGTTCTCTATTCCCCAATGTTGCCAAGCACGTTGACGATATCGCGTTTCTGCACTCGATGACCGCTGATTCACCTATTCATGGATCGGCGATGTTGATGATGAACAGCGGAAAGGTTTTGTCAGGAAGTCCCGCTCTCGGTTCATGGGTCAATTACGGGCTCGGTAGTGAAAACGAGAATCTACCAGGCTTTGTGGTGATGTTGGATCCGTCAGGGGGTCCAATTAGCGGAGCGAAGAATTGGAGTAGTGGCTACATGCCAGCTACCTATCAGGGTACGGTTTTTCGAACAAATGGTGCACCAATCCTAAACTTGGCGCCACCGGAGGGGATCAGCCTTGAGATGCAAAGGAGGTTGCTTGATTCCATCCAGCAGGCGAATCAAACCCATCTTAGTCAGCGATTAGGCAACGATGATTTGACCTCGAGAATTGCTAGTTACGAATTAGCGTACAAGATGCAATCTACGGCTCCCGAAGCGGTTGATCTATCAACCGAAGATGAACGAACTCTGAAACTTTACGGTGTCGATCGTGAGGAGACAAAAGATTTTGGTACGCGATGTTTACTCGCAAGGCGTTTAGTTCAACGTGGTGTAAGGTTCATTCAACTCTATAGTGGTGGAGCGCACAACGATGATAACTGGGATGCTCACGGTGATCTTGAGCTGAATCATAACCGTCATGCTGGACGTACCGATTTACCGATTGCCGGATTGCTGAGTGATCTCAAGCAGCAAGGTATGTTGGACGAAACCTTGGTTGTATGGGGAGGTGAATTTGGACGTCAGCCAACAGCTGAGTACGCCAATGGATCAGGGAGGGATCACAACTCCTATGGGTTTACCATGTGGATGGCTGGTGGCGGCATTAAGGGTGGTATGAGTTTCGGTACAACTGATGAGCTTGGAGCAAGCGCGGTGGAAAACCCGCTGCACGTGAAGCACCTGCACGCTACCGTTCTACACCAACTTGGGATGAATCCTAACCAACTTTCCTACTTCTTTGGTGGCTTGGATCAAAAACTGGTCGGGGTTGAAGAAGTGGAGCCAATCCATGAAATCATCGCTTGAAAGGCAATGTGAGATTTGGAGTCATTGAATCAAGCTCACGTCAATGACGCGAATCCGACCAACCAGCTTGTAGCTAAAAGGATGATGGCAATAATCGCGGACCAGCCTTGATGCTGTTTGATGAGCCTCGTCCCCATGGAGTCGTTCAGGCTTATGATCGCTCCTATCGCGATTCCTGAGCAAAATCCCATCAAATGGGACAGGACGTCTGTATTGGGACCACCTAACCCCGTCCACGAGAAAAGGACTACGCCAGAAATCATCGGAAGCCAACGTCGACGGTTTGATTCATGGGTCTGACTTCTGCCAAAGCTTGAATCAGCAGTCAGTAGTCCAAGCGCTGCGAACACCGCAGTGGAAGCTCCGATGGAGACGTGCCCCGGGTCGCGAATCATGCCGCTGAGTCCATTTCCTAGTCCTCCTGCAGTTAAAATTACGAGCCAAGCCAAGCCAGCGCCCAGGCGTTTACTAACCATCCACCCGAAAAGTCCACCCATTGCGAGATTGCCTACAACGTGTGCTGCATCATGGTGAAGGGTGAGTGCAGTGAAGCAACGCCACCATTGACCCAGATGCACACCACCTGACTGCATTTCCCCTGCCCTTCGCAGAGCATCGTTGATGCGACTTGTCTCTTGTAAGTACATTGTGATGCTGACGATTGCTAGATAGACCATCACTCCAATGTAGGCGGATCTAGTTGAGATCTCTGCACCGGACTTTATGCGGATTTCCGTCACTTGCTCAGACAGATAAGCGTCAATTTCTGTGCGAGCCAAAACTGCATCGTGTTGAGAGGTAATCAGCGTCCAGTTCTTGTGCCTTCGCCCGATTCGTGAATCAATCGATGCGGCCGATAGAACGACATGCAGTTGCCGTATTCGGCGCAAGCTGGCAGATGCTTCGAGAATGACTTCGAGATCCAGAAGCAGTTCTTCTTCCACTGACGCACTCTGAATTCAAGGTCTAGAAAGTTGTCTCGAAATGTTTGCTTTTGGCTGGCTTTAGGTTGTCCACTGCCAACAAGACGCGGGGTCTTTTCAAATCGATTGCGCCCTTACCTGTTGGCTGCGTTTGGCAAAAAAAAACCACCAGCGTTTAAGGCTGATGGTTTACTTTTTGAATGTCGTAGAAGTGGAGGATAACGGACTTGAACCGATGACCTCTACAATGCCATTGTAGCGCTCTCCCAACTGAGCTAATCCCCCTACGGCTTGTTGGATTTCGCAGGACGTCCCCTGCGACCAACTCTCTAGAAATCTATCAACAAGCATTCTTTCTCGTCAATAGCCTCATCAGGGGAATCGGTTACCAGAGCGGCATAGCTGCAGGAAAAACTTTGTTTTTCAGGGTAGTCATTCCGATAAGTCCCCACCAACCTGTTCAAGCACGAGTGGAAAAGGGATTGAGTCGCAAACACCGTAGGCAGAGTGATTCGTGATTCGTTTGAGAATCATCTGCGGTGTCGAAAGACCACAGAGAAATTTAGCCCTGTCTCTCGCTGCATGGAATAAATCAGGGTGCTGTTCAATGATTTCCCCAAGTAGTTTTGTTGCTGCGCTTCCGATGGACCTTGGCTGTCGGAGATTTGAGTGTTCGGGCGATTCGCCAGTCTGGAGACATGCAGTGCAATTGTCGCATCCTAGTTTCAGCTCATCCCCAAAGTGTTTAGAGAGCGACTTGGCGTAGCAATCGTCGGACGTTGCAAAACGAAAGACCATCGCCGTTCTTTCAATGTCGTCAGTTTCCCGATCCACCAATTTTTGATGTAAACGGTCAATCACATTCGAAATCCTTCCGAATCTCTTTTTCCAGCGATAGCCGAACATCAGGTTGGACGCTTTGATTTCGATACCATCGTGTTCCTGCAGTAAATTAAGCAGATTGACGACTTGCTCGCGTGATAGATTTAGTTTTTTCGCAGCAGTTGTCACATCTAGCATGAACCAAATGCGACTTTTGGTTAGGCAACCCAGTAGTTCCGCGATTTGTCGACGATTCTCCCCGTGGTAACGACTGAGAATGACGCTCGAGTTGACAGAAGGTTTTAATTTGTAGGTCTCGTAGCGTGGCGATGTCGACCCGATCCAGCCTTCAAGTTCTAAATAAGTCATCAATGTACGCAGGACGGTTAATCGTATATTGGTTTCATTTGATAATTTGTGATGTGAAATATGAAAGCGTTCCGCTTGTCCTTGAATGATTTCCACCAGCTGTTTGATACTGGAGCGAGTGGGTGTATCGCCATAACTGAAGTTTTCAAGCACGATGCGGTCCTCTTCGGTCAAAAGCATTTCGCAGATTGCTTGTTTGCCGTCCCTGCCAGCTCTACCGATTTCTTGTGCATAGCCTTCAAGAGATTTTGGGGCATTAAAATGATACACATAGCGGATGTTTGACTTGTCGATTCCCATCCCAAATGCGATCGTTGCGACGATGGTTTTTGTTGTCGATTCGAGGAACTGTTTTTGGATTGCTGCGCGGACGTCATTGTTCATTCCCGCATGGTAAGCGATTGCATCTACTCCATCAGTTGATAATCGATCCGCAATTTCTTCAGCAGTTCGTTGTAGCGTGACGTAAACGAGTGTCGCGCCAGGTTTTTGTTCGCGAATCTGTTTTAAAAGGTGAAGGTACTGGTTTTCTTTAGTCGTGAACTTCGTCGTTAGCGTCAGATTCGGACGATGGAACGGAGTGCGAATCGTGTCGGCTTTGCGAATTCGAAATCCTTTCTGAATGTCGATTAAGACTTGCGGGGTTGCGGTTGCCGTCAATGCGAGGACCCTTTCGACATCGAGTTCCCGAGTGAGTTCGGCAAGCTTCAAATAATCTGGTCGAAAGTGGTGTCCCCATTGGCTGATGCAGTGCGCCTCGTCGATGGCAAAAAGAGAAATGTTGATCTGGCGAATGGATGCGAGAAATCGCTCGTTAAAGAATTTCTCCGGCGCTAGATAAAGGATTTTTGTTCTGCCCGAATGAAGTTCACTAAAGGTTTTTCGTACCGCTTCAGGATTTTGTGAAGAATCCAATCGCGATGCAGAAATCCCTTTCGCAATCAGTGAGTCACACTGATCTTTCATCAAGGCGATCAGCGGGGATACCACCACGGTTGTCCCTGGTAGCAGTAGGCTTGGGAGTTGGTAGCAGAGGCTTTTTCCACCGCCCGTGGGGAAAACCGCCGCAGCGTTTTTCCCACTCAATATCCGATGGATGACTGCTTTTTGCCCACGCCGAAATCGTCGAATGCCAAATCGATCTTGCAGCAGCTTGAGGGTTTTTTCGCTCAAGTCTTGTTGTTGATTCATCCTTGTTTTTTCGCTTCCTGCACGATTTTAGCCACCAGTCAAAGGTTGTTTGGCAACTAAGGAATTGCCTCGAAAATGGATGACACGGTCTCGTGAATGGATCAAGGGCTGTTGTTTAGTCCCGAGATCAGTTCAAACAAAGGTGCATCCTCGAGGCGGTGTCCGGATTTATAATGCCGTGTCAATTGCATTGAACACGAGTCAACCCACTTTAATACCAAGCATCCGATCGAGTGAGTCTCCGGTTTGATAGATCAGTGCTTCCGGAAAGTGTTGGTAAGCATGGAAGTATTCAAATGTTAAAAAGCCATCGTAGTTGATCTTATCAAACGCTTCGAGGACTGCTGGCCAATTTGTGGTTCCATCGAGTAGTGGTCTAAAGGTTTCAAGCGAGTGATCAGATCCTTTTTTGGTGTACTCTTTTAGGTGAACATTTTTGATTCGGCTTCCAAGTATTGGGATCCAGTGTTCAGGAAACTGATACTCCATGATATTGCCAGTGTCGAAATGCACTTTGACATTTGGGCTTCCGAAGCTGTCGACAAAATCGACCATTTCCATCGGCGACATCAGAAAGCCGTTGAAAAAAATGTTTTCCATGTTCATGCAGACACCCAGTTTTTCTGCTAGCGGTAGCAGTTTTCCGACAGATTCTTTCGCACGAGCTAGGCAGATATCATTTGGGGTGGGATCGTGGTCTTCTCTCCAAGGCATATGCACCGCACCTGGTACAACTAATAAGTTTTCGGTCCCTAGGTCGTGGGCGGCCTGTGTCATTTTTCCAGCTAATTCGAGTCCTTTCGAGCGTTCAGCGGGATCATTGCTGGTGAGTGGATATGGCCAAAACAAGAAAGAGCACACTCCGCTTATCTCGATTCCAATTTCTTCTGCCATGCGACGTATTGCTTGGAAGTCTCTCGTTCCCTTATTTGGTGAGAGGTCGCTTTCTAGATCATAGTTTAGTTCAATTCCGTCAAAGCCAGCCTTTTTCGCTAACTCCATGCACTGTCGTAGTGACATTCGGTCAGGATAGGGAAACGCCCACAGGTTAATCGATTTCTTCATGTCATAGCGTTTCCTCTTCTGCTCAGCCTCCACTCTCTGCTCTGCACCTCGCACCGAGGACGCGATCGCCGTACCACCAAAAGCCGCATAAGCTAATAGATCGCGTCGTTTTAAGGAGTCGGTTGGTTTCATGGAATTCAATCCTTATTTCCGTTGTCGATTATTTTGTAGGTAACGAATTAGATGGGTCATTTGCTCAGGCGGTAGTACCTGTTCTAAACCTTCAGGCATGAGGGAAATTCCAATGTTCTTCATCGACTCGATTTCCGTACGGCTGATTTCGTGACGCTTTCCATCTGATACTGCGACGGAAATACTAGTGCCAGATTCGTTGAGAATTCGGCCTGCAATTGTTCGTCCATCGTCCAACTGGATTAGGTATTGATGGTACTGCGGATCTACCGCACGATTAGGATCTAAGATTGCAGTAAGTAAGGTTTCGGTATCCACCTTTGAAAGGTTATCTAGGCTAGCTCCAATTGGGTCTTCACCTGTCATCGATGAATGGCAAACGGCGCAGTGCTTTTTAAAAAGCTCTTTTCCCATCACTTCGTCGCCATGGCTTGGATCGATCGATTGGTAATGCGATATTAATCTCTTTTTGTCGGCATCGCCGGGTTGCTCCATGAGTCGCTGCGCGCGGACTCGCATGGAACGCGTGCCAGTTTGGGCGAGTTGCTGGCGTGCAGATGTTGGTAACGAATCAAATTGTATGACTTGCTCTTCAATTGCTGTTAAAAGTTGCTCCGATGTGCCGCGTCGCTCGAGAATTCGCCCAGCACAATGAGATCGAAGTTGACTGGTCATCGAATTCCAAATGCTGATCAGGCTGCTAATGGAATGATTTCCATTAATCTCTATGTATCTATCAATAGCAGATTCTTGCAGTTTGGACGGACTCGAGGGATGAATCAGTTCAAGTAGTAATCGGGATTCTTTTTCTGGTGTTCCAAGCCCAATGCCGAGTAACTGCAATGCAGTGCGGCGGTCTGACGTCGAGTGATCTGAGTTCGAGGCTAATGAGATGGCTTCGTTATAAAGTGTGCGTAGCAAGTGATTCTGAGCCGGATCCTGTGAAATTTGTTGGGCGTTGAGTAACGTGACAGCAAATCTTATTTTGGTGCTTTCAGCCAGTTCATCGTTTTCCAACACGAATCCGTAACGTTCAAAGATGTTTGTGCCTTGCTCACCAACCGTGCGAACGAGGTTGCTTACAAAAACGGGTGATTCTAAGACTGGTCCCAAAGAATCCTGCTTCAGCAAACCATCGAGAATCGCGTCAGCGTGATCAGCCGAGGCGCATAAAATTGCCTGTTGAGTCCAGTGGTCGAGATCGGTTCGAAACGCAAGCGAAGCAAGTAGATCACCTGCTTGTTCGTGTTTGCAGGCACTTAAGGTTAAAGCGAGTCGTAGCACAACTTTCAAGTCGGGGTGATTGGTAAGTTTTTTGAGCGACCCGATAAAAAAATCGCTCTTATTGAGACGCGGTTCGACCAATGGAAGAGATGCGTAAAGAAGACCGGCGTGATGACTGGCGAGCAGCTCCAAGAGTATCTCATCTTGAAGCTCATTCGCGTGGGCGAGAATGTAGGCGCAGTGCACGCGTGCTTGGGGTGATGAATCTCTTTCTCTAATGGTTCGTTTGAGAGAAGCGGTTGTTTCGCTGTTGCCGGTTTCAATCAGTCGCTGATGTGCAAGATCGCGAAGAGCGCCGATATCACTAGAGAGCTTGCTCACCAACTCGTTGCCATTCAGCTTCGTCAAATCTGGAAGTGGATTTGCATTGCCCGGTGGTCGTATTCTGTAGATTCGACCGCGATCTGCACCAGCATAAAGATCCAGTTGCTCTTGCCATGACTCGGGAATCCATTCTGGATGCTCGATCGTTTCGCGGTACATGTCGACAATGTAAAGGCAGCCATCTGGCCCAATTGCGGCTCGTACTGGACGAAACCATGGATCATGAGACCTTAGAAACTCACGACCATATTCATCGTTATTTCGATTCGCACGATAGGTCGCTCCAACATTTTCAAGCCTTGTGCGATGAACAAGATTATGAACCGGTTCGCAAATAAAGCTTACGAAGTTTGTGTCGATGTCAGACGCGTCGTAGCCTGGTGCTCTCGCAAAAATGGGGCTGCAGGCTGAGGTGAAGCGGCTTGCCGCAAAAAGATCATTAAAGCGTTCAGAGGTGCTGGTTAACGGATAAACTGGCGGAGCAACGGGTGGATTAAAAAGTTGATGTGTATGTCCAGCAGATTTAATGTGTGGGTTTTTACTCCAGTAAACTTCTTCGATTGGAAAATGAAAAAGCGGTCGAGAATTATCATTTCCAAACCATTCTCGCCAATCAGAGCGACTTCTGACGTACTGCGACCTGCCCGACGTTGCCCTCATCCTTCCGTCTTGGGGCCAAACCTGTACATCGCGTCCTGATGCACTCATGACCTCGTCCGTCTTGACGCTTTTGATGTCACCCAGGTTATCACCACTTGCAAGATGCACGGAGTGATCTAGATCGTACGTAAAACCATTGATTCGATGTTGCGGGTTGGCGAGTCCAAATCCGGAGTACAACGGCTCAACGAGATCAGCGACGCCATCGTCGTTCGTGTCCGCTGCGAAAACAATATCCGGAGCAATGGAGATTAAAACACCATTTCCCCAGGGTAGTACGCCCGTGGGGAAACTTAGGTCTTTGAGTAGCGTGATGCTTTCATCGAACATACCGTCGTGGTTTTGATCTCGAAGCCGTTTGATGCGCCCTCCATTTTCTTTTTCGGGGTAGCCTCCCATTTCCACGACCCACATATCTCCAGCGGCATCGAAGGCGAGGTTGATGGGATCTCGGATTAATGGCTCTGATGCTACTAGCTCAATTGTGTAGCCTTCGGGTAATTCAAAGCTTTGAATCGCATTATTCGTATCGAGTGGTTTGGATCGCCCCCGGTCAGTGAAGACCTCTGACATTCGCTCAATCAGTTTGTCTTCGGTGCCCGAGGCCCACGGTCCCGGAAGTCCATAGTAGATGCTACTTCTCGAGTACTCATAGCCTTCTTCGGCGATCATGCGTTCGCTTGCTACATAGCCCATGACATCATTTGCATAAGCGGTTACCCAGAGATTGGGTCGCCCCAACTCCTTTCGGATGCGTAAAGCATAATCTGCTACCACCTCACCGCCGAGGAATATCATTCCGAGCTGATCGCCGAATCGCCATGATTGGATGGGTACCGGATAGGTTGCCGGCAATCGTCCATGTTCTTTCAGAATTGCTAGTTGCCTTTCCGCATGCCTTCTCGTCTGATTGTCCGAATCATCTAACCTTTCGCGAAGTTCTTCTTGGGTAGGAAGGTTGAAGTTCAGAGAAGCGTAGTCAAAGTGTGCCTCGAGGTTGCTAGTGACTGGCTCGCTCGATCCGTCTGCAAGGCGTTTAATTTCCGATGCAAGAGTTTGTCCATGTTCGATTGCGTCAGCTACACTTCCCCGTGGATTGGGATTTGCATCTGCGCCGCAGCCGATGGTGCACAACGCAACGGCATTAGGGAATTCTTGTTCCAGAATTCTCGATGCATATCCCGCCCAATCTCCATTGATTTCGTTGTAGTCACCACCAAGGGTCGTGCAGTGACAAGCGTAATTGAAAATCAATCCGAGTATGACGCCCTTTCGGTTTTGGATTTTTAATAATGGAACACTGTGATCGACTGGCCCGTCGTCTTGGATGCCAAATTGTGACCATTTTCCGTTAGTAAGCACTCTTCGGTTTGCTGCAAAGGTTGCATTGCCGCAAGCATATGACAGGTCTGCTGGTTGCATCGACTCAATGGCATACTCAACCGACTTGGTGATTTGTTCAATCAGAAATAAACCGTATTGCTCAGCGTTTGCGGCTTCTTGTTCGTTGAGCGGAGTTGAAAAGATATTGCTAAGCTGCTTTCCGAGCGCGGGTGCACAGTGTGTGTGGGTGGAGCAAACCACGATTCGTTCTCGAGGTATGCTGTAAAGATCTTGGATTGCTTTAGTGACTTGATGAGTCATTTCGCCAGGAAGGCCAATTGATTCCACCGATAGTATCAAGTGAATCTCATTGGCTTGGTTCTCAAGGGCGAGGCAACGGATATGCAGTGGTGTTGCGATCTGTTCAGTCGATTCACTGCGACTACCGTAGCCTGATAAACGGATCGGATACTTCGGAGTGATGTCGACTTTGGATAGACCAGCTCGCCAGTCGCTTACTGGGCTATTATTGCTCTGTGACAGCGCGGGCCGCTCGATGCCTAGAGATATTGCTGTGATCAAGATCCAGAATGCGAAGTATTCGAATGTTTGCCGCTTGTGAATCGCAGATTGCCGAAGATAACCCGATGTGCATGATCTACCAAAGTGGGTTAAGAAGTCTAACAGGGTGTAATTGTATTCTGGTCTCATTGGAATATCGCTGCCGCAGTGTGGAGTGGATCCAGTGATTACCGGTACAAATGTTGTTGGCAGTATTTCGCAACATCCGTTGTAGCGGTTAGGCCGTCATCAAATATACCAGCGAAATGGATGAAGCCATGGAGATTCCCTTGGTAGTGTTTATAAACGATCGGGACGCCTGCGTTCATTAACGCCGCTGAGAACGTTTCTGCCTCACTTCGTAATACATCGCATTCCGCAGCAACGATCAGGCTGCTAGGCAGTCCTCGCAAATCCTCTGCCATGCCAGGAGCTGCATACTGATCGACCTTGTTTTTGCCTAGATATTGGTTCCAAAACCATTTCATTCGGACGCGAGTGAGCCCAAATCCATCCGAGTATCGTTCATAAGACGGTTGATTAAAATCGACCAGTAACGCTGGGTAGATTAGAACTTGTAGGTCAATGGCGGGACCCGAAAGATCTCGCGATTTCATTGCTACCGCAGCTGCCAAGTTCCCTCCGGCGCTATCACCCGCAACGGCGACTCGTTCGGGAATAATATTGAATTCTGATGAGTGATTGATCACATGCAGGGTTGCGCCATAGCATTCATTCAACGCGACAGGGTAACGCATCTCGGGCGATAAAGAGTAATCAATCGCAATGACCGTGCAATTTGATTGCTCTGCGATTCTTCGACAAAGTGAGTCATGTGTATCGAGGTTGCCGAGTACCCAGCCGCCTCCATGAAAGTACATGATTGCCGGTTGTGCTTGTTGGCTAGATCCATCTAAGGACTCTGGGCGATAGATACGACCTTTAGTGTTTCCGGGAAATAAGTAGTCGGAAACGGATTGAAGATTTGGCTTGTCTCCAAACCAGCGCGTCAGAGACGCGAACATTCGACGTCCTTGAGCTAGAGGTAGTGCTTCTACCGGCGGACTGTCTTGGGCTCTCAGCTCTTCAAGAAAATCTGTAGCTTGTTGGGTGAGTGCCATATTGATTGAGTCAGCGCTTGGATTCATGAACTTGATGAGGGTAGTTTTGTTCGCTGAGTTAACCGCCAATAAATCGGTTAACCAATGTACGTGCGTGCGATGGCTGGTCCGTTCCGTTCACCACAGCTCTTCCGTCACGAAAGACCGTCAGGCTTTGCTCGTCGTTCAAATGTAAGCGTATAAAAAAGCGGGTTTGTTGCACCTTGCCAACGGAATGCCAGCGATGGGCAAGTTTTGTAAAATCAATATTCACGTCGTTGGTTTGAATTTGTACCGCGTCCCGACCACAAAGTGTGATTGAAGATTCTGCGTGAACGGCGTTCTCGCCTTCGAGAAAATCTAAGCGATGTTTGCCGCACGCAACGCACGACTGTCTTAGCTGGCTGGGGATCTTTAATTCACGAATCCGATTATTCCATAGATCAACCGACAGAAGTTTTTGACGATTGAAGACTTGATTCCCCGAGATCCATTTAATTGCCTCCATCGCCTGCAGGCTGGCAATTACATGGGTCGCGCTGCCTAGCACCCCTGCGGTATCACACGTATCAACCGAAGCGGCTGGCGGTACCTCTGGTACAAGGCAGCGAAAGCATGGACCGCCAAGGCCGGAAAAAATTTGCACCTGCCCGGTGGCTCCAACGCAGCCTCCGTGTACCCAAGGCTTATTGTGTTTTAGTGACCAGTCGTTGAGCAAGAAGCGAAGTAAAAAGTTATCTGCTGCATCAATCACTAAATCTGCCGTACTTAGTGATTCACCAATATTCGCCGAGCTTATATCCGCGACGATTGGATGAGTTTCTACGTCGGAGTTGATGCGGTTCAGATGCATTGCCGCGGCTTCGGCTTTGCTGATCCCATTTTCCGCGTCTGTTTCATTGAATAAGGCTTGTCGCTGTAAGTTAGACCATTCAACGACATCGCGATCGATCAGTGTTAATTTAGCAACGCCTGCCCGTACGAGGATCTCAGCGGCCACGGTACCCAATGCCCCACAGCCGAGAATAGCAATATTCGCTTGACGGATGCCCGCTTGTCCATCTTTGCCAATCGGGCCAAATTGGATTTGGCGAGCGTATCGATTGGAGCGTTGATTGCTCTTCATTCGTGTGCTTCGTTAAACCGAGTATTTGCGAGGAATTCGTGGTAATAGTTTAGCCGCAGACTCGTGCCTGAGAGAGCGCCCCAATCGTTTTAGGTAGGTTTTCCTGAGCAGATTGTTAGGTGATCAAGTAAATCACCGATGGTGAATGCTGTAGTCGCTACGATCAACGCATCGATGTATTTTTGATTCTTTCGTTGAATGGGTTTTAAAACGTAAAAGATGGCCAACGTCCAAGCACTGAAAGATCGAGCCCTGCTGCTGAAGGAACTCCGCGGATTCTTCGATTCGAAAGGATTTTGGGAGGTGCAGCCTCCTTGCCTGTCGCCTTACGCGATCATCGATCCTTACATTGATCCGTTAGAGGTAGGGGCATTAGGTGCAGGGAAATCAAAGAATGAAACAGCATCTCTCTATCTTCAGACTTCGCCTGAGTTGTATATGAAGCGACTTTTGGCTGCCGATGCTCCATCGATCTATGCAGTCGTTCCAGCATTTCGAGCAGACGAATATGGGGATTTGCATCGTGTGGAGTTCACCATGCTTGAGTGGTATCAAGTTGGTGCTACTGAAAAAGAATGCATTGAATTGTTGGGTGAACTGGCCTGTCAAATTCTTGGTTCTTCGAGTTGTGATGTCCTCAACTATCGAACAGCGTTTAAAAAAACTTTCAACTTAGATCCTCTCCATGCACCTTTGGCCGATTTGGTGAACCTCGCATCTGAAAAAGATCCCGATTTGGCTGATTCAATGTCGGACGATCGTGACGGACTACTTGATTATTTGATGAGTGAGTATGTTCAGCCCGATCTCGGGTGCGAGAATCCAGTCGTACTTCGTAACTATCCTCTCAGTCAGGCTGCGTTGGCGAAAGTCTCAAGCGATGACGATGAGTGTGCTGCGCGATTTGAACTGTATTTCCGCGGTGTTGAATTGGCAAATGGTTACGATGAATTAAGAGACGAGAAGTTGCTGATTCAACGGTTAGAAGAGGTGCGAATCAAGAGGCGGAATCAAGGAAGAAAATCCATAACGCCGATGCCTGATTCGTTAGCTCGGATGATTAGTCAAGGTATACCCCAATGTTCTGGAGTGGCACTTGGGGTAGATCGACTGCACCTTGTCCGATCAAACAAGAAAAAGCTTGATGAGATCGCTGTTTTCAATGAACCTGACATCCGCAGCGGGGAAAGAAAATAATCTAACCCGTCATACGACTGCCACGCATTGCCACAAAGCTAGGAACAAGGATCGTGCGAACATAAAAGGTGTCAATTAGTACGCCCAATCCAAGCGCGAATCCCAACTCGGTAATGCCTTTTAGAGTTCTACCGCTTGAATCGTGACTGATCGATAGAAGGTCTAGCAACGATGGAAGCCAAGCGGATGAGGTCATGCTTAGGAAGGTAGCGGCCATTACGAGCCCGCATGCAGTGATAATACCACCCGTTCGCGTAATGGCCCGCCGCAGAGCTGATAGCCATCCCAGTCGCCGCTGCTCCTCGACGATTCGAGTGACTAAGTAGACATTGTAGTCTTGCCCAACCGCCACAAGAATAACAAACAAGAAAAGGGGAAGTTTCCAGTCAAGCCCGACGAAATTGCCCCCGTAAAGAGATTCAAAAAACAACAGCGTAAGGCCGAGTGTCGCGTAGTAACTAATTAGTACGGTAGCGATTAAATACAGACACAATTCTAGTCGCTTAATCACCACCATCAGGATGGCGAACACCGCAACGATCACAGCCAACTTAATTCTTTGATTGTCCTGCAGCGTAACCGTCCGCAGGTCAATGATCGATGGAGTCGTTCCGGTTAAGAGTACATTTGCGCCATTCCACGCAGATGACGGCATCGTTGATAGCTGGTCGAGGTGATCACGCAGTCGATTCACGATCGTTACCGTTTCCTCCGAAAATGGGTCTCCATCTATCGTTACGTCTAATCGGGCCAAGCGATTCTTGTACGTCGAAGTGGTTGAGAAAAAATGGCGTTGTGAGATGCGGTGGCTACGTAACGCTCTTCTTCGCCACGCATCCTTGCTGAGAAGGCTCATGTTGCGATCCGGCGGGAAGTCACCCAAGGGATCGTCTGCCGACCGTACTGTTGCAACACCTTCGACGGAGTAGAGAGAATCACCTAGTTCTCGGATTTCTTGCTCGAATGCCTCGCTAGTCGTCGCGGAAGGTCGCAGCATTAGAATGGTGACGGGATTGATTTTTCCGATGTCAAAGTGCTTGGAAAGCAGTGCCAATCCTTGTCGACATTCAGAATCCTCATCGAGTTGACTGCTTAGATCATAAGTGACGTTCTGCTCATTCTGGATTCCATGCCAAGCTGGAATGAATAGCAAACTCATGCCGACGGAGAGTGTTGTGATGGGATGTCTTGTAAGCGTAAGTGCAATCCAACTCCAGAATCCGTTGGCTGGTGAAACGGCACTGCTGGGAGATTGAAAGAATCCGATTCGAGGCTGGGCTGCATCCGGCGAAACATTTGCTGGCCAGAAGACTTTCGGTCCGATCGTGAAGATTAATGCTGGAGTCAAGGTCGTGCAGACCAGTAGGCCAATCAGGAGGCAGATTGCGATGATGGGCCCGGTGTAATGGAATTTTCCGTAGCTCGCGATCCAAAGCATTCCTAAGCCGACCACCGTTGTCAGGGCGCTACCTGTCAACGCGCCCATGACTTCGCGCAATGATATTTGGCATGCGTCACGCCAAGGCATTCTCATCGCCTCCTCCCTGAGACGAGCAATGAGAAACAGGCAGTAGTCGGTTCCTGCGCCGAATAAGATCACAACTACAAAGATTCGACTGGTGGTAAAGATCCGTAGATCCAGGCCGGGGATGATTTCAGCAATCGACCACTGCGTCAGTAAAGTGACCAATGAAGTTGAAATGATGACCGCGAAAGCAATCGAAATCATTGGGACTGCGACCAGCAGTGGCGCTCGATAGACCACGCTCAGGATCAAAAGAATCATTGCCACGGTAATCCATTCCGTGTAACGAATAGCATCGCGCGATGCGAGCAATGTTTCACCGCCAATTGCTGCGGATCCTGTCATGCGAAGCTGAAGACCAGGGCTCGTATGCTGCATGCTGTAGTTGCGAATGTCATCCAGCATTTGCTCCATCGCTTCGATCATTGCGATGTTACCGGTCGCAGCTAGTTCGCTTGATAATTGAAGTACCAGCAAACGTGCATTCGGATGACTGAGGCTCGTGCCGATTAACGAGTCATCATAAGAAACGAGTTCGAGCAAAGGTTCCCAAACGCTTAGGTCACGATCCTCAATCCTTGGCGTGACTTTAGGGAGATCCGGAAACAGCACGAGGGCCGCTTCAAAGTCGCTTCCCACCATATCTTCGGCGTTACCGATACTTTCCAATAGGCTACCGCGATCATAGTAGGCGATAGCCATCCTAGGTTCGATAGGATTGGGCAAGTCGTCGGATAGTCGTCCTTCAACACGAGCATAAAAATTATCATCTGCATCAATCGCTCTGTCGAACGATTCTTTGGCAAGTGCAGCCCAATTTCCTGCTTGAGTTTTTTCAGTGGGGCCACCATCGTACCCGAGGTCAATAGCGCGTTTCCAACAAACCTCACCGTAGCGATGATGCATCCGCCGAAGAAGATCGAATGAGACAATCTCATCTTGCTTGGTGAGTTGTTCTTCGTCGCGTCCAAGCACTAGAACGATTTGGCTTCTACTACGCACTTCCGGAAATGCGGCATCCAGAAGGTGACCGCCAGCAACGCTACTCATCTCTGCCGGCAAATATTCGAAATCACCATCAAAAGCAACTTCATTCCAAGAAGGTGCCACCGAACGGATTGAAATGGCAAGCATCAGCCAGCCAAGCAGAATCCACGCCCGCCGTTTAAGCACAGTTTCCGCCCAACGATCAGATAGTGATGGTTTCATGGCGGTGGGTGAATCAAATCAACTCAAATAGAAAAAGACAAAATGCGTGTAGCCAATGCACGGTTCTCAAAATAATTAGCAAATCGTTTCCCGATCGGGTCAATCAAAAGCAATTCGCTGTTTTTAGCGATGTCGCTCAGGGCTCAGCCTATCTCAATTGACGTGATTCTCAACACCCTCGGACTCCAATTTGAGGATTATCATCGAGTTTATTCGGTGATTCCTAATGTGAATTCGAAGGCTCATGATTTCACAAAGATTGCAGCCGAATTGCATCTATATGAAGATTGGGAAATGTGATTGGACAGATCGTCAAGTCTAGCTTTGTCGTTGGCACAGCGCTAAAGGTCGAAGAAGGTGCATGATCCGTCCCACTCTACTCAAATGCTTGCTACCAATTTTGCATCGAAATAAATGGATTCCTTACATCTTCAGGGAGAAGGGATCCTGATGAAGGCGGTCGCATTTCGTTGATCGTGCTTGTGCCGCAGGCTGTTAACGGAAACCGCGTGTTTAGACTAACGATGATTCTTAGCGTAGGATTTGCTGGATTTCTTGGCTGAATGCCATAAGATCAATTTCATCAGCATCGAAAGTTAGGGTGTGTAGAACTCGACTGTCTTTGGCGATTACGATCGTGACGTCAGCTTCTTCAGGCAACTGGTACTGATTAGCCCGAACTCCTTGTTCTGATGCAATCGCAATGGGGACCTCAGAGACATTGGCCGATTCAGCCAGACGATTCGCCGTCTCTTTCAATTCCTCCAAGTCTTGTCCAAGCAATGTCACTAGTCCTTTCAGCTTTGTCTGCTGGTTGTCCGAAATCGTCTGATCTAATAATTGAACTAGTTCTGCCAATGGCTTGCCAGTTCGACGCGCAAAGATCATTACCATTGGTCGAGTGCCGTAACGGCAGCGATAGCAGAGCCGCTGTCCCGATTTCACACCATCCAATTCAGCGCCGGCGATTTTCATCACGTAGAAAACACCAACCGCGTCACCCTTCTTAATGATCTTCATTGCGGAAAGCGATGTAGGTGTCACCGCAAGTACCGTGACACTTAGTAAACAACAGATCAGGCTTATTTTGGGATGATTCATTGGCAACAACGGAAGCTATCACTCGATCGAAAGATGTTTACGATCAAAAGGTGATTCGCGAGTTTGATTGGAAGCTCTCCGTGCACACTGCTTTGTGAAATCCTAATTCGCGTTTGCGCCAGACTCACTTTCGCTCAGCTAGGATACCCCTTTGCTTGAGTGACGCTCGTCGCTTCAACCTTTCACGGATGAAGTCGCCTTTACGCTGCTCCATGGACGCGACATAGATTACCGACTTTTATCGCTGTCTCGCAATCATCGGCTGGGTAAAGGTTGAATTAGATCCGTTAGGCCGGATTTGCGGTGGCAGGACGACTGAAAGCCCTCTTTGTTGGCCGGTTGTCATGGGCTCATTTGAGGGGGTGGTGATTTTCCTAAACTGGCCGACGTTGCCACACGCGTGACGTCGAGCATTCTGATCATTCATGGTTTGAAATTTCAACCTAGTAATTTTAAATCAATTTGTCTCGATGGAATCAATTTCAATACGAGCACCATCACTCGATTCCAGTTGAATCTCCAAACCCGTTAGCAGTCCGAGTGAGCCGTCCAGTTTCATCGACTCCATATCTACGAGTGACAAATTATCACTGGGTTGTAGCACCGTAGAGAAAAGAGTTTCGCCTTTGACGCTTTGCTCGAACTTCGCAATCAGTTTCAGTTTGGTTGCATGGGTTGTCTTGGTTCGAATGATCCATCGATTGGGATAATGGTCTGGCTTAATCTTTAGTTCATCGCGACGGATTGTTCCTTTGCCACGGGGAAGCGTGAATTCTAGGAATCCTAAATATCCAGCAAGATTGCCAAGCTCAGCTCCCCCTTGCCACCCTTCGGTTTGCCATCCCCCGCAGTCAAAGGCGAACAAGATTCGCCCATCGCTGGGATCACGCAAGTTAATTCGTTCCCAGTCATCTGAAAGACCATCACCGTCACTATCGTGACGAACCATTTCATACTCTGGGTTTACGCCTTCGCCCCATTTTTGACCATTGGCTTGATAGGCGAGTTCAGCAAGCGACTCTTCTTCGACTCCCATATCACCCTCTGCTAACCATTGATCGAGCAAATCTCGATGATGTTCTAATTCTGATTGATACATCGGATTTGCACAAAGATTGATCAACTGGGAAGGATCATTCTCGACATCGTAAAGCTCCTCTTCAGGTCTTTCACCAAAATAAATTTGCTTGAGGGGTTGTGTGAGTTTTCCGGTCGCATAAAGCTCCCTAAGATTGACCACGTAGTCCTTGGGATCTCGGTACTGAGGTTGCAATAAGATGCGATCGGTTTTGAAGTTTCTTGTGTATCGAAACCGGCTACTTCTTACGGTGCGAACTCGGTCAATCGTGTGATCGAGTCGATCCTTTGCGGCATATACTGCGCTGCGAGGAATAAGTTTCTCTGCAAATAAATTTTGCCCTTCATGCCAGTCGGGAATACTGAGACCAGCCCAATGAAGTGTGGTGGCGGAGAGATCTAGCATATTGACAAGGTCATCACGAACGGAAGAGGCGGGGACATAGGGATCTGGTCCTGCAATAATAAACGGCACATGCAGTCCACCCTCTGTCGGCATCTGCTTGTGCCGAACGAGATTGTTCGCACCATGGTCTGAGAAGTAGACAACGATGGTGTTGTCCATCAATTCATGCTGCTCTAGTTCTTTTAAGATGTCGCCGATGAAGTCATCATCTTTTCTGATCGCGTCGTAATGCTGCGCGACAACTTCACGGTAGATTTGATTCTGAGGATAGTCGGCCGGAACAGTGACTTGATCGGGATCCGTCTTGCGGTGGCTGGGAAACGAATTTGTGTTGTTTTTTCCACCTGCGGTTTGAATCTGACCAAAGAATGGCTGGCTATCTTTGATGATTTCCCACGGCAACTGATGTCGCGTATTTTGTAGGTGAGAATAAGTGGCTTTTTCATCCCATTGAAAGTTGTAATCCGTTTTGCCGGCGTTGAATGTGAAATAGCCAGCATCCTTCAATAGCTTTGGCAAAAGCTGAATGGGATCGGGTAATTGAATTTGAACGGGGCCACGAGAAGACCGATGCTCGTGCGCGTTGACGCGGATTTGATTTTTGCCAGCCATGAGGGCAGATCGGCAAGCTGAGCATACTGGCGCCGGAACAAATGCTCGTGAAAATCGAATGCCTCTTTGTGCCAATGTATCGATATTTGGCGTTCGACCTCTGTTCACTTCATCCCCGTAGCAGCCCATCCAAGGTGACGTATCTTCGGCAAAAATCCAAAGCACGTTGGGTCGCTTTGTTGTTTCTGCTTGAGATGCGTTAGTAGCCTGCGGCGTCGGAGCGATAATTACAGCTAAAAAAAAGAGCAAGCAGATGCTTCTCGATGACATAGCGTTAAAAAAACGCGCGTTCTTTCCCCGGGGTCTCCCATCGGTAATCAAATAATGGTCATTCGCGCTGGTCATTCTGCATGCCTCGATAGTTCGATGTAAGGTCTCGGGAATTGGTGATCAGAAAATAGGCGTCTTGGGATCTGGCCAAGTGGGGCTTATCGAACAACGGATCGGGTCAGCGATTGCCGTTCGATTGACGACTTTGGAATGCACCTCAAGCTCATTGATTCTCGGGCTATGAACTCCAGAAGCGAATGCTTGAGCATTATCTTGGCAAGACGAAGGCGGTATCCAGAAGCCTATCAACGAGTCGAACGCCATGGACGGGTTAGGTAAAGTTTAACGAATTTGCAGGTTGTCGTGCTTGTATTGTTAATCGTTATCGCGACGGTTGTTCAAGCTGGCGTCGGTCAGCGGACGACAATCTTTATTAGAGATGCGGCAACGCTTATCACCCAAAGTGGGCTGGTCGGTTCAGTCATTCGATTACCACTGATTCTCCACTTTTTATGAATCGATTGCTCAGAAAAATAACGGTAAGTATTTGTCTCGGAGTCGCATCCTGGACGAATGCAAATGCTCAGATTGTGAGGCAAGCAAGCGAAATCACAACGGCCAGGATGTCAGCACCCACGACGAATCCAGCTTACCGGTCGGCACCTGAAGTGATCGCTACGGAATTGCATCCGGAGCAAGGCCAGTTGGTGACTCTTGATGATCTCGAGGCACTGGCACTGAAACGTAGCCCAATCTTGCAACAAGCGAATTCCAAGGTGCAGGCCGAAAAGTGGCGTCTTGTTCAGGCGGGGCTTCCAAACAATCCTGAAGCAGGTATTGATTTTCAACAGTTAGGTTCCGACGGATTGGCAGAACAGTACGGAATCGCAATTTCGCAAGAATTGATTTCTCCGGAAAAAAAGCGTTTGAATCAGTCGATATCGAATTCTGAAATCAAGCGTCTTACCTTTGAGCTCCGTGTGGCAGAGCAAAGACTGCGAACCGATGTACGCAAGATTCACCTACGAGCCCTGCGATCGGCTCGGGAAGTTACCATCACTGGTCAACTTTTAGCTTCTGCGGAAAAAGCGCTGCAGTTAACGCGAGAGTTACTCGAGGCTCGGGAGGTGAGCCGAGCCGACTTGTTACAGGCTGAGGTTGAAGTGGAATCGACGCGAATCCAGAATCAACAAGCCGTCAATGCGGAGACCGCAGTATGGCGCGAAATCAAATCTGTCACCGGCGTTCAGATCAATCCATCAGTTAAAATCGCTGGTTCAATTGATTCGTCGCCCTCTGCTTTGAATTACGAAGATTCTCTCACCAAGATTCTATCCCAAAGTCCCGAAATCTCTGCTGCAATGTCGGGTATCGAGTCGGCACGCGTGAATCTTCAAAGACAGTCTGTCGAGACGAGGCCAAACGTCACGGTGGGGGGACTATTTAATTGGAGAGATAATGGAATCAATGGCTCTGCCGACGGGGGGCTTGTCGTAAGCATTCCTCTGTCTGTTTGGAATAAGAACCAAGGTGGAATTGGTGTTGCACGTTCTGAGCTTGTTTCCGCTGCCAAGGAATTAGACCGTATCGAACTGCAGATCGCACAGCGTTTAGCCGTGATTTATCAACAGTACAGCACCTCCGCGGATAAGGTCAGTAGATATCAGGAGCAGATTCTTCCTAAGACAGAAGAGATGTTAGAACTTACTCGAGAATCCTATGAGTTGGGGGAGGTTGGATTCGTGAACCTTTTAGCGGTGCAACGAACATTCGCTAATCATCAACTCGCTTATCTTGATGCCATGGAGATGTTGAGATTAGCGGAAATTGAGATTGATGGAATGTTGCTAAGTGATCGGTTCGTTTCCAAATAAATCGCTTGTTATACTCTCTCTGTTCACACAGGCTTCTCCGCTCGCCATAACTAGCCTGCTTAGATGGGTGGCATCTACAGTCGTCGCCTCCGCTTTTCTCAAACTGCCATGGTTTCACTGAATATCGGGCACGGGATCACGCGTCGCCATTCCATGTTGCTCTTTCGCATTGTTTTCAGAATCGTCCAAACATCCAAAAATGGCGTTGTTTGTAGGTTGAGTCAGTGAGATATTAAAGCGTCTAGTCTGCAAGTAAAGGTGCGATTGCACGAGAGCTTTTGTCAGATTGAAGTTTGATCAGATGCTGGGATCATTCATTTCTGTGCTCCTCGCATGAATTGATACGCAATGAATTACCTTTGGAATTCGTTGATGAGTTCCGCCACAGCGTTATTGGAACTCTTTGGAAATCCTTTGGCACCCATGTAAACGTGAATCGCGTCTTTCTCGGAAAGAATCATGAAACGAATGACATTATTGTTGCTAACCACGATGATTGGCTGTTTTCCGTTCGCGGAAGTGCGAGCGGCAGACCCAAACGCAGATCTGAACGAGAAATTAAATCAATATGTCCCCGTGGAATTAACCACGGACCTTGCCAAGCTTTCAAGTAAACAAAAACGAATGCTTCCGCTCCTGTTTCGTGCGGCGAACATTATGGAACGGTGTTTTTGGTTCGAGTCTTATGGGTATCCAGAATCTCTGATGAGAGATCTGCATGATGAAAAAGCACGCGAGTTTGCGGAAATCAATTACGGTCCTTGGGATCGACTGAATGGTAATGAGCCATTTGTTGCTGGATTTGGAGCGAAGCCATTAGGTGCAAACTTTTACCCGACGGACATGACGCGGGAGGAGTTTGAGAACGCCAATTTACCCGGCAAAGCGGGCCTCTACACATTTTTGCGTCGTGATAGTGACAACGCGTTGATAACGGTTCCCTATCGAGAGGCTTTTGCGTCAGAGATGCGTGAGGCTTCAGAGTTACTCCTGCAAGCAGCTGAACTGGCCGATGATCCTGGTCTTGCCCGTTATTTAAAACTACGAGCGGATGCGTTGCTGACAGACGATTATCAACCGAGTGATCTCGCTTGGTTAGAGATGAAGAACAACACGATTGATGTGGTGATTGGACCGATCGAAACCTACGAGGATAAATTGTTTGGTTACAAAGCAGCGCATACCTGTTACATCTTGATCAAAGATAAGGCATGGAGTGAAAAGCTTGCGCGTTATTCTGAATTCCTTCCTGCTTTGCAAGCGTCTCTGCCCGTCCCCATGATTTATCGATCAGAGACACCGGGGACTGATACTGATTTAAATGCTTACGATGTGATTTATTATGCGGGTGATTGTAATTCAGGTTCCAAGACGATCGCTATTAACCTTCCGAACGACGAGGATGTACAGCTGCAAAAAGGGACGCGGCGACTGCAACTGAAAAATGCGATGGAAGCCAAATTCGAAAAGATTTTATTACCAATCGCAGATCAATTGATTGCCGACGATCAACGCTCTCATGTCACCTTTGATGCGTTCTTTAGCAACACCATGTTTCATGAAGTGGCGCACGGTTTAGGAATCAAGAATACCATCGATGGACAAGGTAGCGTTCGGAAAGCACTGAAAGAGCATTCAGGTGCAATTGAGGAAGGGAAGGCAGACATTCTCGGTCTATTTATGATTCAGCAATTGCACGAGCAAGGTGAAATTGAGGCGGATTTGGAGGATTATTATGTGACATTCATGGCGGGGATTTTTCGCAGCGTCAGATTTGGAGCATCAAGTGCTCATGGAAAAGCTAACATGATTCGATTTAATTTCTTCAGAGACTTCGGCGCGTTTCAGCGACAGGCTGATGGTAAATACCGAGTCAATGTCGACCGTTTTGGCAAAGCAACCGAGGCGTTGTCTAACCTCCTGCTCACGGTCCAAGGTGATGGTGACTACGCGGAAGCGGCTCGCCTTGTCCAAGAAAAAGGTGTTATCGGTGATCAGTTAGCCGGTGAATTGAGTTTATTGGAAAAGCAAGGTATTCCCGTGGACGTGGTTTTCGAGCAAGGCCTAGGTGTCTTGGGGCTCGAATAGCATCTTCAGTGGAAAGTACTTCGATACCGTTTGCTTTGGAATTAAACGCTTTCGCTTATTTATTGAGCCAGCAATCAATTTCTGACATGACCATCTTGTCAACGGTCCATTTGATTGTTTGAGTAGATGGATCATACTAGTGCTTCTGTTGCGTTATGCCCTCAATTCGTTCTCTTTCTTAGGAATTTGCTATATGATTCGAACATTGCTATTGGCCTCTCTTGCCTTAATCGCCAACGCAACCTTTGCTGAAGAGCTTTCACTGAAGGCCCCTGCGGAATCAGCAGAATTGAAGGCCATTTTCAATGGTAAGAATTTGGATGGTTGGGATGGTGATCCCTCGATGTGGTCCGTTCGAGATGGTGTGATCCATGGAGAAACCACGCCTGACAATCCCGCCAAGGGAAACACTTTTCTGATTTGGAAAGGTGGTGATATCAGCGACTTCGAATTGCGACTTTCTTTTCGCTGCAGTGCCACAAATAACTCAGGTATTCAGTACCGCTCCCAACGTATCACCGAGGGAAAGCGTGCAAGTAATGCTTGGGTAGTAGGTGGATATCAGCACGAAATTCGTAATGAAGAAGATTTTCCAAACGTTCCTTCTTTCATTTACGACGAGAAAGGTACGCGTGGTCGTATCTGTCTTGTTGGGGAGCAAGCGGTTTGGAATGCCGACGGCAAAAAGGTGATTCGCGATGACCTAATCAACGCGTCAGCCTTCAAGGAGTTGATGAAAGTCGATGATTGGAATGATGTGGTCATCATTGCAAAAGGTAGCCACATTCAGCATTACCTCAACGGGCAGTTGGTTCTTGACTTTGATGATCAGCACCCCGAGAAAGCTTTCAGTCAGGGCGTACTTGCGTTGCAGTTGCACGCTGGGAAGCCGATGTGGACGGAATTTAAGAATATTCGTCTTGCGCCCATCAAGTAACAAACGCACCAAGTTGGTGCGTTCAGGTTACTAGAGAATCCACCATCACTGGGTTATTGACCCAGTGATGGTTTTTTTATGGGCGACTCCGACCGGTCGAGATGATCTCTTCGAGTTGCTGCTTCAATCGCTCTGCGATCTCATGTTGCTTTTCGATGACATTCGTTCGTTCTGAAGGATCGGTCTCAAGGTCAAATAGTTGGTAGCGGCCAACTTGTCGGTTTTGGAGTTTTAACTCGGTGTTTTTCGTGCGTTTAGAATCGTGTCTTAACAATTTCCAATTGCCGACTCGTAATCCGTAGTTTCCACCTTGTCCATTGTCTTGCTGAACAAGGTGATCTCGTCCCACTGCATTTTCTGCTCCGAGGAGAGCGTCTAGCACGTTAAAACTATCAAGGCATGCGTCGTCTGGGACCTTAGTACCTGCTAATGCCGCACAACTTGCAGCGAGATCGATTGTGCAAACCATCGCATCAGATACTCCTGGGCTAATCTTTCCTGTCCAGCGAGTAATAAAGGGGGTCCGAGTTCCACCCTCATAGACGTTATACTTTCCGCCGCGATAAGGCCCGGCGGGTTGGTGATTTCCTTGTTTTTCCAATGCTTCGTCCACATAGCCGTCGTCCATCACTGGCCCATTATCGCTACAGAAAACTACGAGGGTGTTTTCTGAAAGCTTCAAGCGGTCAAGGGTCTTGGTAAGTTCTCCAACACACCAATCAAGTTCAACAATTGCATCGCCTCGTGGACCTAATTCAGTCGCTCCCTGAAAACGCTCGTGAACGATACGAGGAACGTGGAGGTCGTGGGAGGAGAAGAAAAGAAAGAACGGTTGATCGCGATTTGATTCCATCCAAGCGATGGATTCTTCTACCCATTTATCTGAGAGATCTTCATCGCGAAATCGAGCAGCGTGACCTCCCGTGTAGAAGCCAATGCGACTGATTCCGTTGTGAATTGTGGAATTGTGACCGTGTGACCAGTCCATCTTGAGTGTGTCGCGGTGTGTGATACCAGTCGGGTGATCTTCACTCGGTTTTTTATCGCCGACCCAAAGTGGATCCTTTGGGTCTAGGTTCAGCACTCTGTGATTTTCCACGTACACTTGCGGTACGCGGTCATTCGTTGTTGGCAAAAGTAGGCAACGATCAAAACCGATTTCAAGCGGGCCGGGCTTTAAAATGCCATTCCAATCAGGCCTATCTGAACCAAGTCCCAGATGCCACTTTCCAATCACAGCTGTCTGGTAGCCAGCTGACTTTAGAATCGACGCAATGGTTGGAGTATTTGCCGGGATAAGTGCCGGGCTGTTGGGCGGCGCGATCCCAGTACCCTTTTTTCGAAACGCGTAGGTGCCGGTCAAGAAAGAGTAACGCGTTGGCGTGCAAGTTGATGCGCTACAGTAACCGCTAGTAAATCGCTGGCCCTGTGATGCGAGTCGATCGATGTTCGGTGTTTGTAGCGAGGTCGCGCCATAACACGATAAATCGCCGTACCCAAGGTCGTCGGCCATGATCACGACAACGTTAGGTGGCCGCTCACTTCCCCGCGCGTCTTCACTGATGAGATTGAAGGCAAGTGCGAGGGTGATGATCAAGAAAGGTATCAATTTGCGTTGCATATTTGTTTGACTCTTCGACGCTAGGAAATTGCGTGTCATGAAAAAGTGAAAATGCTTTGGTGAATTTAGTGTTTGTTGAACAGGTACGATTGTCTCTGAGAGACTATAGATTGTCATTCTAATCGTATAGGTCTGGTGAGAAACCTGAAGCTGTCGGGATCAATAATTGATGCCGGTGTCTTTGACGTCGCTTCGTCATTGTTTCGCCTGACGTAAGTTTCGTCAAACTAATGTTCTGCGATTAATCGATTTGTGTGGGTGCTGACTTAGCAATCAGCTTGGGTGAGAATGGTATCTCCACGGCAATGTCACCCAGAACGAACTCCCTCGCCCGAGTTCACTTTCAAAATCAACCGTTCCTCCCAACAGGATCGCAATCTCTTTGACAATTGAAAGTCCCAGTCCAGTGCCTGCGAATTCGCGAGTAAGACCTTCTCCATCAAGTACTTTGCGGCTTTGTCGAAACTTCTGAAAGATAATGGGCTGGTCTTCTTCAGCAATCCCTACGCCTGTATCGCGAACAAGTAATTGGAATCGGCCATCCTTCAAGTCCGAAACGGCAACGGTAATCATTCCTCCTTCTGGTGTGAACTTGATCGCGTTGCTTAGAAGGTTGTTGACGATTTGCCCAAGTTTATTTGGATCTTGGCTTGCCAGCGGTAGGTTATCCGGTATCTCAAATGAGATGGAGATGTTCTTGTCTTCCGAGAGTGAGTGCAGCATATCGCACTGGGCTGAAAGTAATCGCTTTAGATCAAACTCGGCGCATTTAATCTCCATTTTGCCGGCTTCGACCTTCGCCAAGTCCAGAATGTCGTTGATCATTTCTAATAGCAGTCGGCCACTTTTTTGTATGTTTGAAGCGTAACGGCGTTGTTTATCGGTGAGAGCATCAATTCCTTGCAGGACTTCCGAAAAACCGATGATACTGTTGAGCGGCGTTCGCAACTCGTGGCTCATGTTTGCCAAGAAGTCACTTTTAAGTCGATTGGCTTCGTAAAGTTGTAGATTGAGTTGGGCGAGTTGATCAACGCGTGCATCTAGTTCGGTATTGACGTGCTCGATTTCAGTTTGAGTTTCTGTGAGGTGGCGAAGCATCCGATTGAAAGCGTCTGCTAATTCCCTGAATTCATCCTCGGTCTCAATTGCCGCACGCAAGTTCGTGTTTCCATGAGTGATCGCATCGCTCACATCTCGTAAGTGGTACATGGGGTAAAGAACTAGGTATCGAACAATCGCGTGCAGCACGAAAAGTGTCACCGCAACAATCAGCATGCCAAGAGCGACGACAATAGCGCGAATCGCAGTCGTTTGGTCGTGAGTCTGTTTGTAAGGCATTGTTACCTTGAAGACTCGAAATGGAAATTGTGATGCCAATTGGAAAGGATCAGCGTCCGGATCGATGGTTAGAGATTCTGAGGAAGTGTGACAGGCCATGCACTCGAGAGTGAAGAAAATCGGCGTGTAATAGATGTACCGACCTTCTATCGGACCCTCCTCAGAATAAAGAGGTGAAGCAAGGCTCGGTCCGATCTGACTCATTGGTTCGTTCTCAGCAAGATCCAATGGGCGACTTACGTCAGGACGATCCACTTCGATCCGGCCAGCCAGACGAGTTCGGTAGTCTTCAGAGAGTTTTTCAAGAAGAGAGATTTCCTCCGGATCGTTTGAGTACCTAAGGGGGAGTTGCTCAAAACGTTTGCCATCATCCAACGCTAAGATCTGATATTCGGTCGTGATGTCCAGATTGTCATCCAGCAAAACTTCTCTTAAGGCGTCAAGCGTTTCTCTTTTGGACGTAGCAAGTTCCTCGGGCTGACCAATCGACCAGGTTGCATCTGTGTGGATTCGCAAGACTTCCGCTGCGCTAAAATCTCTTGCTCTGGTGCGAGTCGTGTTTTTAACCAATTCGCGACCGAGTTTTTCAACCACTAAAAATGCACCGAACATCAATACCATTAACGCCGAGCCGAAGAAAAGCAAGCATTTACGCTCTAAGCTCATCGACGCAAATAGTCTTGGAATGAACCGCAGCATTGAAGATGTTTTGGTAGTGGGTTAGACGACGGTTCAGTAATCGGATTCGTGATGCGAAGTGATCAGCCAGAGATCGATGGGTGTTCCCTAGGCGTATTCACTAGCCTGGTGAAGTGACGCCGCACAGGCATTAGGATACTGGCTCGTTTAGGTGCAGTGGGTTTCGATTGCTATTTTGCCAGTAATCATAGCGATTTATCAAATTCGCGGAAATGTTTCTTGTTCTCGGTGATTCATGGATCGAGTTGCTGATCCGATCCAACAACCGTTGATCAGCAAGCGAATTGTGGCTTGGTGAGTAGGGGGTATCTTGGTATTCGTGAACTGCGAAGGTTTCGGGGGGTTGGTTGACCGACCCAAATGATTCATTACCAAGATTGAAAGAAAGGTTTAACAAACGGAATGTCATTCATATGGTGAAGCAAGAGTCAACGAGTGTACGTCTGATGCATTACGATCCGCGGTGGCGCCAAGAATATAAGCAGACTTGCAGCGGCCTTTTGCATGCCTGCGAAGGTTGGCTGTGCTCTGTTGAGCATATCGGAAGCACCGCTATCCCCGGTATGATTGCTCAGCCTACGATTGATGTACTCGCAGGCGTAAAGCATGAACACGAATTGAGTGAAGCAGCGATTCGAATCGAGGGTCTGAATTTTGTTGCAACCAGCGAAGCTTCGGATTCCCTCAAGCAGGTAACGCTGCAAAAGCCACGGCGTCTCGTGTCCGGGCAAAATGAACCAACCCACCGTGTATTTCTTATGCTTGAAGGGTCGGATGCATGGCTTCGAGCACTGCTTCTTCGCGACTACCTAGCTAGTCAGCCAGAAGTCGCTCTTCAGTACGAAGAGGTAAAGATGTTACATTGGAAGGAGTGTCAAGGTGATCGAGCGGCCTATGAATTAGCCAAGGCAATCTATCTAACGCATCTTGTTGATCAAATTGAAGCAGCGAAAGACAATTGTTGATTCAATTGTGTGAGAAAGTTGGCCATTGCTGCTAAAATTAGATTCATGACAAGGCAACTCTTAAAAAATCATGTCATCCGAGCATAATTCGCAGTCTCAGAAAAATCGCGATGTCGATCATGTCACTCTGGCGACTCGAGAGGTGGTATGCTTTGATGATCGATCTGGTGACGATGAACCGATTGACGCGGAGTTAGTTGATGCAGCCGATCCATCCAGCAATCACGCTTTTAGTATTCAGAGCCGACTAACGGTATTAGCGATTCTCTTTTGCGTTACCGGTGCTCTTGGTTTACCGCTTCTTTGGATGAGCGATCGATTTAGTTCGCTCGAGAGATTGGTCTGGTCGGTAGTCGTCACTGCGTACACGTTACTACTGATTTGGGGCGTTGTGCAAATCTGCTTGTGGGCGTTGGCTCAGGTTTCAGTGATTGATTGATAGAGGGTCGCCCCGTAGTTAGCTATTTAGCTGTGACGGTGTGCAGCATTGAGAACGCTACAGCAACCCCCAAAAGTGATTTCGTCAACTTGATAGTTTTGTCGTCCAACTGGCAACTTGAGCTTTGACCTGATCGGGCGCGGTGGAGCCATAGCTAACGAATGCGGCAACTGCATTTTGTGTACCTAGGCATTCGTAAACACTTTCGTCTAATTCTGGTGCATGCTTTTGCAGTGCATCCAGTGAAAGATCCTTTAGGGCAACTTTCTTTTCCATCGCCTCTCCTACAATCGCACCGACTAAATGGTGAGCTCTCCGTTGCGGCATTCCTTTCTTGATCATCCATTCCATGAGCGTCGTCGCATCGAGGTAACCCTCCTCGAGCCGGTTTGCGATGGATTCTCGTTGCAATTGACTGCCCGCAACAATCGGTGCGGCGATGTCTAGCATGGCAAAAATAGTGTCAAAGGAATCAAACAAAGGTGGCTTGTCTTCCTGAAGGTCGCGGTTGTAGGCCATCGGCAAATTTTTCACCAAAAGCATTAGTGTTTGCAAATTGCCCATGACTCTAGCCGATTTCCCGCGGGTTAACTCCAAGGCATCCGGATTAACCTTTTGCGGCATGATGCTACTGCCGGTGCAGAATGTTTGTGGAAGTTTGATGAAATTGAATTCGACGGTCGACCAAAGGATCCACTCTTCAGCCCATCCGCTGAGATGCGAAGCGATGACGGAAAGCACAAAAGCGGTTTCCATCATAAAGTCACGATCCGAGCTCGTATCGAGGCTGTTCGCAGTCACACTTTCGAAACCTAATTTTTCCGCCGTAAGCTGTCGATCAATCGGGAGCGTGGTTCCCGCAACAGCTGCTACTCCGAGACTGCATCGATTCACTCGACGTCTGCAGTCTGCGAGTCGTTCACGATCTCGCGAAAATTTTTCGATGTAGGCAAGCCAATAATGAGGCGCTAGAACCGGTTGAGCTCGCTGCAGATGAGTGTAAGCGGGCAAGATTACATCCGCGTCACTTTCGCAGCGACTTAGAAACGCTGTTTGAAGGGTTTTTAATTGATGATCCAGCTTGTCAATCGCATCACGGACCCACATCCGGATGTCCGTACTGACTTGGTCGTTTCGGCTACGTGCTGTGTGTAGTTTCCTTCCCGTGTCGCCGATTCGATCAATTAACGCTTGTTCGATGTGCATGTGGATATCTTCGAGCTCAAAACGAATTGGGAGTTTTCCCTCATCTAAATCAAGCTGTATCTCTCGTAATGACTCGCAGATCAGACGCGTCTCCTCCTCAGACAGTAAACCGACCGTGGCAAGCATTTCAGCGTGTGCGATCGAACCTTTCACATCGTGACGGTAGAGCCTACGGTCAAAGCTGATGCTTTCACCAAAGGCTTCCATGCGTTCATCTGCACCTGCTTGAAAGACGCCGCTTCGCGAGGGACTGTTCACTTTTGTTCCGTAGTCAGTGAGGAGTAATGGAGTTGCGATATTAGAGGCAATGAACCGCCGTTGGTTGGTTAAAAGCGGCTGTTTCCGGGTGTAAAAAGTCGACTGGGTATTCTGTTTTGTGCTCAGATTGGAGTTCTTGATTTTCGGCTTTTCCCTGCTGCTCTTTTAGGATATCTGACTGAAGGCCAGCAACCTTGCACCCATTATTGTGTTGCAGCAAAAAATGACGACCCCACCTGCTCGGCTTTCTTATCAGAAACCTCCGCTTGCGATTTCGGTTTTGCCCTGTATGCATTTACCGATACAGGCAATGATAATAGACGAAAAGCCTAACCCAATACGGCAGAGGTCATGAACGACTCCAGATGCTCCGGTTTTGAAGTAATGTTACAGATGGCCAAATCATGGTCTTTGAATCATGCGTTCGAGTTGATAAGCGGCACATCGCGTATCGCTATTTTTATTTTGCTCGTTTTATTTTCAAGCGAAATGAAACAGCTTTCAGCGCAGCAAATTATCAGCCGTGCCATTATGGGCGAGCCATACGGCGTTGCATTGGTTGAAATTCCTGTTGTCAATCCAGTTAGTGGCCGTGATGAAGCTCCTTTGTCGGCACATTCCTTCGGGAACAAGTCTAGGGGGCGAGTACTGTTCCCAGTTGCCAACGATTCAATCATCGAAGTGGCCCCTCCATCAGAACGCCAGTTACCACCAGCGGGAGGTGGTCGTTTGCTTGAACGCGTTGGTGAATTGTTTCGTGAGCTATCCGGTGATGAGTCAACAAGATTTCAGACGATTTCCCGTCGAGTCTTTTTTCTTTTCGAGGGGAAAGAGCCTTTCCGAATTCAACTGAGTGATGAAAAGAGAAATCTTGGGGAGGTGATGATTGAGCCGCTTCATAGCCCAGACTCTAGGCGCGAAGTACTAGCCCTTTGGTGGGAGGGCTATCTCGCGCAAATGCAGACACAGATAGATCGAGCTGATTACCCAACGGTAGTTGAGAGTTACCTGTTGGCAACACTGGCAAGGCAAAACCAAATGCCATTACCTGCTTGGTTCCTTGAGGCCGACCAAGTTGACGACCATGTTGTGGATACGTTGAAGCTAATTGGTGGTGCTGAAGAAGTAAGTGATTCAATTTTTCGTTTGGCAGCAGCTGGTATTCAAAATCACTCTTCGATTGTCGGACAAGCACTTCCCGAGGCGCCGATCTGGCAACCAGTGAAGGTTACCGACCCTGCTAATTTGCCAAAGGACGTTGAGAGCATTGCGAGTCGTGTTCCCCCTGAATGTTTTTATATCCGATATGGATCGTTCAGTAATTATCTTTGGTTCAAAGATTTATCCGAGGCGAATGGCGGTGATATTTCGAAGTTGGTAACACTACGCGGTGTTGAGAGAAACCTATCCGGCAGAGTTGAGAATCAACTTGCTTTCCGGATGACTCAGTTGTCGAGAGTACTCGGCGGGACATTGGTGCAAGATCAGGCGGTCATTGGAAGAGATCTCTATTTGAGTGATGGCGCCGCATTGGGTGTTCTCTTTCAGTCGGCCAATCCGACACTACTGCACGCGTCGATGCGAGCAGACCGACAAAAAATAGCGGCGGAACAGGAAGAGGTTGCGCTTCGGGATGTCGAAGTTGCCGGCAGAAAGGTTTCATTTCTTAGTCGAGCCGACGGCAAAGTGCGATCGTTCTTGGCGGTCGATGGAGAATACTTGCTGGTGACCAATAGTCGCCATCTTTTAGAGAGGTTTTTTGAAGTCGCTCAAACCAAAAAATCACTGGCAGTATCGAAGTCGTTCCTTGTCGCTCGCCGGTATATGCCACTCTCGCGAGACGATACTGTTTTCGCTTATTTTTCTCCGGAGATGTTTCAGGGACTTGTTTCGCCCCAATACATGATTGAGCTGAGACGACGACTTTTTGCAAAAGCCGATCTGGTGATGGTTCATCTTGCTCGCATTCTTGCAAGAGCGAATGCTTCTACCTCTCGTCCGATCGAAAGTAGATTGGAATCGAACCTAGAGCAAAAGGTTGAAATTAGTATCGATGAGCTCGTCAACCTGCAATTGTTGCCACCACGATTTGGTGACCGATTCGATGGTAGCGGCGTGTTCGAGGTAGGAGAACAGTTTGTAGATTCTTTGAGAGGTGGTCGTGGCACCTTCTTGCCAATTTGTGATGTCGAATTTAGTGAGGTCACAAGAGAAGAAGCGGATTGGTACCAGCGAATTGCTGCGACTTACTCCGGAAGGTTCGAGAACTTCGATCCGGTGATGGTGGGTGTGCAAAGACAAATTGCGGATGGCGAATCAGTTAAGCAAAAAATTACCATTCACGCAGAGGTAGCACCGTGGGACCCAGGCAAATACGGAGAGTTAACAAAACAACTCGGCCCCCCAACGCGAACCGAAATGCTTTTTGCTCCGGACGATATTGTGACCGTTCAGGCTAATGTTGCCTCCGATTGGCTGGGTCCACCCACTCATTTATTCGCAGCAATTAAAGATACGATTCCTCCCGACCCTAGTCGGTTCTCAGGTGTATTAAGAACCTATTTTTCCCTGAAGCAAATACCGGGCTATTTGGGTGCATGGCCGCAGCCAGGAGCACTGGACCGATTGCCACTCGGCTTGGGGCGTGGACGGCAAATTGGCCCGGGAATGACCAAGTTGGTCGGGGGGCTTTATCGCTACAACGACGGAGAGTTCAGCGTCGTGTCGTTTCATCCAGAGGTTCTAAAAAGTAGTTTGTCTCATCTTGCTGCTACAGACTCTGATAGTTCCGCTCAATTGCGAGTGCAGATTGGCGATCTCGGTGGTAGTCAGCTCAAATATTGGGTGAATCAGCAGTTGTATCAGCGAGCCAGTGAATCAAGCCTCGC
>Ga0181563_10000237_pt1 | contig 50031 bp, 41 predicted proteins | sample 011ome_25_FD_133759 | JGI IMG/M metagenome (GOLD analysis project Ga0181563, IMG submission 133759) | Coastal salt marsh microbial communities from the Groves Creek Marsh, Skidaway Island, Georgia - 011512CT metaG (megahit assembly) | ecosystem: Environmental > Aquatic > Marine > Intertidal...
TGGTACTACACTTGTGGAAGAGTAGGTCACCGCCTTTTTTTACTGAACTTGTTTCAGTATCCATGAAACCCTCACAGTAATGTGAGGGTTTTTTTGTGGACTGTAGTGAAGTGTGTAAAAGTAGTCGAGCACAGACCTAATACTGCTCTAATAAATATTTAATTAAATCTGTGGTAGTAACAATTCCCAATAAGGTGTTGTTTTGGTCAACGACAGGCAGGGCGTGAAATTCGGCATCTAAAAAAATTTCTGCCACTTCCTTTATGGTGGCCGAGACAGGAATGCATTGCGGATTACGAACCATGATTTGCTCGAGGGTAAACAAGGAATAAACGGATGTGTCTACCGTAAAATTGTTGGGATCATAACTATCTACAAAACTAATGCGCGCCAAGTCGGTCACGCTCAGAATACCCACAATTGTTTCGCCAGAAACCACAGGTAAGTGACGGACATGGTGGGTTTTAAAAAGTTTTTCGGCTTTACTTAGGCCATCGTTTAGGTGTAAAACAATTGGCTCTGTGGCCATAATGTGCTGGACGGATTCGCGTTTTTTCATGATGTTAGATTTAGGTAAGCCTAAGATAAGAAAAATTGAGGAAAAAGAAAATGGGTTTTATTGTACCTTATTTTGCGGTGGAAAATTTCCACTACAAAGAGTATAATATATTAATATACAGTATGTTATATTAGATTAAAGGCAAGATGTGCACGCTAGCAGGTTTTTAAAGTAGTACGAGTAAAAGATGTTCAATCTTTCTATACTTAAGTGGTATGAAACAGTGCCATTAGTATTTAGTGATGCAGTCCAAAGGAATAGTGGCTAAGGTTTCTGAGTCTATAATATCGTTGTCCAATTCTTCCAAAGGATTAATTGAAACTGTAATATAAATCGGTTCTCCCTTTTCGTAAAAGTAAAAATCAATTATGTTAACAGAAAGTACTTTTCCAACTATATATTGTACATCACCTTCATCAATTTCAATGCGTGCGTTTACTTTTTGTCCGATAAGTTCGTTTAATGGATTCATAGTTTTTTGTTTTTATTGATTGATTGTTTGATAAGACTTAAGAGATACTCCAAATTTTCATCAGAGGAAATTCTGATTTCATAATCGCCGTTGCCCCAATGTCCAGTCTTGGAAACATCCCGTGTCAATTGCTTGGGATCGTCTAGTTCGCCAATGCTCATATTAAGCCACATTTTTAACGCTGTTTTTTGGGGATGAATATCAACTATATTTTTACCATAAACAAAAGCAATGTATTTCTTCTTAGGTTTTATTTCAATATTATCTAAATCCAGAATAGCCATTTTAATTTGTTCATAAAGTTCTTTTATTTCTTCTGAAACATTTTCTAAATGTTCATCTTCTGAATAGACTTTGATTTCTTTTGAAACAGAACGGATTGTTTTATCACTTTTTGAAATCCTATTGATGCTTTCTTGACCGTCTGATTTGATGATTTGCTCATACGAAACCGTTTGGTTTTCATACCGCTTGACTTCCCATAACTCAATAGGAAGGTCTTTAAAATTGGTTGCTTCTTTTTGATATGTAGTAAATGAAGGAGAAACAAATAGTACTCTTGATTGTGACCAATCAACATCATTTCGTTTCAGAGTTTTATTTAGATTCTCATTAAACTCCAAAATAAAATCAGATTTATTATTTAGCATTAACGACAAATAGGCGTAACCTTGGTCAATCACACTAAAATTTCTATTGCGCTTGTACTCGATAATAACAAATGAATCTGCTTCTTTATCAAAAGCCAGAGTATCAATCCTAAATTTATTAAGTGAAAATTCAGATTTCACAAACTCAAGACCAAATATGTTCTTTAAGTTTTTTTCTGTTAGGTCTTGTAAGTCTTTTTCAAGCTTAAAAGGTTTTTCCTTAATGTATTCTAAGTGTTGTTTTATTTCGTAGAGTGCCATATGAGTTTAATCAGTTTTTTCATAGTTATTGACTAGCTTTTCATTTATTTTTTTATAAATCTTTTTCATCATATACGCCTTTTGCAAATTCTTTAAAATAAGGAGTTTTAAAAAATGCGTTTCCAGCTTTAAATCCATATCCCAACCACATTTTATTAGCTTTGATGAGTGGAAAAATTTCTTTGTATGTAATCGCATTAAAAGCTCCAATAATCACAAACTTTTTATTTTGTTCGATTAATTGGGCAACGTATTCTCTAAAGAGTGAAAAGGGCGGGTTGGTCACCACAATATCGGCTTGTTGGAGTAGGGCTATACTTTCGGCACTTCTGAAATCGCCATCACCTTTGAGGGTTTGAATTCCAATTTCTTCGAGGTCGGGTACTTTATTTTTGTTTAGGTCGCCATAGTATTCCAAATAAATAGCACGTTCGCTATCGTGTTGGCTAAACAAATCTCTGTGTTGGTTTTGGTAACAGGTGGTAATGAGTTTTTTTAAACCTAAATCTTCAAAATTGTAAGAAAAGTAATGAAAGAAATTACTCATGCGAGGGTCGTCACAGTTGCAATACACTACCTTATTTTTGAAGTGGTTTTTGTAATGTTTTAGCTCATTTTCTATATCCACCAGTTGGGTATAAAACTCGTCTTTTTTGTTGTTTTTAGCCTTGTGTAAGTTTTTGTTTAGGGCAGTTGTAGGCATCAGGGGGTTGTTGAGTTACTAAATGTTTTTAGTAATTCAAGACCTTCTTTAATGCGGTTTATTGGTTTTTTTTGTAGAATCAGACTTGGGGTCTAAGACTGGGCTAAATGTAGTAAAAATACTTGAGTTAAGTTCAAAAATAGTGTATTGCCTTTCCTAAATAGAAGCCACAAAGTCCAAAAACACTTTTTTATGCCGCTCCAAATCCAGTTTTGGAGACAGGGAAACTCGCACAATATAATCTTTGTCGCTCTCTTTGGTGGTGCCTTGCGTGGAAGTTGCAGGAATGGTCCAATAGCAGCCTTGCAACTGTCCATAACTCACACAAAACTTACTTTCGTGTGGGATTTGGGCAATCATTAGATCAATTAATTTAAGATTTAAAGCTCTTTTATAAGTTTCTCTTTCGTGCTCATTGGCTCCTTTGGTAGGAAGGTCCAACGAAAACACAGAAGGCGTAAAGCCTTGTGCGGCCAATTCTTCAGACACAAAATTTAGTTTGGCGTCTGGCAAAACCTCCGCAATAAAATTGACAAAATCTCGGGTGTTTTCATACGCTTCTTGTATGCGTTGATTCATGGATGGCAGTTGGGCAGCCAATACCTTATATTGAAGGGCTGTAGCCTCATTATCGCACAGGAGGAGGTGCCGTTCAATTTTTGGCATCAAGGCTTCCGATTTTTTATTGCCAACAACGTAGCCTGCGGTACATTTTCCACCACTCGGAAATTTAGACCCACTTGCATAGGAGAGGGTTCTAACAGAAGAAAGCAAGTTGTCTTCTCCTAAAAAAAGAACATTTGGGCAAAAGGTTTGGTCTAAAATAAAGACAGGATCTATTGCAATTTGTCCTGTTTTGGTTGTGCGGACAGTACTTAACACCTCTTTTAATTGCCTAAGATCCGGCACTTCCACTCTTGGGTTGGTAGGAATTTCTGCAATGATATAGGGGATGGCATCCTCGGCAGCAATCCGATTTAAAATACGATCAATACTTTGCACCATAGCATTGTCTCCATCGACAGGTAAATCCACCACTTCCACTGTTTCAATACAGGCCGCTACACGTCGTGCTTGGTCGTTGGTACCGCCATAGCAATTGGGAGGGACAATAAATTTGATGGCTTTTTCGGGATGCTGTGCTTGCGCCTCATCAACAAGTCCCATCATAATCGCATATTGCACCGAAAGTCCACTCGAGCCTACAAGGGGTTTTGTAGGGCTGTGGGTAATTTCTGAGATGGCATTTAAAACCTGGGTTTTGTGGGGTTCAAAAGTGCTGTCTGTGGGTTCTGAAACCGTATGTGTGAGGGCCGCCAAAGCTTTTAAACAATTGTTGGGTGTCATGGCAATGGTCTCTCTTCGTCGTACATGCTGAATAGCGGCGATGACGTTCTTATTTTCGGTTCCATTTACAAACAAGACACTTCCCAATGCAGCATCGGTGTGTAGATAAAAATCGAGGGTTGAAGTCTGTTCGATCTTCAAAAACTCTTTTTGTGCTGAGATGAAAACCGTACTGCCCTCAAATTGGGGAATGGCAGCGGCGTTTTCAACTTGAATAGATTCAAATTGATAGCCATAGACGCGTTTTAGAATTTCAGGATCAAATGCGAGGAGCAATTCATCCGTATAAGCAATCAGTGTGTTTTTATGGGCTAATAAATTGGTCCTTAAAATGGCCAAAACAGGAACGGTCTGCGATGAAAAACTAATCACATTTTCTGGTTGGAGTTGCTGCTGTTTGGAGAGAGTCCATTCGAGCACACAAGACAAGGGATGCCCCAAACGAATGTAGTCGTAGGCCGTTGGCAGTTGCTGCAGCGCCGATGCGTTCGTATTGTCAGTTTTAAAAAGCGTTTCAAACTGTTCTAAAAACTGAGTTTTGGCGGCTTTTTCGTCATAAACATCCAAGCGATGCGTGGTTAAATTCAACCAATCTGCCGGGATGTTTTTTAAAACCTCTTTTATATAATTAAGCATTTTATCCGCTTCCATAACGTTCTCCTTCAAATAGTGCAGCAAGATACATTAAACCAATTTATTTTTGAAAGGGTTTTCAGTGGTTTATAAGAATTAATCCAAAAAATCCTTATTCAATAATTTCGTAGTCAATACTTAGTTTTCGTAATGCTCTGAGACTTGTAGCAGTGTTTTTGTCATCCACTTCAATATCAACCGCATCGCCTTCCAAAAGTATGTCTGTCAGTTCGTTTGCCAAACTCCCACTGATCGAAGAAATTTCGACCATGCATTTGGAGATCGCCCTTCGGTCGGGTCTATGAGCGTCACAAGACAATAAGTTTAATTTCATCTGTTTCTGTTATTGATTCTTTATGGTCACAGCTGCCTGCCGCAAACGGGTTGACCCCCTTTTAATCATTTTATTGGCCATCAAGTTTTTATTAGGGATGTTTTATAAGCATAAATATAATGAAAAATTAAGAAGTATGAAGGCTCTTTAATTTCACTATAACTAATCTTTGAGTATCGCTCTCGAAATTACCATTTTTTGAATTTCGGAGGTGCCTTCATAGATTTGTGTAATCTTCGCATCCCGCATCAAACGTTCAACGTGGTAGTCTTTTACAAATCCATTGCCTCCGTGAATTTGCACCGCTTCCACAGTATGTTCCATCGCCACTTTAGATGCAAATAACTTTGCCATTGCACTCGAGGTATCGTACGAAATTCCTTGGTCTTTTTCCCATGCTGCTTTCATGACCATATGGCGTGCTGCTTCAATATCTGTTGCCATATCCGCGAGTTTAAACGCAATGGCTTGGTGGTTGCAAATTTCCGTTCCAAAGGCTTTGCGTTGTTTGGAGTAGGCACGTGCCAATTCATACGCCCCCGAAGCAATTCCCAAAGCCTGAGCCGCAATGCCTATGCGTCCACCAGACAGTGTTTTCATCGCAAATTTAAATCCAAACCCATCCGGACCCAAACGGTTTTCTTTGGGCACTTTTACATCGTTAAATTGTAAGGTATGCGTGTCGCTTCCCCGTATTCCGAGTTTGTCTTCCTTAGGTCCAATTTCAAAACCTGCCGTTCCTTTTTCGACAATAAATGCATTAATTCCCTTAGACCCTTTGCTGCGATCTGTTTGTGCAATTACAATATATACATCGGAGCGTCCCCCACTGGTAATCCAGTTTTTTGTGCCATTAATTACATAATGATCTCCCTTGTCAACAGCAGTCGTTTGCTGAGAAGTGGCATCACTGCCCGCTTCGGGTTCACTCAAACAAAAGGCACCGATATATTCGCCAGTCGCTAATTTTGTTAGGTATTTTTCTTTCTGAGATTCTGAGCCATAGGCTTCAATTCCGTAGCAGACCAATGAATTATTGACCGATACAATCACAGATGCCGAGGCATCTATTTTTGACAGTTCTTCCATGATCAACACATACGAAATGCTGTCCATACCACTTCCGCCATATTTTGGATCAACCATAATGCCCATAAACCCGAGTGCTCCCATTTTTTTTACTAAATTGTCAGGAAATTCTTGGATTGTGTCACGTTCGATAACACCAGGACGTAATTCTGTTTGTGCAAAATCACGAGCGGCGTTGCGCACCATAAGATGCTCTTCAGATAAAGAGAAATTCATAATAATTGTATTTGGTTTTCAAATATATAAAAAAATTTACTATGCATGCATAGTAAATAAGTAGAAATAATAATGACGCACTCAAATTTAAAAAAACAAACACATTACAAGGTTCTAGGGGTGATGTCGGGAACTTCGTTAGATGGAATTGATTTATGCGTGTCAAGTTTTGAGTTTGAAACTTCTTGGAAGTTTCAAATACAGGTTGCTGAAACTGTGGAATACTCCGAAAAATGGAAATACCGCCTCAAAACCGCCATCGATTTAAACGCCACAGAGTTAGATAATTTAAATAAAGAATATACTCAATTTTTAGCTGAGGTTATTCAAACGTTTGTCAATAGGCATTCTGTCACTTCACTCGATGCTGTTTGCAGTCATGGACATACGGTATTTCATGAACCTAGTCTTGGAAAAACCCTTCAAATCGGAAATTTACCCAGCTTGGCAACCTATTTGAATCAAACCGTTGTCTGTGATTTCCGCACACAAGACGTTGCTTTTGGTGGACAAGGCGCTCCTTTAGTTCCAATTGGCGATGCACTCTTGTTTTCGGATTATGATTTTTGTTTGAACTTAGGAGGTTTTGCCAATATTTCTTTTGAGCAAAACTCCGAACGCATTGCATTTGATATCTGCCCAGTCAATATTGTATTAAACCATTATGTGGCATCTTTGGGAATGACTTATGATTCTGAAGGACAAATTGCTGCTAAAGGATCGGTTTGTGAACCCTTGTTGGAGGCACTGAATGCACTGGAATTTTATAAACAACCACCCCCAAAATCATTGGGTCTGGAGTGGGTGCAAAAAGACGTTTTTCCGCTTATAGACGCTTTTAATTTGGAAGTGCCAAATCTGCTTAGAACTGTTGTAGAACATTGTGCGGTACAGCTTTCAAACACACTTAAAAACAACCGTTTAAAAAAAGGATTAATCACAGGCGGCGGTGTTTTTAACACCTTTCTCATGCAGCGTATATCAGATTTGTATGGACGTGATTTACAGCCGGAACCCCCCATGATTATCGCGTTTAAAGAGGCGTTAATTTTTGGATTTCTAGGGGTTCTAAAACTACGAAATGAGCCAAATTGTCTTCAATCCGTAACAGGGGCTACACACAGCCATAGCAGTGGCTGTATTTATTTCCCCGAAAAAAAACAATAATTATATATAGAAAGCGTATATAGTTTTTATATTTGTTAGGCAGTCAGAATGAAACTGATGTGTACCTAAAACTTGAACCACTTAAATTTATGGAAGCAGTAATTATTTTTGTTTTTGCGATTGGATACCTAGCCATCACTCTTGAACACAGTTTAAAAATTGATAAATTAGTTCCTGCCTTGGTGATGATGGCCCTAAGTTGGGCGCTCATTTCTTTTGGGATTGATGATTTTACCAGCTGGTTTGATTCCGGAAAGCATGCACTTCTAAGCAATTTTGAAGCCTTCGGTCATACCGAAAAAATGCACATTCTGGAAGAAACCTTGTTACACCATTTAGGAAAAACAGCCGAAATACTCATATTTTTAATAGGTGCGATGACCATTGTTGAAATTATTGCATACTTCAATGGCTTTTCGACCATTAAAAACTTTATAAAAACAAAAAAGAAGACGAAGTTACTCTGGATTTTTGCGGTACTTGCATTTATTTTATCTGCGATTATCGATAATTTGACAGCGACGATTGTTCTAATTTCGTTGCTTCAAAAAATTATTCACGACCGAAAAATGCGCCTTTGGTTTGCAGGACTCGTGGTGATTGCAGCCAATGCAGGTGGGGCTTTTTCTCCAATTGGAGATGTGACTACCACCATGTTATGGATTGCAAATAAGGTTACTACCGTTCATTTGTTTGTGTATTTATTAGTGCCATCCATTGTGTGTATGGTAGTGCCTATCTTCATTGCCTCTAAATTGCCTGTTTTTAAAGGCTCTTTGGAGTTGGAAACAAGCGATTCAGAACCCACAGGTCGTTATAGTGGTACGATGCTTTATTTAGGATTAGCAGCCATTGTTTTTGTGCCTGTTTTTAAAATGGCAACTCACCTACCTCCTTATGTAGGGATGATGTTGTCGCTAGCAGTGGTCGCTATCTTTGCAGAAATATACAGTTCTTCAAAATTTAGTTTGAGCGGCTTAGATAAAGAGAACTCAGAAGGCTCTGCTCATGTGAGCCCCGTGCATCAATCCTTAACCAAAATAGAATTGCCAAGTATCTTGTTTTTCTTAGGGATTTTAATGGCGGTCGCCGCTTTGGAATCATTAGGGGTTTTATTTGGATTTGCAGATTGGCTTAAAGAATCAACCCCCGCTTTAGGAACCGAAATTGATGCTGCTGGAATTTCTGATTTAGTGGTATTGCTACTGGGAGTTGGCTCTGCAGTGATTGACAATGTTCCATTGGTTGCCGCTTCTTTAGGAATGTTCTCCGAGCCACAAGATCATCAACTTTGGCACTTTATTGCCTATTCTGCAGGAACCGGAGGGAGTATGCTCATTATTGGGTCTGCAGCCGGCGTTGTTGCGATGGGAATGGAGAAAATTAACTTTTTTTGGTACTTGAAAAAAATATCTTGGTTGGCTCTATTAGGGTTTTTAGCAGGAGCTCTTACATTTTTCTTTACAAGAACATTTTTTTAAAGATACTTAACTTCAGGTTTTTACGTTTTAAAAATATAATGTAACACTTAAACAGATATGATCATTACTAATATTCAAGATGAAATGGACCTCCAACTGGATCCAGAATCCGTTGAAAAAACATTATCGATAGTCGAATTAATCAAAAGTGGAGGCCTGGCAGGACAGCTTATTATTGCTCTTTTAACAGTGCTTTTGGTGGTTGCTCTATACATCTATTTTGAGCGTTTATTCACTATTAAAGCCGCTTCCAAAGTTGACCCTAATTTTATGAATCAAATAAAAGACCATGTGGTTAATGGAAAAATTGAAGCTGCCAAAGCCGTTTGTATTCAAGTCAATTCACCAGTATCTCGACTGATTGATAAAGGGATTTCTCGCATAGGACGTCCACTCGCTGACATCAACTCTGCCATCGAAAATGCGGGCAAACTCGAAGTTTACTCTCTAGAGAAAAATGTGAGTATTCTTGCAACTATTTCTGGAGCAGCACCCATGATTGGCTTTTTAGGAACCGTTATTGGAATGATTTTATCCATCTTTGAAATTGCCAATTCAGGAGGACAAATAGATATTAAACTTTTGGCGGATGGATTATACACCGCTATGACCACCACAGTCGCAGGTTTGGTCGTTGGAATTATAGCTTACATCGCTTTTAACCATTTAGTCGGACGTACCAACAAAGTTGTCTATCAAATGGAAGCCAATTCGGTAGAGTTTTTAGACTTACTCAACGAACCCATTTAATATGAATATTAGAGGTCGAAATAAAATCAGTCCAGAATTTAATATGTCGTCTATGACCGATATTGTATTTCTGTTGTTGATTTTCTTTATGATTGCATCGACTTTGGTCACTACCAATGCGATTGATATTTTATTGCCAAAAGCCAGTGGCAAAACAGAAAATAAAAAATCGGTGGCGGTCAGCATAAAAAAGGATTTGTCGTTTTATATCGATCAATCAAAAGTGGAGGTTCAAAACTTGGAAGCGGAATTGCTTGAAATACTTCAAAAAGAAGCTACACCAACCCTAGTGCTACGCGCTGAAAAATCCGTTCCTGTGGACTATGTGGTCAAAGTAATGGACATTGCCAATCGAAATAAATTTAAAATCATACTCGCCGTTAATCCGAATTAAGATGCGCTACTTTGAAACAAAACCTCAAAAACATTCGGCACGATTGACCACGGTCATCATGCTCTTGTTACTGTTGTTGATGTTTGTGGTAGGTCCTGGTTATATGGATCCACCTTTAGAGTATGGAGTAGCCGTTAATTTTGGAACTACAGACACTGGAAGTGGGGTTGTGCAACCCAAAAAACCCATTGCAGCAGCCAATACCGCTGTTTCTGAACCGGTCGAAGAACCCGTAAAAGCGGCGTCCCCTGCTCCCTCAAGTGAACCTGTTGCATCAGAAGAGGTACTCACTGCGGAAGATTTAGAAACCATTGCGATCAAAAAAGCAGAGACTGAAACCGCCAAACGTCAAGCAGATGCAGAGGCTAAAATGAAAGCGGAAGCAGATGCGAAAGAAAAAGCAGAGCAAGAACGCCTCAAAAAAGAAGCGGAGCTAAAAGCAAAAAAGAAACAAGAATTAGATGCCTTGATGGGCGGAATTGGCACCAATGATGGTACCGATATAGGCTCGGAAGGCGATGATGATACTGCGGGAGATAAAGGACAGCTTAATGGCAACCCCTATGCCCCCAGTTATTTTGGGTCTCCTGGAAGTGGAAATGGAGGGGTAGGCTATGGACTTAACGGTCGAGGTCGTCCGTCCAAATCAAAAGTTATTCCCGATTGCGATGAAGAAGGTAAAGTAGTGGTCGAAATTCATGTCAATCAAAATGGAAATGTAGTCAAAGCAATCCCCGGAAAACGTGGCACTACGGGCGATATTTGCCTGTACAATGCCGCAAAAAAAACAGCACTTACACATAAATGGCCTGCTGATTCCAATGCTCCTGCTAAACAAATTGGATTTGTGATTGTTGATTTTAGCGTCCGTCAGTAAATGAATTATTTAGAAACCACGCAATGGCTTTTTTCTCAATTACCACTCTATCAGAATGTGGGAAAATCAGCCTATAAAGCCGATTTAAGTCAAACCCTTAAACTTGCCAAACACCTTAATCATCCCGAACATAAATTCAAATCGATTCATGTTGGAGGGACTAATGGAAAAGGCTCCACTGCGCATATGTTGGCGTCTGTGCTGCAAGAAGCAGGCTATAAAGTAGGTTTATATACCTCACCGCATTTAAAAGATTATCGCGAACGCATCCGTATAAATGGTGTTGTGATTAGCGAAGCGTTTGTGGTGGATTTTGTAGCGAAAAACAAACCCTTTTTTGAATCGAATTCGCTGTCGTTTTTTGAAATGTCTGTGGGAATGGCTTTTGCCTATTTTGCACACGAACAAGTGGATATTGCTGTGGTTGAGGTAGGACTCGGTGGGCGTCTGGATTCTACTAACATTCTTACCCCCGAAGTATCAGTGATTACCAATATCGGTTTGGATCACACCCAGTTTTTAGGGACGACCCTAGAAGCCATTGCCAGCGAAAAAGCAGGGATTATAAAATTAAAAACCCCAATAGTAGTAGGGGAAACTCAGTTAGAAACGGAAGGTGTTTTTAGAGCAAAAGCAACCAAAGAACAAGCACCGATTTATTTTGCCGACCAATGCATAGAATCCACTTACCTCACAAGTTTAAAAGGGGCGTATCAAATTCATAATGTACGTACGGTGCTTCAGACTCTTTCTGTTTTGAATTTGGGAGTTTTTTCAGTTTCTTCAGAAGTCACACAAAATGGATTGCTAAAAGTGACTGAAAATACAGGGCTTCGTGGACGCTGGGAAATATTGGAAACAGCACCAAAAATCATTTGCGATACGGCACACAACAGGGAGGGGCTAAGTTTGGTGTTTAAACAACTCCAAACCGAGAAATTTCAACGCTTGCATTTGGTGTTGGGCATGGTGAATGATAAAGATGTAACATCGCTCTTAGAACTATTTCCAAAGCAGGCACAGTATTATTTTTGCAAGCCAAATGTCCCTAGAGGTTTTGAGGCCTCTAAACTGGCACAAATTTTTAAAGAACATGGGTTTCAAGGATTGGTATATCCATCTGTTAAAGCCGCTTTGAATGCAGCCAAACAAAGCGCTTCACAAGAAGATTTGATCTATATTGGAGGGAGTACTTTTGTAGTGGCGGAAATAATTTAACTTTTTATAAAAAACCTTTTGTGAATTCAAAAACTAGACTATATTTGCATTCCTAGAAATAGGGCGCGTAGCTCAGTTGGTTCAGAGCACCTGGTTTACACCCAGGGGGTCAGGGGTTCGAATCCCTTCGCGCCCACTTCACTCACAATCCTGATGATTTTTCATCAGGATTTTTTGTTTCTATTTTGCCCAGATAGTTTAGCACAATAAATGTCATTCCAAAGAGAAATTGTAGAAAAGAAAAGAAACTAAATTCTTCAAGAGAAAACATGTATAGGAGTCCACTTAGACTGAAAAAAGCGCCATAAATATACCAATACACTTTTTTAATTTTACTCTTTTTTTCTTCAGAAACTCGCATCATACGAAGTGAAAAAAAGTGAATGATGGCGATCACCACAAGCACCATAAAAAAAATAAGTAGTCCTTTGCCCATGCTCTATTGTAATATGATTTTCCTAAGGTAAATAAAAGATAAAAAAAACCCACTCAATTGAGTGGGTTTTTTAGTTTATTAAAAAATGGAATTAATTGTCACGTTTCACATGAATTACACCAGTAATTGTATGTGCAACTCCTTGATTATCTTCGTAATCACCTCCAAAATTTATATCTATATATTCTCCAACAGCATTGCCATATGCAGTTAGATTAAAAATAATTTGGTTATTTTCATAACTGATGTCTTGACATTCTAAAAACGCCATTCCAGCTGAGGGTGTATTTGTACTCCATACATTTCCATATTCATAAGCGCCTTCAAAATTTACGTAATTATCATTTAATGCTCCGGAAAGATAGACGCATGTATTTTGATTGCTGCCTCCAATCTCTAGTACATAAAAACCAGAGAAATCACTCTGATATGTAGAACAGTTTAAGTTAAAGACTATTTGTTCAAGTTCCCCATCATCAATACTAAATTGAATAAATTCTTCTACACTATTACAGGCAGATAAGGTTCCTAAGTCTGTTTCAGGACTTGTCAATGTGTAATTAATTTCAGAGGTTGTTTGAAGTGTTTCGTAATCATAACCCGTAATACTAATGGAAGCATTTTCATTACAACTAAGGACATTAATTTCAAATACACCGTCTGTGACTAAACTATAAAACCCTTGACCATCTTCAATTCTACCTAGAACATACCCATTAACAACCGCATCTCCATCACAGGTGGTAAAAACTCCTGTAATGGTTTCCAGGTATTCTTCAATTTCAGGGGCATCAAGCACAATATCAAGTGTGGTGTCCTCACTGAAAGGACCAACTGTTTCGGATGAATTAGGAATTTCTGTATTATTACAAATGTTATATAAAAAGTATTGTAAATTCAAAGTTTGGTTTGCTGGAATAATACCACAAACTTCTCCAGAATCATTCGTATATCCGTAACCCGTTCCGTTGAACTCACTTTCAATACGAACCTGAATATTACTCAATGGATTGTTGTTCGAGTCCGTTATGTTCATGCATATATTGACATATTCTGTAGGAATATCACAATTCCAAAAGGAGAAATGACTGACCGTTCCAACATATTTTGTGCCTTGAAGCGTGGCACTGCCTTCTTCAATCCAATAGCCGTTTTCTTCATCAAAATACCAAAGCGGAATTTCATTAGGCGCCCCTGCTAAGGTTTCAGGGTCTAATGGAACAGATATGGTTGCAGTGGTTCCCTCAGAAAGGTTTAATTTTTCTCCAGTATCGCTGCGCAGTTCTACAGCTACCATTCCAAGCGTTTCCAGCATTCTCGCTTCATTTTGCAAATTTTCTGCCAATAGCATTCCTGGCATTTGTTGTTGCATATCGTCATCCGTAGGGTTTAATAAATGCAGCGTTACTTGTACATCACCCGTGTAATCACTTCCATCAGCATTGCTATACGCCCCAGAAAGATCCACGGCAGCACCATTGCTTAAACTTACTGTGGCAGTGGTCCCCGAACTCACGGTTTGAGTCACTGTTTGCGGTAATAACATGATTTGAACTTGGTTGATCCCAGCAGTTGGTACTACAGATCTTGAACCGTGTAGAAACCCTGCTTTTTCTACTTTAACGTAAGCAAACTTTTCATAGACTTGTGCATCTCTTATGATAAAAACACCGTTCATGTCGGTATCAGTTGTGCTATTTCCAATTTGAACCATAGCCCCACTTACAGGGTTGTTTTGCAAATCGACTACACGTCCCATAAAATCGCTGTTTGATGCATTTCCAAAGCTTTCTGCTAAGGTCATCGATGGAGTTGGTGTACTCGAGTCATTAGTGCCACCAGTTGGTTCGTCATTACATCCTACAAAACAAAAGAATGTTAAGAGTACTAATAAGTTTCTGTAATTCAATAATTTTATTTGTGAAATCATAATTAAAATTAAATTGGTTATTTATTCAATAAATATACAAATTTTCAAGAAATTAAATATTCTACAATTAATTAGAGCTTAATTAAATCTATATAGAATGCGAGATGAGGTTGTACTGTCTATAAAAAAACCACTCAAATAGAGTGGTTTTTTTAATTTATTTTTGAGCATCTTTTTGTTAAACAAGCATGGTCACAGGATTCTCAACATAGCCTTTAAGGGTTTGTAAGAATTGTGCTCCTGTTGCACCATCCACTGTTCGGTGATCACAAGCGAGTGTGAGTTTAATGGTGTTTCCAACAACAATCTGTCCGTTTTTAACCACCGGTTTTTGAACAATAGCACCTACCGATAAAATCGCTGAGTTGGGTTGGTTGATGATGGATGTAAAACTCTCAATTCCAAACATCCCTAAGTTAGAGACCGTAAAGGTACTGCCATCCATTTCTTGAGGGGTTAGTTTTTTGTTTCTTGCACGACCAGCAAAATCTCTGACTGCCGCGCCAATTTGTGGCAAGCTTTGCTCATTTGCAAAACGCACAACAGGAACCACCAAGCCATCTTCGACAGCAACTGCCACACCAACGTGTACGTGGTTGTTGAGTTTCATGCGGTCTTCAAACCATTGTGAATTTACCTGTGGATGTTGACGCAATGCCAACGCACAGGCTTTGACGATGATGTCATTAAATGATATTTTAGTATCTGGTACGGTATTGTATTGAGCTCTAAATGCCATGGCATTATCCATGTCAAACTCTACATTTAAGTAGTAGTGTGGTGCAGTAAACTTGGATTCGCCTAATCGTTTCGCAATGGTTTTACGCATTTGCGAGTTTTTAATTTCTTCGAAATCTTCTTGACCAGTAGGTACAAATTTTGCAGTACTTGCAGAATTTGCCACAGCGGGGGTAAAGTTATCAACATCGCGTTTGATGATGCGTCCGTTTTCGCCACTTCCAACCAATTGGTTCAAAGCGATCCCTTTTTCATTTGCCATTTTACGGGCTAAGGGCGAAATATGTAAACGTCCATTTGTATTGGCTACGGGTGTTGCTACAGTTACAGGTTCCGCTTTAGGAGTTTCTTTAACCACTGGAGCGGTTTCTTTTACGACTTCTTTTGAAGTGGGTTCAGGAGCAGCAGTTGCAGTTACAGAAAAGTTAGCAGCGACTGCTGAAACATCGGTTCCTGCAGGGCCAATAATCGCCAAAAGATCATCTACATTTGCAGATTCACCTTCTTGTAAGCCAATATATAATAAGGTTCCTTCATTAAAGGATTCAAATTCCATTGTTGCTTTGTCCGTTTCAATTTCAGCTAAAATATCGCCCTCTTCTACGGAGTCTCCTACATTTTTCAACCAGCTTGCAACAGTTCCTTCTTCCATGGTGTCACTTAAACGTGGCATGGTTACTACAATAACGCCTTCTGGAATCTCAGTAGCACTCGTTTCAGTTGCTGCTTCCGCTTCGACTTCTACGACTTCTTCAGTAGTTTCTTTTGTTGTAGTTGGTTCTTCGTTTGCTGTTGGATTTGTTAATAGGGCAGAGATGTCTTCGCCTTCCTCTCCAATAATGGCAAGAAGTTCATCAACTCGAGTTGTTTCACCTTCTTGAACACCAATATGAAGTAAAGTTCCTTCATTAAACGATTCAAATTCCATCGTTGCTTTATCGGTTTCGATTTCTGCAAGAATGTCACCTTCTTCAACTTTGTCTCCTACTTTTTTCAACCAGCTGGCCACGGTTCCTTCTTCCATGGTGTCACTTAGTCGAGGCATATTAACTATGATTGCCATAACTTATAATTTATGTTGTAAAAATGGATAATCTTCTTGTTCGTACACGACGTCGTACATGACACTTTTTTCTGGATATGGCGATTCGTCAGCGAATTTTTCACATTCAGCAACAAGGTCTTTGACACGCTTATCAATTACTTTAATAGCCTCTTCTGTTGCATACTCTTCGCGAAGAATGATATCTAAGACTTGTGTTATGGGGTCAATTTTTTTGTATTCTTTGACCTCTTCTTTTGTTCTGTAGTGTTGTGCATCACTCATAGAATGTCCTCTATAACGATAGGTTTTCATTTCTAAGAATGTTGGGCCATCACCTCTTCGTGCACGTTGTATGGCTTCGTCAAAAGCTTCTGCGACTTTAACAGGGTTCATCCCATCTACAGGACCACAAGGCATTTCATAGCCTAATCCTAATTTCCAAATATCAGAATGGTTCGCAGTTCTGTCAACAGAAGTTCCCATGGCATATCCGTTGTTTTCACAAACAAAAACGACTGGAAGTTTCCAGTTCATCGCCATATTAAAGGTTTCGTGTAAGGACCCTTGACGGGCAGCACCATCCCCAAAATAACAAAGTGTTACGGCACCAGTTTCATTGTATTTATCTCCAAACGCCATTCCAGCTCCTAAAGGAATTTGTCCTCCAACGATTCCATGACCGCCATAAAACCCTTTTTCTTTAGAAAAAATATGCATTGAACCTCCCAATCCTTGCGATGTTCCGGTTGCTTTTCCAAAAAGTTCGGCCATTACACGACGTGGGTCAACGCCCATCCCAATGGGTTGTACGTGGTTTCGATAGGCTGTAATCATTTTGTCTTTGGATAAGTCCATTGCATGTAAGGCACCTGCAAGTACAGCTTCTTGACCGTTATACAAGTGGAGGAATCCTCTTACTTTTTGTTGGATATAGACGGCTGCAAGTTTGTCTTCAAACTTTCGCCAGAGCAACATATTTTCGTACCAATCAAGGTAGACTTCTTTAGTTATTTTCTGCATGCGTTTACAGTAATTGTTTTTAATGTAAACACAAAAGTAATACTTTGATTGATAACCTAAAAAGAGTAGGGGTTAATTTTTTAAAAAAACGTTATAGTACGGTTTTGTCAAAGATCCAAGGAAGGATGTTTTCTACTGATTTTGAGGCTGCTATTTGTCCAGAAGTTCCCATAAAATAGAGTTCCATAGGGGTGTTTTGTTTCACTTCATATTCTGACAATGCTTGTCTGCACGCACCGCAAGGCGGGATTGGCTTGGTCGTTGGATTGGTGGTGGATCCAGCAACAATTGCCATGCGAAGTATTTTTTGATTTGGAAATTTAGACCCTGCGTAATAGACAGCGGTGCGTTCGGCACACAGTCCAGAAGGGTAGGAGGCATTTTCTTGGTTGTTTCCAGAAATTAGTTCTCCATTTTCCAGTTCAAGAGCTGCACCTACTAAAAATTTAGAATAGGGTGCATAGGCTTTTTTACGCGCTTCTGATGCTTTTTGTATGAGGACTTGAATAGGATTTGCTAATTCTTCAACAGTATCATAAACTTCAAAAGTGGACTCAATTTTTACTTTTTTCATAGTTGTTTTAGACAAAAAAACTATTGCATTAGGCAATAGTTTTAATTAATGTTTTATAGGAGCGATCGTTTAATATTCGGTGTATTCGCCATCTCCAATATTGAAAGATAAAGAAAAACGCAAGGTGTTTTCTAAAGGGCTTTGTACTTTGGAGGCTGAAAATAAATAGGACAAATCAATATTGATGGTTGTGTATTTAAATCCGGCACCCATGGCGAAAAATTTACGTGCGCCTTTTAATTCGTTTTCATTGAAATAGCCAAGTCTTAAAGCAAATGAATCTTGATATAAGTATTCGGCTCCTAAAGCCCATGTAAACTCATCTAGCTCTTCGCTAAATCCACCAGGGGCATCGTTAAAGGATTGAAAAACACCAGGTAAAAACTCAACATTTGGGTCTTGACCTTCAATGATAACATCGGTGTTTTCGATAGCACCCAATGTATCAGTTCCTTCATCATAAACGCCGTTTTCATTAGTGTCTGTATAGTTGTATTCCGTGCCGTAAACAGGCGGCGTTGGCACTAGTAGTTTGGTGACTTCAGCGGTGACATTTACTCTGTTGTATTGATCAAAAATAAAATCAAATCCACCACCCAATCTTAAATTGGTTGGTAAGAAATTTTCTCTTCCACCTTCGTCATATTTAATTTTTGGACCTAAATTTTGAATGGCAAATCCACCTCTCCAACGGCCATTAAAGTCGTTGTAGGCTTCTTCTTCACTCTGGTAATAACCTGCAATGTCCACGCCAAAAGAGCTTGCTGCTTTGGCATTGACATCAATTGCTTGAATTTTTAAATCTGAACGCAAGTAACGCAAGGCCACTGCCATGGAAAACTGATCTGAAAGTCGCAGAGCATAAGAGGCGTCCAATGTTAATTCGTTTGGTTGTTCAATTAGTGGTTGTGAGAATTCGTCTGCTCTTAATTCAATTTCACCAAGAGAAAAATACTTCAAGCTGACTGCAAAGGCACTTCGTTCGTTAAGTCTATTAAAATAGGTGACATTTCCTAAAAAGATGTCATTTACTAATTTACTTAAATAGGGAGTATAGCTAACTCCAAACCCTGATTTTGCTTCTGAAAAGGCGTATTTTGAAGGGTTCCACTGTTGAGAATAGGCATCTACAGAGGTTGCCACTCCCATGTCTCCCATTCCTGCAGCGCGGGCATCAGATGCAATAAGAATAAACGGGACTCCTGTGGTAATCACTCGTGTGTCTTCATTGGGTCTGATCGTTGTTTGAGCTGTTAATGTAATCGAAAATAGCGCGATTAAAAACAACGCACAAATGGATGTTAATTTTTGGTTATTTTGAAATGTAATCATTTTTAATTTTGGTATTATGAGTTGACAAATATAATGTATTATTAAAGGATGACAAGTTTTTCAATTTTTTCTGCTTGCCTTCCAGTGCTAGATGAACGTACTTTTAATTTATAGACATAAACTCCTTTTCCAATTTTACTTCCAAAATCGTCGGTGCCGTCCCAAGTTAAATCACGGGACACAGCGCTTGTATTGGATCCTATGTTTGTTTGCCCATTAATGGTTTTTATTAATTTACCCGAAACGGTGAATATCTGAATAGAAACGTCTAATACATCCGAACTATTGTGGTTGAACCAAAATTCTGTGTAGTTGACAAACGGATTGGGGTAATTCAATACATTCGTAAGTTTTAGGCTGATATTTTCGTCAAAAACCATAAATTGAATGTCTTGAGTAGAAGAATTGTTATATACATCCCATGCTTTGAGTGTTAAGGTATGTAATCCAGGACTTAAATCTCTCAGCGGATAACTTAAACTCCCTCTTTGGTAATCATCGACAGCTGCAATATAATAAGGGTTTAATTTGTAAACATTGGTTTCATCGCCATCTAATATTGCGGTGATATCATGTCCGATGCCGCTGGCGGTATTGATGCCATTTTCGTCATATAAATTTGCTAAAAGCGTTGGGTTTTCATTGGTGATGCCTCCAGACACAAAATTTTCATCGTTCATATACAGACTAATATTCGGCCCTGTATTGTCTTCAGGAGCATTGAGATTTACACCCCCAATTTTAATGTCATAATTATACCCGCGGTTACTAGATAAGGGTGTTTCGGATTTGGAATACATGCTTATTTTACCATTGCCTTCTGTGACGGTAATGTCTCTTGGGACAATAAATTCAAATTCAAATTGTCCATTGGTCACACTTGCTTGTCCTCTAAAAATCACTTCTCCTAAAGTTTCAAAATCTAATAAAATTAGATTGCCTGCGGCATCTCTTGTCCCATCGTTTCCAAGTGTTGATCGCTGGATATTCTTGTCATAAATAGTCGCTGTTAATACGCCGTTATAATTGTTTAATACAGTGCCTTGCGCATCAGTTACAATGCCCTCAATTTTTGCATTGTCCAAAGCTTTCAGAACTTGTGTGGTGGCATTTATGTCTTCGTCATTTATTTTAGTAACTCTAATATCTGGGTTTGCGATGGGGAGTTTAAGGGCAGGATCTCCAATGTAAAATACCAGTCGGCGCTGAGATTGACCGGAAATTGCAGGGTCGTTTTTAGTTTGTCTCAATGCGTCTCCAATACTTATGATTTGGTCACTTCCGTATGAAAATAAATATTGGCTTAGGGTTTTGTTAAAATTAATACCCACAGACACATAAATCTGTCGCGTGGTGGTGATTAAACTAATGGCGCCTCCTTTTTTGTTCCAAAATAAATACTCGCCAGCAGTCTCTCTTAATGGATTGTCAAATTTGGTGTATTCACAAGTAACGGTTACAAAACAGTTAAGCTTGGAAGGATTGTTGAGTTCTTGCGCATTGATTTTATCAAAAATCCGTTCTGCTGCTAAGCCATCTTCGCCTCCGTGTCCAAAGTAATTAACCACGAGTGCACCCACTTCCAAGGCATCAAAAATAGCTTTATTTACCAATGTGTAGCGTGCCCCTCCTGATGAGGTTTCTTGAACATAAGAATCGGCATGAATTTTTTGAACATTCATAAAGGGTTTTTCTTCTTTTACATCCTCGGCAATTTCTTCGGTTGTGGATTGAATGTCTCTGTCCGAAAACTTGTCTACATCATCCGATATGAGTATGAAATTATTACGCCAACTTCCATAGTTTTCGGGCAAATAATAAGACTCTATCTTGTCCACCATTTCTTTGGCACGTTGGGTATTTTCTGCTAAAATACGTCCCACTGCAATGTCCAATTTGTTGTTATTAGACATGCTGCCCTCATTAGAATCCATCATCCCAAAATAGTCGTCAGAAATAAAAGAAGTTGTCAAACTAAAACTTTCTGTGGAATACCATGACGGAACAATGTTGGTGTTGTTAGAAGTTCGGTTTTTATAGTCAAAAGAAGCGTCTCCAAATAAACACAAATATTTAAGTTTTTTATCTGGTGTGCTGGCATTATCATACACATATTTCACAAAATTTCGAATGCCTCCAATGTCTTGCATTCCGGAGCTAAATTCTTGATAAATCGATTCTAAAGTATATACCTTGACATTTAAATTGTTTTGAGTGCGGTTAATTTGTGCCAGACGTTCTGCTTGTGCTTTTAAGAAATTGGGTGTTATAATTAGATAATCAATATCTTTAAATTGACCTTGTGCATCCAAAAACACGGTGCCTTTAATGTCTTGGTTTGGGATGTTGGTAGTGCTGGTTTTTCTTGGGACATAAAAATCAGGTCCTACTGCTTGATAGGTTTTTAAGGTTCCTAAGGTCGTTTTAAAACTAAATTCTGATTCGGCATCTGTATTGGTGTAGAATTGAATTTGATAGGGGTTGCTAATATCCCAAACTTGAGAGATCGTAGCGGCATTTGAAATTTCAAACTGACCAATTCCAAATTGGGTTGAGGTATCATTATGTTTGAACTCAAATTGAGTTCCAAGACTTGTTAGAGCACACTCTGCTTCTATGGAAATATAGTCCAAATACGCACTCGCAGACGGATTACCATTATTGTTGTAAGATAACTCTACATTGATGGTCTCTGAGGTATTTGAAACGAGGCCATTAAAAAATCCTTCTTTTCCTAAAATGCTACTGTCAATTGCGGAATATGTAAAATTACTAATAGTAGTCCCATTCATGTTGAGTTGCATTGAAGAGCTAGATTCGGATGCGGCGGCGGTATAAACCCTTAAAGCTATCGGGCTGCTCGTGATTAAATTTGGAAAGTCAAAACTAAAGGCTCTCACATTTTCCACATAAAAACGATGTCCAAACCAACGCCTTCCCATTTTGGCAATATTATAAGTATCGGACTCTACGAATTTATAGTTGTGAAAGGAGTTGTATATCACGTTTGCACTGCCGGTGGGTTCTGTTGCTGTGGACATTCTGGCACCATTTCCTAGGCTGATATTTACATAATAATAACTTACATCACTGTAAGGATTGATGTGTGAATTGTTTTCGGAGTTGTATTTCTTTGGACCAATGGCATACATTAAAATGTAGTCGCTGTCATTAAAAACGCCATCTTCTTCGCCGATTACTTGGATGGTATTTTCAATCAGGTCATTAGAAACAGTTTCTGAATTTAGTAAAGGAAGCGATCTTCCTCCATGTCCATAAATCTTTATGTTTTTAGGGTTTATAGTATTCGTGTTAATTCCTAAGCTATTTAAAAAGTTTTTGTTTAGTTTGTGGACACCTGTAGTATCTACGGCAAATCGATACCAGTCTCCAGATTTTAAATTAGAACTTGTGATAGAAGTTGTTCTAGATGCCCTTCTGCTTTGTGTGTTGGTTTGATATGAGATCGAAAACCTAATAATTTTTTTAAGAATTCCATTTTCAAAAAAAATAGGAGAAATTTCAAGCTGTCCTTTAGAGCTATTTCTATAAACAGCATTTGTAACCCTTAAAGAGGGTTTGTTAGGAATGGTAGCTAATGGCAGTTGTTTTAAATCTGTTTTTGAAATTTCAACGCTTTCAATGTATTTTAGTTCCGCTGAACGTTCGTCTAAGCGTCCACTTATATTCCATTGGGCTGAAAAAGTAAGCCCATTTTTATGAGAAAAATTGAAGTTTTTTGAGTCAAATGAAGGTAGTTCAATAGCACTGTTATTTGTACTTAAAGTGATGGATTCACCCCAGTTTATATCAAAACTTTGAGTTTGAGTCGTTCCAAAATAAAAACAACACAGGGCTACAAAAGGGATTAGTCTTTTCATAGTAAGGAAACGCAATGTTTTGATCATTAGTATCGATAAATATAAGCTAATTTCAAAATTACAATAATAAATCATAAAATTTAGCGTTTTTAATCAAAGTAATTCAAATAAATAAATCAAAAAAATTGAATAAAATCCCTTTAGTTTTTTATTGCATAATAATCTATAATTACTATATTGCGGGACTAAATTCAATTGTGTTTTACCAATTAAAGTTGAATATGAAAAACAACATAGCAGTACGATTACTAATTTTAGTAGCGTTGTCCACATCAATAGTAGGATGTAGCAAGTCATCAAAGTCTGGAAACTCGTCAAGAGCTACAGGTTGGCAAATCAATGCCAAGGAAGGTGGTTTTCAGTACAATACAAATTTCAAAGAACAAGAAACAGCCCCTGGCTTAGTCTTTGTTGAAGGGGGAACCTTTACCATGGGTAAAGTACAAGATGATGTTATGCACGACTGGAACAATTCTCCAAACCAACAGCACGTTCAGTCCTTTTATATGGACGAAACGGAAGTTACTAATATCATGTATTTAGAATATTTAGATTGGATTAAGCGTGTGTATCCACCGAGTAATCCTGATTTTAGAGCTATTTATAACGGTGCAGTTCCAGATACACTTGTATGGAGAAACCGTTTGGGCTTGAGCGAAATGATGGTCGAAAATTATCTTCGTCATCCTGCTTTTAAAGACTACCCAGTAGTTGGTGTTAGTTGGATACAGGCTGTTGAATTTGCAAATTGGAGATCGGATCGTGTTGCAGAAATGGGCTTGCAAGATGAAGGGTATCTGAAGAAAGATTCTAATATTATCGATACCTCAGCAGAAAGTAATTTTAATATTGATACCTACGTAAACGCTCCTACAAGTACATTCGGAGGAAATGAAGAGGTTCTTAAAGGCGGGAAACGAAAAGTTAAAACCGATGTAGATGGCAATGAAATTAATGTCTATGCTACTCGCGAAACAGGTGCCATTCCCCTAAAATACCGTCTTCCAACAGAAGCGGAGTGGGAATATGCAGCATTGGGACTTTCGGAGCTTAGAAGTTACAACGTTTACAGAGGTCGAAAAAAATACCCATGGGATGGACAATACTCCAGATCTGGATCACGCAAAACAAAAGGCGATCAATTAGCAAACTTCAAACAAGGTAAAGGAGATTATGGCGGAATTGCAGGATGGTCTGATGATGGTGCCGATATTACAAACGAAGTGATGTCATACGAGCCAAATAACTTTGGAATCTATGACATGGCTGGTAATGTTGCGGAATGGGTTGCAGATGTTTACAGACCCATTGTAGATGATGAGTTTAATGACTTCGGATATTACAGAGGTAATGTGTACACCAAAAACGCTATCGGAGATGATGGCAGTATTTCAGTAATCGGAGTTGATGATGTTCAGTATGCTACACTTTCAAATGGAAAAAGAATTGCTACAGGGCTTCCAGGGCAAATCGTTCAAGTTCCTGTAGATGAAGATGAAACTTATTTGCGTACCAATTTTGACCAAAGTAACAATATTAATTATCGTGACGGTGATATAGAGTCTTCTCGTTTCTTTGATGATTTTGAAGAAGACGAATCCGATACAGATGCCATTACACGTAAAATGTATAACTCTCCAAACCACAGTGTATCCGTTAATGATTCAGGAATGAATAGGCAATATGATAAGTCGGATGTTAGAACATCGCTTGTCAATGACCAAGTACGTGTTTATAAGGGTGGATCTTGGAAAGATAGAGAATATTGGCTCGATCCAGCACAAAGACGCTATTATCCAGAAGATATGGCAACAGACTATATTGGTTTTAGATGTGCAATGTCTAGAGTAGGATCTAAATCGCTTTCAAAAAAGAAACGAAAAAATTAATTTTTTTTACTTCACATAATATTAAGTCCTATCAATTTTAATTGCTAGGACTTTTTTTTTATTTTTAGGATATGGAATTAAACCAAATTCATCACTTATTTTTAGAGAGCTCTGGCGCTTCTACCGATACACGAAATATTAAGCAGGACTCCCTTTTTTTTGCCTTAAAAGGAGCAAATTTTAACGGAAATTCTTTTGCACACCAAGCCCTTGAAAATGGTGCTTGTTATGCTGTAATTGATGAAGTCGTGAATCCCACAGATGACCGTTTTATTTTGGTTGATAACGTCCTAGAAACCCTACAAGCCCTGGCGCACTTTCACAGAGAACAACTCGGATTGCCCATTATTGCATTGACAGGAAGCAACGGAAAAACAACCACAAAGGAGTTGATTCATGCCGTATTGAAACCACACTTCAAAACGGTGGCCACGGTTGGTAATTTAAACAACCATATTGGTGTGCCTTTAACCCTTTTAAGTATGACAGCCGATACCGAAATTGGCATTGTAGAAATGGGAGCAAACCATGCAAAAGAAATTGCCTTTTTATGCAAAATTGCAAAGCCAAATATGGGCTATATCACCAATTTTGGAAAAGCACATTTAGAAGGCTTTGGTTCTGAAGAAGGAGTTGTGAAAGCCAAAAGTGAATTGTATGATTTCTTAAAAACCCATTCGAGTTTAATTATTTTAAATTCTGACGATGCCAAACAAGTTGCACAAGTAGGAACTTATAATAATACCTGCACTTTTTCGGAAACTTTAGAAACGGATGTAAATGTGAAACTTACAGCCTCTCAACCATTCTTGAGTGTTACACTTAAAGAAATAAGTATTAAAACACAGCTTGTTGGAGTTTATAATTTCCATAATATTGCAGCCGCTCTGACCATTGGAACCTATTTTAAACTCACCCCTTTGCAGCTCAAAAAAGGAATTGAGGCCTATATTCCAACAAATAACCGATCGCAAATCATTCAGCAAAACTCCAATGAAATCCTATTAGATGCCTACAACGCCAATCCGAGCAGTATGGAAGTTGCATTGGAAAATTTTAAAGGACTCGAAAACCCAATTAAGCTTGCCATTTTAGGCGATATGTTTGAGTTGGGAACGACCAGTGCTAAAGAGCATTTAGCACTTGTCAATCACGCAGTTTCAATGCAGGACTGTAGGTTTTATTTTGTAGGATCTCATTTTTATGAACAAAACAAAGCCCATCCAAATCTGCTGTTCTTTAAGACTTTTGAAGAGCTTCAAGTACATTTAGAAAAAACAACGGTTACAAACACCACTATTTTAATAAAAGGATCGCGGGGAATGGCTTTGGAGCGGGTGTTGGAATTTATATAACTTCGTTATTTTTCAAAAATAAAAATATTGAATTTTATTGTGGGTCATACTGGATTCGAACCAGTGACTTCTACCCTGTCAAGGTAACACTCTGAACCAACTGAGTTAATGACCCTTATTGTAATCAAGGGTAAAAATACTAATATCTTTTTATTATGTATCTTTAATTTTTAATTTCTAAGATATTTTATTAAAAACCAATATTTAGTCAATTGATACTTATAGCCAATCAACCATTCCCCAACTATATTATTAAATTTATGTCCGATGAATGGATCGTCAATAATTGTGCTGTTTTAGTCGTTGTTATTTTCATCTTAGGATTGGGTCGTTTTTTGTCGTACCAACAGAACGTAAAAGTCACCTACCTTATGGGGGGAATTTTGTTTTTTAGTTCTGTGGTAGCCCCTCTCCGTACGGCTTTAAACGGAGATTGGAATATGGTGACAGATTTGCCATTTCACCTTTGTGGGATCTCAGGTTTGATTTGCTCTTTCCTTCCTTTTCTAAAACGCAAACAAGCCCTGTTTGACTTTGTGTTTTACACAGGTGTCATTGGAGGCATTATGTCGGTCTTAACTCCTCAAATGAATGGATTTGATGGCAGTGATTTTGTATATTTAGAATATTATGTAAGACATGTACTGATTTTTTTATTGCCCTTATACATGCTTCAAAATTTAAATATCAAACCGTCTAAATATTCAGTACTTACATCCTTTATTATTTTGAATGTATTGATGGTCATTATCATGCCTTTAAATTTTTATTTAGGTTCCAATTATATGTATTTGGCAGAACCCCCACAAGCGGAAAACCCTTTAGTTATTGGCGTATGGCCGTATTATTTATTGTGGTTTGATGTATTCATCATTATATTGATGTCGGGGTTTTACATGCTTTCCAAATTAAATTTTAATACAAAAAAAACGAACTAAATATTTTTATAGACAGGACTTTAGTACCTTCGTATTAATCTTATAGATTCAAAACGTACAGCAATGAAACCAACAAAGACCGTTATAATTACAGGAACCAGCCGAGGAATTGGTTTTGAACTCGTGCATCTTTTTGCAAATGCAGGATACGATGTTTTGGCACTCTCCAGAAATGCAAACCCCGTTTCAAACTTAAATTTTGATAACATCACAGCCTTATCTTTTGATTTGAGTAAATCAGAAGACTACGATCGTGTAGAAGCCTTTGTGAAAAAAGAGTGGACACAAGTCGATATTCTGATAAATAATGCGGGAACACTTTTAAATAAGCCGTTTGCAGACACTACATTTGAGGACTTTCAGCAGGTTTATAGCACCAATGTCTTTGGAGTAGCAGAACTTACCCGTCGTATGATTCCATTCATGCCAAAAAAAGGGCACGTCGTAACCATCAGTTCGATGGGAGGCGTACAAGGCTCTGTGAAATTTCCAGGACTTTCAGCCTATAGTTCCAGTAAAGGTGCTGTGATTACACTCACCGAACTTTTAGCGGAAGAGTATAAAGAAACAGGTCCTTCTTTTAATGTGTTGGCTTTGGGCGCTGTGCAAACCGAAATGCTTGAAGAAGCATTTCCAGGCTATGAGGCACCCACAACCGCTACTGAAATGGCTAATTATATTTTTGAATTCGCAAAAAATAGTCAGCAGTTTTACAACGGTAAATTATTACAAATATCGAGCTCTACCCCTTAGTCTGATTTTTAGTAATATTTAAAAATAAATCCAAGGGTTTAACAGCTCATTAACGGTTATAAAATAAAATATTTATTTACTTTTGTAAATCGATAAAAATCACATTTTATGTTCAATAATTTAAGTGAAAAATTAGATAAAGCGCTCCACGTTCTTAAAGGGCATGGCAGTATTTCAGAAATCAATGTTGCCGAAACACTCAAAGAAGTGCGTCGTGCATTGTTGGATGCCGATGTGAATTATAAAATTGCTAAAGAGTTTACCAATCGGGTCAAGGAAAAAGCATTAGGTCAAAACGTTTTGACCACACTTCAGCCAGGCCAACTCATGGTCAAAATTGTAAAAGATGAATTAACCACCCTTATGGGAGGTGATGTTGAAGGGATTAATTTATCGGCCACTCCAAGTGTCATTTTAATGTCCGGTTTACAAGGGTCTGGTAAAACTACTTTTTCTGGAAAACTTGCCAATTATTTAAAGTCAAAAAAATCCAAAAAACCAATGTTAGTCGCTTGTGATGTGTACCGTCCAGCCGCTATCGATCAGTTGCATATTGTAGGGGAACAAGTTGGAGTTGAGGTGTATAGCGATCAAGGAAACAACGATCCTGTTGCCATTGCCAAAGCTGGTATTGCTGAAGCCAAAGCCAAAGGCTGTAACGTGGTAATTATTGATACTGCAGGTCGTTTGGCGGTCGATGAAGCCATGATGAGCGAAATTGCAAACATTCATAAAGCAATTCAACCGCAAGAAACCTTATTTGTAGTAGATGCAATGACAGGGCAAGATGCCGTCAATACAGCTAAAGCCTTTAATGATATTCTGAATTTTGATGGTGTTATTTTAACAAAATTAGATGGTGATACTAGAGGAGGAGCTGCGATTTCGATAAAATCAGTGGTCAATAAACCAATTAAATTTATTGGTACAGGTGAAAAAATGGAAGCCATTGATGTTTTCTATCCTGCCCGTATGGCCGAACGAATTTTGGGCATGGGGGACGTGGTATCCTTAGTAGAACGCGCACAAGAGCAATTTGATGAACAAGAAGCTCGAAAAATTCAAAAGAAAATTGCCAAAAACCAATTTGGGTTTGATGATTTTTTATCACAAATTCAACAGGTTAAAAAGATGGGTAATATGAAAGACCTTATGGGAATGATCCCTGGGGCTGGAAAAATGATGAAAAATATAGATGTTGATGATGATGCCTTCAAACATATAGAAGCCATTATACATTCGATGACCCCAGAAGAGCGCACCAAGCCAAGCCTTTTAAACGCCAGTCGTAAAAAACGAATTGGAGCCGGATCAGGAACGTCCATCCAACAAGTGAATCAATTGATGAAGCAATTCAATCAAATGAGTAAAATGATGAAAATGATGCAAGGCGGTGGCGGTCGAAAAATGATGCAAATGATGAAAAATATGCCACGATAGTTTTAAATTAACCACCGAATTACAATGATTTTACTCGACGGAAAGCAAACCAGTGCAGATATAAAAGTAGAAATTGCTGCGGCAGTTTCAAAAATAAAAGATCAAGGAAAACGTGCGCCACATTTAGCGGCGATTCTTGTGGGTACAAACGGAGCCAGTATGACTTACGTTGGTGCAAAGGTTAAAGCCTGTGAGCTTGTCGGATTCGAATCCACCCTTATCGATTTACCAGAAGAAACGACAGAAGAAACCTTGTTAGCTCAAATACATTCTTTAAACGATAATCCAGCAATTGATGGGTTTATTGTGCAGCTTCCGTTGCCAAAACATATTAACGAACAAAACGTGTTAATGGCCGTACACCCCGATAAAGATGTGGACGGTTTTCATCCTACGAATGTAGGGCGTATGGCGCTGGACTTGCCAACGTTTTTACCCGCAACACCCTATGGGATTATGGAACTTTTAGAACGTTATAAAGTACCAACTTCTGGAAAGCAAGTCGTTGTGATAGGTAGAAGTCATATTGTGGGACGACCGATGAGTATTTTAATGAGTCAAAAACGTCCTGCGGGTGATGCGACTGTTACTATTGCACACAGTCGAACAACAAATTTGTCTGAACTGACACTAAAGGCAGATATTGTGGTTGCAGCCTTGGGAATCCCCGAATTTTTAAACGCTGAAATGGTAAAGCCTGGAGCAGTTATAATTGATGTGGGCATTACAAGAGTTCCTGATGAATCTAAGAAAAGAGGTTATCGTATTGCTGGAGATGTACACTTTGAAAGTGTTGCAGAAAAAGCCAGTCATATCACACCTGTTCCTGGTGGAGTAGGACCAATGACAATCGCAATGTTGCTCAAAAACACCTTGCTTGCTTGTGAGCGTCATGCGGCCAATTCATCTATTTAGCAAAAATCTGAGAGGGATCTTTAAAAGCTTTAAACTCTAAAGCATTTCCAGCAGGATCATAAAAAAAGAGTGTGGCTTGTTCGCCAATCTGTCCTTTAAATCGAATATAAGGTTCAATAATAAAATCTATTTTTTGAGCTTTTAAACGTTCTGAAAAGGTTTCAAATTCCTCCCATGGCAGAACCACTCCAAAATGAGGAACAGGCACCTGTTTTCCGTCCACCTTATTTACATGAAGATCAGTTTCTTCTTCTTTTGGTTTGAAATGGATTACAAGCTGATGTCCAAAAAAATTAAAATCAACCCAATGGTCGCTATGGCGACCTTCTTCACATCCTAAAATATCCCTATAAAAAACACGACATACATCTAGATTCCAAACAGGGATTGCCAGATGAAAAGGGCTTACAGAATTCATTATATTGCTTTTTTTGAGTCTTTCAACGTTTTGTTTAAAGTGATTAATTCTTCTTCTGTCAAATCACGATAAGAACCGACCTCACATTTCAAATTAATATTCATAATACGGCTGCGTTTTAGTGATTGTACTTCATAGTTCAGGTACTCACACATGCGACGAATTTGGCGATTTAAACCTTGCGTAAGGATGATTTTAAATTCAAAAGTACTGAGCTTTTCAACTTTGCAAGATTTGGTAGTTTTTCCCAGTTCTTCTAATGGAATGCCTCCAGCCATGCGTTGAATGAATGTTTGAGAAATCGGTTTGTCAACTAATACGATGTATTCTTTTTCATGGTTATTACTCGCACGAAGAATTTTATTTACAATATCGCCGTCGTCTGTCAGTAAAATCAAGCCCTCACTATCCTTATCCAAACGTCCAATTGGAAAAATCCGACTTGGATAATTGATATAATCAATAATATTGTCTTTTTCAACGGCAGTATCGGTTGTACAAACAATTCCTACAGGTTTATTGAATGCAATGTACGTTCGTTTTTTAGTGTCATTAAGAATGGTTTTTCCATCCACCTTAACTTCGTCACCAGTTGTCACTTTAGTTCCCATTTCAGGAACAACGCCATTAATGGTCACTCGACCTTCGTCGATGAGTTTGTCGGCGGCACGACGTGAGCAATAGCCAGCTTCGCTTAAATATTTATTCAGTCTTGTTGACGTTGGTTCCATTTGGCGAATTTACAAAAGTTTAGTGGCTTAAAAATTGAATCAGTTCATCCGAAACTAAATTTCCCTTTAAAGAGTGGCCAAGACCTTCTGTTGAAATCAGTTTGGCATTTTTAAATTGAGCTTCAATATCAAGTGCATCTTGGTAGGGGATGACAGGGTCTTTTTTGTCGTGGATTACCAAACCTTTCGTGTCGATATTTTTTACAAAATCAGCCGTAGAAAAATACTCAGGGGGGTATCCAAATTTAAGCTCGATTTGTTTATCAATTCCTTTGGATATCTTTTGGCTGTAGCCCATCATTTCTTTGTAACGCTTCATGATTCCTTTGAATCCTGAAGGTGCTCCTAAAAGCACAATTCTTTCAGCGGTATGATGCGTTTGTTTTTTAAGAAAAATCACTACGGCCATTCCACCAACAGAATGTCCAATATACGCTGTTGGTTTAAATTTTTGGCTCACCACATTAATGAATTCTGCGTAGAGAATCGCATTAAACGTATCACTTCCAGAACCACCATGTGCAGGACCGTCTAAAGCAATAATATTATAACCATCCTTGCGAAGTTTTTGAATTTTATGCCGCCATCGTCCTGAATTGCTTTCCCAACCGTGTGCCAATAAAACGGTTTCTTTAGAGCCTTCCCAGTGATAGGTTTGAATGGGTATGCTCTCATAATATAAAGTTGTTTTGCTAGTAGCAGTGTCTAAAAAAGTATTTGCATGAGGCGTCAGTTGTCCATTTCTTGGTTTTGAAAATAATTTCAAGGCAAGTTTGGAAGCGTATGCCGTATTAAAAAACCCTATAAAATTTATAAGGGCGCCTACAATTTTTGGGAGGAGTGATTTCATTAGGGTTCAGGTTCTTCTCGATTTACATTTTCTATGGAAAATGCGGGAGTACAGATTGCTAAATACTCACAAGGTTTGTCAAAAGGGTTTGAATATTGTACACGGGTGTTTTTCTCAATTTTAATGGACTGCCCCTGTTTCAAGATGATAGTATCTCCCTCGATAATGAACTGTTTTTTACCTTTAATGATATAGGTATATTCATCAAACTCGGGTGTTTGAAAGGGTTCGCTCCATCCTGGAGGTGCGACCATGTGGGCAATGCTGAGTGCAGCGTTGTCGTTTGTTGCATTTCCAAAATGTTCTTCAATGCGTTTGCCATCGGTTGTTGGGACTACAAATGGTGTTTTTTGAATTGTATAAGCCGCCATAATTTAATACCATTGAATGTAAAAATCCTTGATTTTAGCCGTTTCTGGAATGGAAATGGCTTCTACTTTTTGATTCATATTATAGCGCATTTCTTCGGGTAATTCCATTTTGCTGAGTGTAAAATAAACATTGATTTCATCCACTGAAATAATCAGACTTCTGAGTGTATTTTGAATGCTAGAAATACTGTATTTAGAATTGATCTCTCCAAAAGTACTCATTGTGTTCAGTCCGTCTTTGTTTTTGAAACGTGTGTCCATAACACGTACCGTTCGGATGGTTGATAACGAGTCTAACGAATAATTAGGATCTAATTCGATTAACAATTTACCTGTTCCTTTCTCAAATACACTTATGGTATTGATGTTGCCTGTGAATTCGTCCCCTCCAATATATTTACTAATAGAATCGTTTGCAAACACCACTTTTAGATCCTTTACTGCAGTAGAGTCTGTAAGCATCCCTATACTCTGTTTGGTAATTAAAAAGGGATCTGTTTTTGTTTCACAAGCCACAAAAAGGCCGAGTAGTAATCCGATAAATAAATAGGTTCTCATGATTATTTTTAAATTTTGAGTAAAAATAAATGAAGTTTTATGACTTAAACCAAAAACTGTAAACTATTTTTGCTCATTATGTTAAAAACTGAAATTAAATCGCTTGTAAACGCTGGTGAAATGTTGCCACTTATGGAGGCTTTCTATACCATTCAGGGGGAAGGATTCCACAAAGGAACTGCTGCTTATTTTGTAAGAATTGGAGGCTGTGATGTGGGCTGCCATTGGTGCGATGTTAAAGAAAGCTGGAATGCCGATTTACATCCGCCAACTGCAATTGACACCATTGCCAGAGACGCTTCTAAACACAGTGAAACAATTGTAGTGACTGGAGGCGAGCCATTGATGTGGGACATGAACCCATTAACCTCTGAATTAAAATCGAAGGGGATGCAAACGCATATCGAAACGTCTGGAGCATATAAATTAACAGGCGATTGGGATTGGATTTGTTTGTCGCCTAAAAAATTAAAAGGACCTTTAGACGAAGTGTATCAAAAAGCACACGAGCTGAAAGTAATTGTTTATAACAAGGACGACTTAAAATATGCGGAAGAACAAGCCGCAAAAGTAAACCCAAATTGTATTCTGTACCTCCAGCCCGAGTGGAGTAAACGCGAAAAAGTTACGCCTTTTATCGTGGAATACGTGATGAAACACCCCAAATGGAAGGTTTCGCTTCAAACGCATAAGTATTTGAATATTCCTTAGTGGTTTTAAGGCAATTACTTGATTTTATGAACTATTTGGATTGAAATTACATTATTTAGTTACATTTTAACTCTAATTTATAAAATTCAGTTTCAATTTAATACTATTTAAACACTATCTATTTATAATGTATAATGATAGATGCATATTTGCGGTCTAATCATTAAGATCCTAATTATGTGTGGAATTGTATGTGCATTTGATTTAAAACAAAAATCAGAAATTTTAAGACCTCAAGTGCTTGAAATGTCAAAAAAAATAAGACACCGTGGTCCAGACTGGAGCGGTATTTACAGTGATGAAAAAACCGTAATGGCGCATGAGCGTTTGGCCATTGTAGATCCAGCATCGGGGCAACAGCCTTTATTCAGTGAAGATAAAAAATTAGTATTGGCTGCCAATGGTGAAATTTACAATCACAGAGAATTACGCAAGCAATTTAATGGGACTTATAATTTTCAAACTGCTTCTGATTGTGAAATCATACTAGCGTTATACAAAGAAAAAGGCGTTGATTTTATCGACGAACTGAACGGAATTTTTGGTTTTGCGCTGTATGATGTTGAAAAAGATGAATATTTTATCGCTAGAGATCATATGGGAATTATTCCATTATATATTGGTTGGGATCAAAATGGTACCTTTTATGTAGCATCTGAATTAAAAGCCTTAGAAGGTGTTTGTAGTAAAATTGAATTATTCCCTCCAGGGCATTATATGTCAAGTAGAGATGGCGAGTTTGTAAAATGGTACAATAGAGAGTGGACAGAATACGACGCTGTAAAAGAAAATGAAACCAGTATTGCCGAAGTTAAACAAGCGTTAGAGGATGCGGTTCACAGGCAACTAATGAGTGATGTGCCTTACGGAGTTTTACTTTCTGGTGGTTTAGACTCTTCAGTTACCTCTGCCATTGCCAAAAAATACGCACAAAAACGCGTAGAATCTGACGACACATCAGAAGCCTGGTATCCGCAATTGCATTCGTTTTCAGTTGGATTGGAAGGGTCTCCAGATTTAGCGGCGGCTCAAAAAGTAGCCGACTATATTGGAACCATACACCACGAAATAAAATTCACAATTCAAGAAGGATTGGATGCTATAAAAGATGTAATCTACAATATAGAAACTTATGACATTACCACCATTCGCTCGTCCACACCAATGTATTTAATGGCACGTGTGATTAAGTCTATGGGGATTAAAATGGTCCTTTCTGGAGAGGGAGCAGATGAGATTTTCGGGGGTTATTTATATTTTCACAAAGCACCAAATGCGAAAGAGTTTCACGAAGAAACAGTCCGTAAATTAGATAAATTACACATGTATGATTGTCTAAGAGCCAACAAAAGCTTGATGGCTTGGGGGATTGAAGGGCGTGTCCCATTTTTGGATAAAGAATTTATTGATGTAGCAATGCGTTTAAATCCTCAAGATAAGATGATTAATGGCGAACGCATGGAAAAATGGATCATTAGAAAAGCGTTTGAAGACATGTTGCCAGAAAGTGTTGCATGGAGGCAAAAAGAACAATTTTCTGATGGCGTTGGTTACAGTTGGATTGACACACTTAAAGAAGTGGTTGACAAAGAAGTTTCGGATGAGCAGTTGGCAAATGCTAAATTTAGATTTCCAATTCAAACCCCGCAAAACAAAGAAGAGTTTTATTACCGTTCTATTTTTGAGGACCATTTTCCAAGTGATGCAGCAGCATTAAGTGTACCTCAAGAAGCGAGTGTAGCTTGTAGTACCCAAATTGCTTTAGATTGGGATGAAGCATTTAAAAACATGAACGAACCTTCTGGAAGAGCGATTGCTAAAGTGCATGATCAGTCCTATGAATAGCAAATTTTCAAGCTCAAATAATAGCTTCTAAAGCGTTTGGGATTATTTTTTAATAGAGCAGCGAATTATAGCGCCCTTAAATTTGATTTAAGGGCGTTTTTAGTGGATTTAAGAGCGTTTCTAAAAAACAGCCGATTGTTAATAATTACGCTTAAATCTCTTAAAAAAACACTATAAATTCCTTAGAAGATTAGTTATCTTTGTTAGGGTAGATGCAGTTTTAGCTGTATCTGAATTCAACTAAATAACACATTCAATATAATGAGCGAAGAAATTAATAAAGGGAGTTATTCAGCAGACAGTATTCAGGCCTTAGAGGGTATGGAACACGTGCGCATGCGTCCATCTATGTACATTGGAGATGTAGGGTTAAGAGGCTTGCATCACTTGGTATATGAGGTGATTGACAACTCAATCGATGAAGCCTTGGCAGGTCACTGTGATAAAATCACGGTGATTATTAACGAAGATAATTCCATCACAACCGAAGATAATGGTCGTGGAATCCCTGTGGATATCCATAAAAAAGAAGGCGTTTCTGCTTTGGAAGTAGTTATGACTAAGATTGGAGCCGGAGGTAAATTCGATAAAGATTCTTATAAAGTATCTGGAGGTTTACACGGCGTTGGTGTGAGTTGTGTGAATGCCCTTTCTGAGCATTTAAAAGCAACGGTTTATAGAGATGGAAAAATCTATGAACAAGAGTATGAACGTGGTAAAGCAATTTATCCTGTAAAACAAGTAGGGGAGACAGATCGAAGAGGAACAACGGTTACTTTTAGACCCGATCCTCAAATATTTACACAGACTTTAATATACGTCTATGAAACTCTCGCAAATCGATTGAGAGAACTTGCTTTTTTAAATAAAGGGATTACAATAGTTCTTGTTGATCAAAGAGAAAAAGACGAAAAAGGCGAGTTTATTGGGGAAACGTTTCATTCTACAGAAGGACTTTCTGAATTTATCAAATACTTGGATGGTAACCGCGATCCGATCATGAAAAATGTAATTGCTTTTGAAGGTGAAAAAAATGGAGTTCCAGTTGAAGTTGCGATGATTTATAATACGTCTTATGCTGAAAACTTACATTCCTATGTGAACAATATCAACACCCATGAAGGTGGGACACATTTGTCTGGATTCCGTCGTGGATTGACGCATACATTAAAGAAATATGCCGATGAATCGGGGATGTTAGACAAACTTAAATTTGACATCGCAGGGGATGATTTCCGAGAAGGATTGACCGCTATTATTTCGGTTAAGGTTCAGGAACCTCAATTTGAAGGACAAACAAAAACAAAATTAGGAAATAGAGAAGTATCCGCTTCAGTGAGTCAGGCCGTTTCAGAAATGCTGACAAATTATTTAGAAGAAAACCCGGATGATGCCAAAACGATTATTCAAAAAGTAATCCTTGCTGCACAAGCTCGTCATGCCGCTCAAAAGGCACGAGATATGGTTCAGCGAAAAACAGTGATGAGTATTGGAGGGTTGCCTGGAAAATTGAGCGATTGTTCTGAACAAGATCCTGAAAAATGTGAAATTTACCTAGTTGAGGGAGATTCGGCAGGTGGAACAGCAAAGATGGGACGTGATAGAGCTTTTCAAGCTATTTTGCCATTAAGAGGTAAAATTTTGAATGTAGAAAAAGCGATGACTCATAAGGTTTTTGAAAATGAAGAAATCAAAAATATATTCACAGCCTTAGGAGTTACTATTGGAACCGAAGAAGATCCAAGAGCATTGAACCTATCAAAATTAAGATACCATAAAATTGTGATCATGTGTGATGCTGATATTGATGGAAGTCACATTGAAACACTTATTTTGACCTTCTTCTTTAGATATATGAAAGAATTGATCGAAAACGGTCATGTTTACATTGCTACGCCCCCTTTATTTTTAGTTAAAAAAGGAGCGAAAAAAGAATATGCATGGAATGATGAGGAGCGTACGGCATTAATGGAGCAATATGGCGATGGCGCAAAAATTCAACGTTATAAAGGTCTTGGAGAAATGAATGCCGTACAACTTTGGGATACAACAATGAATCCTGAGTTCAGAACCTTACGTCAAATACAAGTAGAAAATGGAACCGAAGCCGATCGAATCTTCTCAATGTTGATGGGAGACGATGTGCCACCAAGAAGAGAATTTATCGAAAAAAATGCAATTTATGCCAATATTGATGCCTAAACACTCACCCCAAATCTTATCTTATATGAAAAAAATAATTGTTTTTAGTGCCCTCCTTTTCGGAGTCACTGTGTCAACTGCTCAAGATCTTGGAAGCGTTCTACTTGCGTCGGACGATTCCAATAGATTATTGCAAAATTATCTCAATCCAGCTATGAAAGGCTTAATGAGTAGTATGAATGGTGGGTGGTATTCCACAGCAAAGTCGCATAAAAAATTTGGCTTTGATATTACTTTTGGACTTAATGCAGCTTTTACCCCCAACAAAGACAAAGTATTTGAATTTATAGCCAACGACTATAATTTTATATCTCACATTGACGGAGATACAAACGTCCCAACGGTTTTAGGAAATGACAATGCGAATACATCGTTTGATGTTTTAATACCTTATGATGGAGGTGATTTTAAGGCAGGGTCATTTGAATTGCCTGGTGGAATCGCAAAAGATTTGCCCGCCAATGCTGTTCCAACGCCTTTTGTACAAGTTGGTCTAGGATTGCCTTTTAAAACAACCATTAAACTAAGGTATGTGCCTAAGGTGAATTTTTCCTCAAAGTCAAACGCTAACTTAATTGGAGTAGGGCTTCAGCATGATTTAACACAGCACCTTGGTCTTGTAGGAAAACTGCCATTTTCTGTATCCCTTTTTGGCGCTTATACAACTTCTTCTGTTAATTATAGCATTGAAAATGGAGATGTGTCAGATCAAATATCAGTATCCAATGGAAACGCTCGATTCAAATTAAATACTTGGACTGTTCAAGCATTGGGGTCTTTAGATTTTAAAATTGTGACTCTGTACGGAGGTATAGGTCTCAATGGTGGAAAGTCAACATTTAATATCAATGGCGATTATGACCTCACATATCAGATTGAATCTGCTAACGGTACAAATCAAGGTTCAATAGTTGAATCCATTTCTGACCCTTTGAGTTTGAAATTCAACTCTTCCGAGACTCGAGCAACTTTGGGTGCGCGTTTGAACCTTGCATTTTTAAAGATTTTTGCCGATTACACATTGCAAGAATACAATACTGCAACTCTTGGCGTTGCATTTAGTTTTAGATAATTATAGTTAAAAATAAATAAATTAAGATGAAAATAACAGTAGTTGGTGCTGGAGCAGTAGGAGCAAGTTGCGCAGAATACATCGCCATTAAAAATTTTGCTTCCGAAGTTGTTTTATTAGATATCAAAGAAGGTTACGCCGAAGGAAAAGCCATGGATTTGATGCAGTGTGCATCTCTAAATGGTTTTGATACAAAAATCACTGGCTCTACCAATGATTATTCAAAAACAGCAAACAGTGATATTTGTGTCATAACATCTGGAATTCCTAGAAAGCCTGGAATGACTCGTGAAGAATTAATTGGAATCAATGCAGGAATTGTAAAAACAGTATCTACAAGTTTGGTAAAACACTCTCCAAATACAGTGCTTATTGTTGTGAGCAACCCTATGGATACAATGACCTATCTTGCACATAAAGTTACGGGATTGCCAACGCATAAAATTATTGGGATGGGAGGAGCTTTAGACTCAGCTCGTTTCAAATATAGATTGGCAGAAGCTTTAGAGGCTCCAATAAGTGATGTAGATGGAATGGTGATCGGCGGACATAGTGATGTTGGAATGGTGCCTTTAATTTCGCATGCAACTCGAAACAGTATCAAAGTTTCAGAATTTATTTCAAACGAACGTCTAGAACAAGTTAAAGAAGATACCAAAGTTGGTGGTGCAACCTTAACGAAGCTATTAGGAACCTCCGCTTGGTATGCACCAGGAGCTGCAGTCAGTGGATTGGTACAAGCAATTGCTTGTGATCAGAAAAAAATATTCCCCTGTTCTGTATTGTTAGATGGCGAGTATGGCTTGTCAGATTTATGTATTGGCGTACCAGTAGTTCTAGGAGCTAATGGAATCGAAAACATCGTTGAAATTAAACTAAGCGATAGCGAAAAAGCTCATTTACATACCAGTGCCGAAGGAGTTAAAAAAACAAATTCATTACTAGACGTATAAGTATATCGATGGTGTGATTTGTGTTTTTCACGAATAAAAGACTGTTAAAATACTCTTTTCATTGAAAACAAAAGAATCTATTGTCAATTCACATCGTAAATCATATATTTGCTCGTTTATAAAAATTAATGCAGATTAAATTAATTCACAATGCAAAATAAAGGACTCGTAAAATTATTTGCTTTCTTATTTGGTTTGGTAAGTATATACCAATTATCATTTAGTTTTAAAGCAAACCAAATAGAAGACAATGCTAAGCAATTTGCTATTGAAAAAATAGCAGATACTGAAACAGATTATGACGCTAAACGTGCGTTAAAACAAAGCACCTATTTAGACTCGTTGAAAAACGAAGAAGTTTATAACATCGGAATTGCGCAGTATAATTTTGATGAAGTGAAGGAAAAAGCCATGAACCTTGGTTTAGATCTTAAAGGGGGGATTAGTGTAATTCTTCAAATTTCTGTTAAAGATATTCTTGTTGGACTGGCAAACGAAAGCAAAGACCCAGTGTTTAGAAAAGCATTGAGTGATGCTGAAGAACTTCAGAAAGACAGTCAAAACACCTATTTAGAAGACTTTTTTGTAGCTTTTGAAGCCATTCAAGGCGACACCAAATTGGCGTCTCCAGATATTTTTGCGAATCGAACCTTAAGTGAAGAAATTACGTTTGATATGACCGATGATGAGGTCAAACCTGTATTGTCACTTAAAATTGATGAATCCATCGTATCGGCCTTTGAAGTCCTTCGTAAGCGTATTGATAAATTTGGAGTCACCCAACCAAATATCCAACGAATTGGAAAGTCTGGACGTATTCTTGTTGAATTGCCAGGTGCTAAAGAAATTGAACGTGTCAAAGGACTGTTACAAAGTACGGCTCAGTTAGAATTTTGGGATGCCTTTAAAGGAGAAGAATTTGGAACCTTTATTTTTCAAGCCAATGAAACGTTAAAAGAAATTGTTGAAACTTCCACTGCAGAAGTTGAGTCCAACGCCACAGAATCTACAGACGATGCAATCTCTGATATTATCGGAGATACAGATGCAGAAACAGGAGATACAGGGGAAGTAAATCCATTGATCGATTTAATTCGTGCGCCAGGATATAATGGCGGACCAGTACTCGCTTCTTTTGAATTAAAAGATAAACAATTGGTAACGGATTACTTGAACAACCCACAAGTTCGTGCCTTATTAACCCCAGAACAACGCTATGCAAAATTTGTATGGGGAATTCCTCAAGTTCAACAAACCACAGGAGAAGACTCGCAAAGCATTGAATTGGTTGAGTTGTATGCCTTAAAAGGAAATAGAGATAATGAACCCCCATTGAGTGGTGCCGTCATAACCGATGCACGTCAAGCCTACCAACAAAACGGAAACCCAAGTGTTTCAATGCAAATGAACCTCAAAGGTGCCAAAATATGGGAAGAAATGACAGGCAATGCATTTAATACTGCAGGTCAAATTGCAATCGTTTTGGATGAAATTGTATATTCAGCTCCAGGTGTAACCTCAGGACCGATTTCAGGTGGAAACTCTGAGATTTCAGGGTCATTTACTTTAAATGAAGCAGTCGATTTAGCAAACGTTCTACGTGCGGGTAAACTTCCAGCTTCCGCAGATATTGTACAAGCTGAAGAAGTAGGACCTTCATTAGGTCAAGAAGCGATTGACAGTGGAATGAAATCATTCTTAATAGCTTTGGCATTGGTGCTTTTATGGATGGTGTTTTATTATGGAAAAGCAGGGATTTACTCTGATATCGCATTGATATTAAATATCATTTTAATCTTTGGAATACTTTCTGGGTTAGGTGCTGTGTTAACATTGCCTGGAATTGCAGGGATTGTATTAACCATTGGTATTGCAGTAGATGCAAATGTTCTTATTTACGAACGTGTTCGAGAAGAATTATTTAAAGGTAAAGCTCAAAAAGACTCTATTAAAGATGGATTTAATAACGCCTTGTCTTCCATTTTAGATGCCAACATTACAACAGGATTAACAGCTTTAATTTTGTATGTATTTGGAACAGGACCGATTAAAGGATTTGCTACAACTCTTTTAATAGGTATTTTAACCTCTTTATTTACAGCGATTTTTATCTCAAGATTACTAATCGATTGGCATTTAAACCGCGGTGGAAAATTAGAATTCTCAACAGGAATGACTAAAGGTTTGTTCCGTTCAATCAATATTGAATTTCTTAAAAAACGTAAAATAGCATATTTAATTTCTGGAACAATTATCATTGCAGGAATTGGATCATTATTCACAACAGGATTGGATCAAGGTATTGACTTTGTGGGAGGAAGAACGTACACCGTTCGTTTTGCACAAGACATGAATACTGAAGAAGTTAAAACGGCATTGAATGACGTGTTTAACAGTGCTGAGGTGAAAACAATTGGTAGTGCGAATCAATTAAAAATTTCTACGAAGTACAAGGTTGATGAAAATTCAGCAGAGGTCGATCAAGAAGTTCAAGAAAAACTATACGAAGCTCTGGTTCCATTTTTACCAGATGCAACAACTTATAAGCAGTTTATTGATGCCGATAACAATATTGGTAAAATGTATGCAGGAAAAGTAAGTCCAACCATTGCGGATGATATTAAAAAATCTTCTGTATGGGCCGTTTTAGGATCTTTAATCGTAGTATTCCTTTATATTTTAATACGATTCAAAAAATGGCAATTTTCATTAGGTGCCGTAGCAGCAGTATTCCATGATGTTCTAATTGTACTTGGAATCTTCTCTATTGCTTGGAGGTTCTTACCGTTCAGTATGGAAATTGATCAAGCTTTTATTGCAGCGATTTTGACCGTAATAGGGTATTCATTAAATGATACCGTGGTTGTGTTTGATAGAATTAGAGAATATTTAAATGAACACACAAGTTGGAAATTTGATAAAGTTGTCAATAGCGCTTTGAGTAGTACTCTAAGCCGTACTTTAAATACTTCCTTAACAACTTTAGTTGTGTTGTTAGCGATGTTTACATTTGGAGCAGATTCCTTGAGAGGATTGTTGTTTGCTCTTATTGTAGGGGTACTTGTAGGAACCTACTCTTCTGTCTTTATTGCAACGCCAGTTATGCACGATACATTGAAGCGATTAGATAAAAAAGAAGAGAAGTAAAGAGTAGTAACTCATTTATAGATATTAAAAAAAGCCGCTCATTTGAGCGGCTTTTTTTGGTTTTATTTTAAACGAATAAATCATTTGTAATGGGATCAGAATAAGATTATAACCCATCTAAAAACGTATGGATTTTAAGCCTTCTTAGGGTTATAGAAAAACATAAAATACAAACCACAAAGCACAAAAGGAATGCTTAATACTTGCCCAGTGTTTAATCCAAAAATCCAATCCTCACGACTGTCTATTTGTGCGATTTTAAATTGTTCTACTACAACTCTCACCGACATTAAAAGCACTAAAAATAAGCCAAACAGAAAGCCAGTTTGTGAACTTTTTTTCGTTTTCCAGTACAAAAAGAATAAGATTAGAAATACAAATACATAACCAAACGCTTCATATAATTGACCAGGATGTCTTGGAACATTATCCAATTGTTTGAATACGATTGCTAAAGGAAAGTCATCCCCAGCCGCTTTTCCGATCATTTCAGAATTAAAGAAATTACCAATTCTTATAAATACGGCTCCTAACGCACAGGCGATGACCACACGATCCAGAATCCAAAGGACTGATTTTTTTAATATCTTTTTGTTGTAGAGCCACATAGAAAAAATCATTCCTATTGCAGCCCCATGACTTGCCAAACCTCGAAACCCTGTAAATTCAAATCCCCCACTAAATCGGAAGGGCAGGAAAACACTAAAAAAGTCCTCTTTAAATAATTCAGGTTGATAAAAAATAACATGCCCCAAACGCGCTCCAATCATAATTCCTAAAACAGAGTACATGAACAATCCGTCTAGTTTATCATCAGACTGCCCTTCGTTTTTGTAAATCCTTTTCGTCAAATACCAACCTGTTATAAAAGCAGCCATCCACATCAGACTGTAATAGTGAATTTTAAAACTTCCAAAAAGAGCGATGCCTTCAGAGGCAGGATCCCATATAATCTGTAAAAAATACATATTCATTTATTTAGATTGTAAATATAAAAAATAGATGTGAGACTTAAGTCTTATCCGTTTTTATTAAATATTCGAAGTATTATTTTTTTGGTACAGGATCGTGCCCAGAGCCGCCCCATGGGTGACAGCGTAATATACGTTTGATGCTTAGGTAGCCTCCTTTAAATAACCCGTAAGATTGTAATGCTTCTTTCGTATAATGAGAGCAAGTGGGTTGAAATCGACAACTTGAAGGGGTTAAAGGCGAAATAAAATTTTGATACAGCTTTATTATAAATAAAAATGGAGCAATTAAAAGCGTCTTCATCGATCTTAATCTAAGATAAATGAAGTGCCGTCTTTGCCATCTTTCAGTTGAATTCCAATAGCGAGTAATTCGTCTCTTATTTTATCTGAAAGTGCAAAATCTTTCTGTACTCTTGCATCGTTACGCATTCTAATGAGAAGTTCAACGGTGTCTTCAAGTTTTTGATCTTGCTTGTTAGAACTTACGTTTTTAAGACCTAGAATATCAAACACAAACTGATGCAACACTTGTTTTAACAAAGCTAAGTTGGAATTGCTAATAGTGGCTTTTCCATCTTTAATTTGGTTGATGTATTTAACAGCACTGAATAATTCTGCAATCAGAATAGGAGTGTTAAAGTCATCATTCATTGCTGTGTAGCAATTGGACTTCCATGCCGTAACATCAAATTCATTGGTGTCTGAAGTTGCTTCAAGTTTATCCACTGTAGAGACGGCTTCCATGAGTTTCATAAATCCTTTTTCTGAAGCTAACAATGCATCGTTACTAAAGTCCAAGATACTTCTGTAGTGTGCTTGCATCATAAAAAATCGAACTACCGATGCAGAAAATCCTTTCGTTAATTTATTGGTATCGCCACTTAAAATTTCACCAGGTAAAATATTATTTCCTGTAGATTTTGCCATTTTTTGGCCGTTGAGGGTCAGCATATTTGCATGCATCCAATAATTAACAGGCGTATGGCTATGCCATGCTTTGGCTTGTGCAATTTCACACTCGTGGTGGGGAAATTTTAAATCCATACCTCCACCATGAATATCAAAATGTTCGCCTAAATACTTTGTGCTCATTGCAGTACATTCCAAATGCCACCCTGGAAAACCATCACTCCATGGAGAAGGCCAACGCATGATATGCTTTGGCTCTGCTTTTTTCCAAAGTGCAAAATCTTGTGGGTTTTTTTTATCAGTTTGACCCTCAAGGACTCGGGTGTTATGAACAAGGTCTTCTATATTTCGACCACTTAAAACCCCGTAATGATGAGATTCGTTATATTTTAAAACATCAAAATAAATAGAGCCGTTTGCTTCATAAGCAAAGCCTTTGTCTAGAATTGATTTGATGATTTCTATTTGTTCAACGATGTGCCCCGTTGCAGTAGGTTCAATACTTGGAGGTAAAAAGTTAAACTTATTTAGGATGTTATGAAAATCTACGGTATAGCGTTGTACCACTTCCATGGGTTCAATTTGTTCGAGACGTGCTTTTTTTGCAATGCGATCTTCTCCTTGATCGGCATCATTTTCTAAATGTCCTGCATCGGTAATATTACGAACATAGCGTACTTTATAATCGAGGTGTTTAAAATATCTAAATATCATATCAAACGACATGAATGTTCGGACATTTCCTAAATGCACATTGCTATAGACTGTTGGACCGCAAACATACATTCCAATAGAACCTTCATTAATAGGGTTAAAAACCTCCTTTTTCCCCGAAAGCGAGTTGTAAATATGGAGCGTATTTGTGCTGTATTTGCCCATGGTTTATTGGATTAAAATTTGGTCTCTAATTTTATGTAGTCTAAAAATTCTCTTTTAGTATCTTTTTCTTTAAATTTTCCACCAAACTCACTTGTAACGGTACTACTTTCGATATCTTTAATTCCACGAGAATTCACACATAAGTGTTTGGCATCAATAACGCAAGCAACATCTTTTGTGTTTAATATATTTTGAAGTTCTTTAACAATTTGTATGGTCAAACGTTCTTGTACCTGTGGTCTTTTAGCAAAATAATCTACAATACGATTCATTTTTGAAAGACCTACAACCGTCCCGTTTGAGATATAAGCAACATGTGCTCTTCCCACAATTGGAAGGAAATGATGTTCACAAGTAGAGTAGACAGTAATGTTTTTTTCAACCAGCATTTCCCCGTACTTATACTTGTTTTCAAAGGTCGAAGCTTTTGGTTTTTTGGCGGGGTCTAGCCCTCCAAAAATCTCATTGACAAACATTTTTGCAACGCGATTAGGAGTCCCTTTTAAACTGTCGTCACTCAAATCTAAGCCCAATGTTTCCATAATGTGTTGAACATCGTCTTTAATAATGTCAATTTTCTCATCGGACCTTAATTTAAAGGCGTCAGTTCGCATAGGGGTTTCGGCAGAAGTACCGATGTGATTATCGCCAATAGTGTCAAATTTTTCAATATTATTTTTCATTCCCATTCCAATATTCCTATTAAAGTTTTCTATGTTTTCTAAGTACAAAGATACTTAATTTCAATGTTGGAAACTTTGATTTTTGGCTTAATAATTCCTTTTTTAGTCAAATACTTCAAAAAAAATATTAACTTTACGTTTACCTTTTCCTAAATTATTTTAAACAAACATCCTACTTTTCCTTCTTTGAAAAAGAATCGAAGAATGTTATTGTAAAATTGAGCATTAATTTATTTATACACAGGATGAAAACACATTATATATATATATTCTTATTTGTGCTTTTTAGCTTTCATTGTAACTCTCAAAACACAAACCGTCGTCACTTGCCTCTTCAGTTAGTTCAGTATGGCGACAATCTGAACACACCTTTTTCAGCGATTGAAATGCTACAGTTAGCGGAGGTTTACGGAGCATCTTTAGAAAAAGAAATTTTGAGCCGACCCAATAGAGTTCTTTCAATGAAGAATTTACTTCGGAATCGAATTGTAATTGAAAAAAGACCAAATCCACGAGATCAAAAAGAATGCACCTTGTTATCGGAAGTTCCTCTTTTTGATGCCTTTGTTTCAACCCTTCAAAGAGATTCTGTTTTTGATCCTCAAGAATTTAATCCGCTAAAGTATACCCTTTCTTTTTACAGCCGAGGGGAGCATATGTATCGTGTCGATGGAACAGATTATTTCATTTTCATCAAATCTCAACATTCCAAAAGAAAATAAAAGATGAAGAAATTAGCTTTACTTTTTAGCATACTCTTTTCGGTTTCATTAACGGCACAAGTGTATGTTATTGAAGATCAGGTTACTGTCAACACCTGTTCAGGAACTTTTGTAGATTCTGGAGGAGAGGCAGCAACTTATTCCGGGAATCAATCTTTTACCTATACAATTTGTCCAGAGAATGCAGGACAATTGGTACAATTAGAATTTACAGCATTTGCCACGCAAACAGGGGCAGATATTATGACTATTTATAACGCAGCAGACACACTAGACCCAGCTACTTCCTTAGGAGATTTTTCAGGGGATGCAGCGGCAGACAGTCCTCAGACTGTAATTGCAACAGTCGATAATACTTCAGGTTGTCTTACCATTGTTTTTACGTCAAATGCAGGGGTTAATCTTGACGGTTGGGCCGCTAATATTTCATGTTTTGAGCCCTGTCAAGAAATCACAGCAGTTTTAGAGAGTTCTGATCCTTCTCCAAATGCAGAAGGTGAAATTGTTATTTGTGTTGGAGGGACTGTCGATTTTGAAGGTAGCGGAGTTTTTTCTATAGATCCAACGGGGGCTACATATTCTTGGAGTTTTGGGAACGATACTAATGCAGATGGAACTAATGTCACTGCAACATATGATACTCCTGGGATTTATGTGGTTGATCTTGTCGTTATGGATGATAACCCTATTGGGTGTTCAAATTTAAACAGTATTAGTCAAGTAGTGAGAGTCGCTCCAGAAATTGAATTTACAGGAACGCAAGCGGCACAAACACAAATATGTTATGGAGAAAGTACAACCATTGAAGGAGTGGCTACCATTCCACAATTTGATGATTGTGCCCCTGAAATTTTTGATGAAACTTGGTTAGAAGATACGCAGTCTACAGGACTAGGTACTTCTTATAACTCTACAATTACGGTAGATTGTTATGGTGCTGGACAATTGCTTACTGATGTGTCACAAATCTTAGATTTTTGTGTCAACATAGAACATTCTTTTATCGGAGATTTAGACATTTATCTTATTGCACCAAATGGTGCAGAAGTATATTTTCTGCAATACGGTGATGGAGTAGACCCAGGAACCAGTTTAGGAATTCCTGATGAAGCTGATAACGGGAATCCTGGAACAGGTTGGGATTATTGTTTTTCACCTACAGCAACACAGTCAATGAATGATGTCACTGGCGTAAATACAATACCTGAAGGAACTTACGCACCTTTGGCAACATCTTCATTTGATAACCTATTAGGAACCCCTTTGAATGGAAACTGGACGTTTGTCGTTGTCGATTCTTGGGCATTTGATGATGGAACGTTGTTTTCATGGAATTTAAATTTTGATCCTGATATATTTCCGCCTTCCAATATAATTGTTAGTGAAACATGGGACGCCGATTCAACGATCATAAATACGACTGATACCACCATTACTGTACAACCCCCTACCGAAGGACCGTTTTGTTATACTTTTAGAGCGGTTGATGACTTTGGGTGTGAATATTCTACAGAAGTATGTGTCGAGGTTTTACCCGAACTAATATATGCCGACCCCAATGATTTATTTGTGTGTAATACAGGAACAACATTAGGTGTATTTAATTTAACAGAAAATGATGCCATTATTAGTGCACCTACGCCAGATCCAGGAGATTTTGAGATTACATACCATGAATCTCAAGCAGATGCGGATGCAGATTCCAATCCCATTACACCCACCGATGCAGCTTCCTATTCGGGCACAGATGGGCAAATTATTTATGTGCGTTTTGAGTATAAAACATCTGGGTGTTTTGAAACAATTTCGTTTACATTGAATCTTCTCGATCAACCCTTGATCTCTGCAGTAACTGATATGGTAGAATGTGATGATATAACCAACGACGGTTCGCATTCGTTTGATTTTTCAGACCAAACACTCGATATTTTAGGAACGCAACTCCCCGAAAATTATACAGTAAGCTATTACACAAGTTTTGCAGATGCAGATGCAGGAACTAATAATTTGTCGAACCCATACAGCAACGTTTCTTCACCAGAACCTATTTATGTCCGTGTGGAGGCAAATGGGGGAGCAGGGTGTTATATCGTAGATCCCGATCCTGTATTCAATTTGGTAGTGAATCACAAAGCCACTGCTTCGGCACTATCTTCAATTCCAACTTGTGATGATGATTCAGATGGGATTATGACTTTTGATTTAGAACAGCAAACGACAGTGGTTTTAGGCAGTCAAATAGCTTCAGACTTTAGAGTGACCTATCACGAAACTCAATCCGATGCAGATACAAATAGCAACCCATTAACAAGTCCGTATTCAAATACCACCGCAAATCAACAAACTATTTTTGTTCGAGTTGAAGAAATTGGTTTAGAAGCATGTTATGAAACAACTCAATTTGAGCTTATTGTAAACCCATTGCCGACTACCACCACCATGTCTGTTTTACCTATATGTGACGATGATACAGATGGTTTAGGAGCTTTTATGCTTACCTCTAAAGATACAGAAGCTTTAGGAGGACAGACAGGAGTTACGGTGAGTTATCACGAAACCCAATCTGATGCCGATACAAATGCCTCTCCTTTATCGAGTCCCTACACAAA
>Ga0181563_10000242_pt1 | contig 49635 bp, 49 predicted proteins | sample 011ome_25_FD_133759 | JGI IMG/M metagenome (GOLD analysis project Ga0181563, IMG submission 133759) | Coastal salt marsh microbial communities from the Groves Creek Marsh, Skidaway Island, Georgia - 011512CT metaG (megahit assembly) | ecosystem: Environmental > Aquatic > Marine > Intertidal...
GGTATCCTAGCTAATAACCCAGCTGTAGATGTACGTGCACCAAAAGGTAAAAAGCAACTGCCTAATGTGATGGATGTGGACCAAGTAAGCCAGTTACTGAATGTCAATCCAGACCAGCCATTACAGATTCGTGATTTTGCTATGATGGAACTCATATATTCCTCAGGGTTGCGTTTGAGTGAGTTAGTCAATCTGAATATAGAAGATGTTTATTTAGAGGTGCCAGAGCTAAAAGTCACAGGTAAGGGAGATAAAACGCGTTTTTTACCGATTGGGAGCGCGGCAGTTAAGGCACTCAAAGCTTGGTATAGTCAACGTAACACAATGGTGAAAGGTGACCAGAGCGCAGTATTTATTACTCAGCGTGGTCAGCGAATTTCACAGCGCTCGGTTCAAAGCCGAGTTCAACAGGCGGCGCGTCAATGTGGTTTAGGATTGCACTTGCACCCACACATGCTTCGTCACTCTTTTGCTAGTCATATCTTACAGTCGAGTGGAGATTTGCGTTCATTACAGGAATTACTGGGACACGCTAATATCAGCACTACGCAGATTTATACGCAATTAGATTTTCAACATTTGGCCAAAGTGTATGATGATGCCCATCCTAGAGCAAAAATTAGAGCGAAAAAAAAGCCTGATTAATCATCGGCATCAACAATATTTAATTGAATAGGTGGAAAAAATTGATGCACACAAATAGCCACATATTATGTGGCTATTTGTGTTGGGCTTTGGTGTACAATTCACGCCTGTTCAAAATGAGGATCTGTCATGGAACAATTTGAGGGTACAACCATAGTCTCCGTTAGGCGAGGAGATAGTGTAGTGCTTGGAGGAGATGGGCAAGTCACACTGGGTAACACCATCATGAAAGCTAACGCAAACAAAGTGCGCAGACTTTATCATGATAGAGTGTTGGCCGGCTTTGCTGGTGGCACAGCAGATGCATTCACGCTTTTTGAGCGTTTTGAGGGTAAGTTAGAAAAGCACAGTGGTCATTTAACACGGGCAGCTGTCGAACTTGCCAAAGATTGGCGCACAGACAGAATGTTACGTCGCCTAGAAGCTTTATTGGCCGTGGCAGATAAAACCTCATCATTGATCATCTCTGGCAATGGGGACGTAATTGAACCTGAGGATTCATTGATCGCGATCGGTTCCGGTGGGCCATTTGCTCAGGCAGCAGCACGTGCCTTGATGGAACACAGTGAGCTGGATGCAGAAGCAATAGTCAAAAGTTCGCTTAATATTGCTGCCAGTATTTGTATTTACACCAATACCAATACCACTATCGAAGTCCTCAAATAAATATTTTTGGTCAACAGCTTTCTGAGGTAATTAAGATGTCAAACATGACGCCTAGAGAAATTGTAGAAGAATTAGATCGGCATATTGTTGGTCAACATGAAGCTAAACGAGCGGTTGCTATCGCATTACGTAATCGTTGGCGAAGAATCCAACTGACTGATGATCTCAAAGCGGAAGTCACGCCCAAAAATATCTTGATGATTGGTCCGACAGGGGTGGGTAAAACAGAAATTGCTCGCCGTTTAGCAAAACTTGCACAAGCGCCTTTTATCAAAATTGAAGCCACTAAGTTTACAGAAGTGGGTTATGTTGGTCGTGATGTGGAATCTATTATTCGAGATTTGCTTGATAGTGCGATCAAGATGTTGCGTGAAAAAGAAATGGCTAAAGTTGCTTTCCGAGCGCAAGAGGCGGCAGAGGAAAGAATTTTAGATGCGTTATTGCCACCGCCTAAGTCAGCATCGTTTGGCGTTTCTCAGGGGGATGGTGAGAAAGGTTTTGCTAATGAAACGAGGCAAAAGTTTAGGAAAAAGTTCCGTGAAGGTGATTTGGACGATAAAGAAATTGAAATCGAATTACGATCAGCCCCGTCTGGTATTGAAATAATGACACCTCCAGGTATGGAGGATATGGCTAGTCAGTTACAAGGTATGTTTCAAAATATTGGTGCACAGCAGACTACCTCTCGAAAGTTAAAAGTGAAAGAAGCGTTCAAGCTGATCACGGATGAAGAAGCGCAAAATTTAATAAATGATGATGAACTGAAGTTGTTAGCTTTAGAGCAAGTCGAACAAAATGGCATAGTATTTCTGGATGAGATTGATAAGGTTGCAAAGCAAGGTGAATATAATGGAGGAAATGTCTCTAGAGAGGGCGTGCAGAGAGATTTACTGCCGCTAGTCGAAGGTTGTACTGTATCGACTAAACATGGCAGCGTTAAGACAGATCATATTCTTTTTATTGCATCAGGTGCATTTCATCTTTCTAAGCCAACAGATTTAGTGCCAGAGTTACAGGGTCGTTTGCCAATACGTGTAGAGCTGAACGCCTTGGTAGTGGATGATTTTGTTCGCATACTCACCGAGCCTGATGCCTCCTTAACTGAACAGTACATTGCATTACTAGCGACTGAAGGTGTAAGGCTTGAATTCACTGAGTGTGGCGTCAGGCGCATTGCACAAACGGCTTATGATGTTAATGAAAGAACTGAAAATATCGGTGCCAGAAGATTGCATACTATTATGGAGAGACTGCTGGAGACACTCTCATATGAGGCGCCAGATAAAGAGGGTGAGGTAGTAGTGATCGATCAAGCATATGTTGATCTTCATGTTTCTGAATTGAGTAAGGATGTGGACTTAAGCCGTTACATTTTGTAGTAGTGGTACCCCTTAATGGTCGCTGGCGTCAGTATTAATATCGGCATAGATTTGTTAAGGTCTAGCAATTAAATAGGGAACATCTAAATGGCAAAAATACATCCAATAGAAATACAGCTGCATCAGAAATCAAGATTATTAGAGATTACTTTTGATGATGGCAAAAATTTTGAATATACCTGCGAATATTTGCGTGTGTATTCTCCATCTGCAGAAGTTGCGGGTCATGGGCCAGGACAAGAAGTGTTACAGGTTGGTAAAGAAGATGTCAGCATTACTGCCATAGATCCCGTTGGTAACTATGCAGTGAGATTGGTATTTGATGATAACCATGACTCTGGTCTGTATAGTTTTGAATATCTTTACGACCTTGGTGTCAAACAAACTGCTAAATGGCAGGATTATTTAGATCGTCTTGAGGCGGCTGGTCATAAACGTAAAACGCACTAAGCTCTCATTAAAGATTTGAGAGTAGAAAATAATTCAATGAATGATGAATCGAAAACACATTTCGGATATAGCAAAGTAAGTCCCAAAGAAAAAACACAAAAAGTTCGTCATGTGTTTGAGTCTGTTGCTGAAAACTATGATGTTATGAATGATCTCATGTCATTTGGTTTGCATCGCATATGGAAGAAATTTGTTATTCATATCGCTGCTATAAGAGAACATCAGACAGTTTTAGACTTGGCTGGTGGTACAGGGGATTTAGCTGCGGCAATCAGCAAGCGTGTGGGTGAACAGGGCACAGTTATATTGTCTGACATCAACGCTAGCATGTTACATACAGGGCGTGACAAGATGATTGATAATGGCGTTATGAATAATCTTCGTTATGTGCAGGCCAATGCAGAGCATCTACCATTTGAGGATAATACTTTTGATTGTGTCACTATGGCATTTGGCTTGCGTAACGTGACTTTCAAAGAAAAGTGTTTGGCATCTGTTTATGCCAAGCTCAAACCAGCTGGTAAATTTATCGTATTGGAATTTTCAAAGCCTGATGAATGGTTACAACCCATTTATGATCGTTATTCATTTTCTATATTGCCTTGGTTAGGTAAAACCATTGCAGGTGATGAAGAGAGTTATCGCTATCTTGCTGAATCGATACGTATGCATCCAGATCAACAAACTCTCAAAGGGATGTTTGAGCAAGCAGGATTTGATGAGTGCCGTATTGTAAATATGAGTGGTGGCATTGTGGCAGCGCATATCGGATATAAATATTAATGATTGCTTCACTTAATACGTTGATTGTCTCAAGTTTCAATCGTTATTTAGATTGTGATCCTGAGCGTGCTCAAGCGTTGGAAAATATTAATGATAAGATTTTATCTATAACTATTAAAGAAGCAAATTTCACACTCATCATGCAAGTTCAGAATGCGCGTTTTTTTGAGGCCGATTTATCTCAACAGATTGATGCTTCTATTATCGTTTCTATGCACGTATTGTCTGGAAAGATGGGAGGACAAGATCAAAACCAGCTCCTCAAAGATGGCATTATAGAAATACAAGGTGATAGTCATGTGGCCAGTGTCTTTAATAAAGTCATGAATGAGATAGAAATTGACTGGCAGGATGTCATTTCAAAATATACCGGTGATATAGTGGCACACCAGATAGCAACAGGTGCAAAATCCGTGGCTTCAGTATTGCGTCGGCTGGGTGACAATCTCCGTTTGGATGTCAGGGATTATTTGCAAGATGATTTGCAAATTGCTGTGACTGAGAGCGAAGTAGAACACTTTGTCGAACAAGTTGACGATCTGCGTGCGAGAACAGATCGATTAGAAGCGCGCCTTAATAAATATACTGAGCAATAGTTATGCGTCTAATTAGACAATTCGTACGTATTTTTCAAATTAATATGATACTGGTGCGACATGGTTTAGAAGAAGTTATCTTCGCAATTCATTTCTTTCGACCACTGCGAATTATATTATTGCTTATGCCATGGCATTGGTTTCGTCGTGTTGATATTTCACATGGTGTCAGAATCAGACGAACGTTAGAAGATTTAGGTCCTATTTATGTAAAGTTTGGACAAGCACTTTCTACACGACGTGATTTGCTATCAGATGATGTTGCTAATGAATTAGCCAAACTGCAAGATCAAGTTCCGCCTTTTCCTGGCGATCAAGCGAAAAAGATTATAGAAGAATCACTCGGTGCACCAGTCAGCGAGATCTTTTCTGAATTTGACCAGACTCCGCTAGCCTCTGCCTCGATCGCTCAAGTGCATGCTGCCACCTTGTTAGACGGCACTAATGTGGTTGTAAAAGTTTTACGCCCTGGAATTAAAAAACATATCCAGAGAGATTTAGAGTTGCTCCATTTAATTGCAGATATGGCACATCGATACTGGGAAGATGGCCGACGGTTGCGTCCTCGTGAGGTAGTGGATGACTATGAAACGACTATCTTAGATGAATTAGATCTATTGCGTGAAGCTGCCAATGCAAGTTTATTGCGGCGCAATTTTGATAACTCTGCTGACTTGTATGTGCCAGAAATTTATTGGGACTTGACGCGTGTTGACGTCATGGTGATGGAGCGTATCTATGGCATTGCAGTGAATGATGTTAAGACGTTGACTGAAAATAACATTAACATGAAGAAATTATCTGAGCGTGGAGTTCATATATTCTTCACGCAAGTGTTTCAGCACAATTTTTTTCATGCTGATATGCATCCCGGCAATATTTTTGTTTCCAATAAAAATCCACAAGACCCTCAATATCTGGGCGTAGATTTCGGCATTATGGGAACTTTAACAGTTGAGGATCAACGTTATTTGGCTGAGAATTTATTGGCCTTTTTTAACCGTGATTATCGTCGAGTTGCCGAACTGCATTTAGAGTCTGGCTGGGTGCCGCCAGATACTCGCTTAGATCATTTTGAGTCAGCTATCAGAACGGTATGTGAACCTATATTTCAAAAACCTATTAGTGAAATTTCTTTTGGTAATTTACTTCTACGCCTATTTCAAACAGCGCGTCGATTCAAAATGGAAGTACAGCCACAATTGGTTTTACTGCAAAAAACACTGTTAAATATTGAAGGTCTTGGCAGGCAGTTGGATCCTGACTTGGACTTATGGCAAACCGCTAAACCATTTCTTGATCGGTGGATGAGTGAGCAGGTTGGAGTACACGCATTAATTAAAGGAATGAAAAATCACTTGCCAAAAATCTTAGAACAATCACCCGAAATCCCCGCTCTAATTTATCAAGCACTACAAACGCATAATCAGAACCAGCCAGCAGATACTCAGCTGGTGCAAAAAATTGAAAAACTTGAGCGTCAGGTCAAACATCAAAAATGGTTTGCTGTGGCATTCACAACGGTAATGCTTATGACGACTGGCGCAATTATATATTTGCTCACCTAACATAAAAAAATATTATTATGGATGTTTCTCCCATACTCGATGGATTGAATGAAGAGCAACGTAATGCAGTAACTGCTGTGCCTGGACCAACTTTAGTATTGGCAGGTGCTGGGAGTGGTAAAACGCGGGTATTAGTTCATCGTATCGCTTGGTTATGCAATGTTGAGGGAGTATCACCCTATGGTTTGTTAGCGGTTACCTTCACTAATAAAGCTGCCGCTGAGATGCGTGGGCGTGTCGAGAGTTTATTAGAAACGAATCTTTCCGGCATGTGGGTCGGGACTTTTCACAGCATAGCGCATCGTATGTTGCGTGCTCATTGGCAGCAAGCCAATCTGCCGCAAGCTTTTCAAATATTAGATTCAGAAGATCAGTTTCGATTAGTCAAACGTATTATGAAAGGTTTGGAACTGGATGAATCTAAATGGCCAGCTAAACAAGCGCAATGGTTTATTAACGCACGTAAAGATGAAGGTCTACGAGCCCACCAAATGCAAGACAATGGTGATTTAACTACTCGCCAATTTGTACGTATTTATTCGGCTTATGAAAGTGCGTGTGAGCGTGCAGGTGTGGTTGATTTTGCTGAGTTATTATTGCGCAGTCTAGAATTGTTGAAAAATAACCAAGATATTCTCATGCATTATCATCATCGTTTTCAGCATGTGCTGGTGGATGAATTTCAGGATACAAACTCTATTCAATATGAGTGGCTACGAGTGATTGCAGGTAAGCATACCCCAATATTTGCTGTGGGTGATGATGATCAGTCTATATATGGATGGCGTGGTGCTAGGATTGAAAATATTTTTTCGTTCAGCAAAGATAACAAAGATACACAGACATTTAGGTTAGAACAAAATTATCGTTCAACTAGTACGATATTGTCTGCTGCCAATGAATTGATTAGTCATAATCAAGGGCGTTTAGGTAAAAAGCTTTGGACTAAGGGTAATGAAGGTACGCCCATAAAATTGTATGCAGCTTATAATGAACATGATGAAGCTCGTTTTGTCATTGAACACATTCGTGAATGGGTCAATCAAGCGGGGCGTAAATATAGTGAGGCAGCAATTTTATATCGATCAAATTCACAATCCCGTGTGTTTGAGGAAAATTTAATTTCACAACAGATCCCTTATCGCATCTATGGTGGATTACGTTTCTTCGAGCGCGCCGAAGTGAAGGATGCGCTGGCTTATTTGCGTTTGATTTCCAATCGCATGGATGATCCTTCTTTTGAGCGCATTGTTAACCATCCACCGAGAGGAATAGGTGATCGAACGTTGCAAGTGATTCGTGATCATGCGCGTGCTCAATCATTATCACTGTGGGACGCTACTCAAGCTATATTGGCGGCCGATCAGTTAGCCGCTCGCGCCAGTGGAGCTCTGCAACAATTTATTGCTTTGATAGAAAAACTATCCAGTGAATCTAATCAACTCGATTTGCATGAGAAAATCGAGCAAGTGATTATTGACTCAGGTTTGCAAACACACTTTGAGAAAGATCGTAGTGAAAAAGGTCAATCTCGAGTTGAAAACTTAGGCGAATTAATTGAAGCGGCGCGGGGTTTTCGTTATGAATCAGATGAAGAGCTAACTCCTACAGAGGCATTTCTCTCCACAGCAGCGCTAGAGTCTGGTGAAGGGCAAGCTTCTCAGTGGGAAGATTGTGTACAGTTGATGACCTTGCACTCAGCTAAAGGTTTAGAGTTTCCATTGGTATTCTTGGTCGGTATGGAAGAAGGTTTATTCCCAAGCAGTATGTCAATGGACGAACCTGGACGTGTCGAGGAAGAGCGTCGTTTATGTTACGTAGGGATAACACGTGCACGTGAACACCTGATGATGTGCTATGCCGAGGGGAGACGCTTGTATGGTAATGATAATTATAATGCGCCATCACGATTTATTAATGAAGTGCCAGCGGAGTTGATGGTGGAAGTGAGGCCAAGAGCTCATATTACACAGACGATCCATCGTCCTGAGCCAATACAAACAGTGAAGCAAAGAATCTCTGGTGAGAGTAACGATGGTCTCAATGTTGGCCAGCGAGTGAAACATAGTAAATTTGGTGAAGGCGTAGTGTTAGATCTTGAGGGTCAAGGTAAAAGTGCACGCGCTCAAGTTAAATTTGAGCGCAGTGGATCAAAATGGTTGGTTGTTGCTTATGCTAATTTAACCAAAATTGGCTGAATTATAATTTAATGCCATGATCAGAGCAGAAAAGGGGAAGACGGGTGGAAAATAATACGCGAAGAAAATTCTTGCAGCTGATGGGAGCAGGTGCGGCTAGTGCTGGTCTCAGTGCGTGTGGTGAACAGCAAAGCAACAATGTCCCTAAGCAGAATTCTGTTCAACAAACCTTTGAGTGGAAAATGGTCACTACTTGGCCGAAGAATTTCCCCGGACTGGGTACGGGTGCACAATACTTGGCTGATATTATTGCTGAAATGTCTAATGGTCGCCTTAAAATTAAGGTTTATGGCGCTGGAGAGATTGTCCCTGCTTTCGAAATTTTCGATGCTGTGCAGTCAGGCACTGCACAAATGGGTCATGGTTCTGCCTATTATTGGAAGGGTAAGAACTCAGCTTTCCAGTTTTTTTCGACAGTACCTTTTGGCATGAACGCCAATGAAATGAATGCTTGGCTATATCAAGCCGATGGCATGAAACTGTGGAGACGTGCTTATGAACCCTTTGGTTTGATTCCGATGGCTGCTGGTAACTCTATGGTGCAGATGGGAGGGTGGTTTAATAAAGAAATCAACTCGTTAGATGATTTGGTGGGTTTGAAGATGCGCATCCCAGGACTGGGTGGTGAAGTATTACGTTTAGCTGGCGGTACGCCTGTTAATGTGCCGGGAGGAGACTTATTTGTCTCGTTGCAAAAGGGTGTGATCGATGCCACTGAGTGGGTGGGTCCTTATAATGACTTAGCTTTTGGTCTACATAAGGCCGCTAAGTACTACTACTCCCCCGGCTGGCACGAACCAGGTACCACTATGGAGTGTTTTGTTAATGCGCAAGCTTATAACCAGTTACCAGCTGACCTAAAAAGTATTGTTGAATATGCTTCGCGTGTCGCTAATCAGAATATGATGCAAGAATTTACCACTCGTAATCATGATGCTTTGGAAATGTTGATTAATGAGCATAGTGTGGAGATGCGAGAATTTCCTCAGGAAGTGTTAGATAAGTTCCGACAGTTATCACAACAAGTTGTAGAGGAACTTGTGGGAGATGACCCCTTTGCACGTGAGATATATGACTCGTATCAGAAGTTTTTGAGTAAATCTAAAGCATGGTTTGATGTGTCAGAAAGGGCCTATCTTAACATTAGATAGACTTAAATCATTGAATTTATTATGAATTGATGCTTTTCTCCCTTGTGGAGTGGGATGATTCATAAAAAAGAATTTTTTTTAAGCGGCTGATATACTCGCCAAAAAATAAATAACTAAAGATCTTCTTAAAAAAGATCTAACAATCCAAATGTATCAGAGGAGAAATAATGGACGGTGGATTATACGATAGATGGAAAATGATGTGGGATGCCAAAGAGTGGAGCACGCAAGGTTTCTTCCTAGTCAACGCATTTGTAGCCTTAGTGATTATGTCGCAAGCGATGAAAAACAATGACGGTAGCACAGCGACTAAACGCGCTATTACATTTGGTATTGGTGCAATTTATTTAGTGGTAGTCGTGATTGGTTATTTACAGCTTGTTCCGACTGTATCGCCATACCAATAGAAACTATTCGCTAGGGCTTCACTAGCGACTGTATTAATTATTTAGAGATTCTGGCAGCCAAGTGGTCAACTCTGGCCATTTGGCTATGATCATTAATACCATCAGTTGAATGCCGATAAATGGCAGCACACCTTTGTATAGGTGGTATGTGTTGATACTCTTGGGTGCAACTCCGCGCAGATAAAATAACGCAAAGCCAAAAGGCGGTGTTAAAAATGAAGTTTGTAAATTTAGTGCGATCATAATACCTAGCCAAATCGGATCAACTCCCATGCTAAGTAATATGGGGCCGACAATAGGTACTACTACAAAAGTGATCTCGATAAAATCGAGCACAAAACCTAATACAAACATCAGCGCCATGACGATCACTAAGGCCGTAAATAATCCCCCTGGCAACTGCGTGAGAAAGTTATGCACGGCTTCATCTCCCCCATAGGCACGAAATACTAATGAGAAAAGTGAGGCGCCTATGAAAATGGCAAATACCATGCAAGTCACATGAGTCGTGCGCCGTACCACAGACTTGAGACACTCTAGATTTAATTGTTTATTTAACAAAGCCAATATCAAGGCTCCAGTTGCACCTACCGATGAAGCCTCCGTGGGTGTTGCTAGGCCACCGATAATTGATCCAAGCACGACAAATATTAAACTCATAGGTGGTACTAGTGAACGCAGTATTCGCCATCCGAGTTTGGAGTCTGTGGATGTGGGTGAAATTGCGGGTAAGTGTTGGGGTCGCACGATAGATACAAAGAAGATATAAACGATATATAGGGTGACCAACAATAATCCAGGAATTAAAGCGCCAGCAAAGAGATCACCCACTGATACTGTGCTTGGTGAAAAGATACCTTGGTCTAATTGTGATTGTTGATAAGCCGTGGAGATAACATCTCCTAATAATACTAAGATGATCGAGGGAGGAATGATCTGCCCCAGTGTTCCTGAGGCACAGATAATTCCACTCGAAAGCGCGGGATCATAATTTTTCTTGAGCATGGTGGGTAAAGATAACAGTCCCATGGTCACGACCGTCGCCCCAACAATACCGGTGCTTGCAGCTAGTAGCATGCCAACAATAACTACAGAGTAAGCCAGTCCCCCACGTAAGGTGCCGAATAACTCACCCATGGTTTCGAGTAATTGTTCAGCGATTTTTGAACGTTCCAGTGTGACGCCCATGAATACAAATAACGGGACTGCCACTAATGTTTCATTAGTCATGATACCAAACAGCCGACTTGGGAGGGCATGCATCAAAGCACCATCAAATCCGCTCAAGAATGTACCGATGAGTGCAAACAGCAATGATACTCCGGCTAATGTGAAAGCGACCGGATATCCAGTCATTAACACACAGATCACCACAAGAAACATTATTAGAGCAATGATGGACATAGGTTATGAATGTTGTTTTGTGAGTGTTTGAATGCTGGTAAGCACAACAGCAATGGCTTGTAAGGCGAGCAGTAGTGGCATAACAGGGATGAGTGTTTTGAGTATGTAAACAAATGGCAGCCCACCTGCTTCGGCTGAGCTTTCCCAAAGTTTCCAAGAATTATGTGTGTATTCCCAGCTACTGATGGCCACATAAAAGCAAAAAGGCAGTAATAAAATGACTGTTCCAAGTAAGTCTACCCAAGCTTTTTGGATGGCTGAGAAATTGGCATAAAATAAGTCTACACGAACATGCGCATCGTGTTTATAGGTGTAAGCCAGCGCCAACATAAATACAAATGCATGCAGATATATGACGCTCTCTTGAACAGCAATAGAACCCAAGCTAAAGCCATAACGCAGCACGACATTTAAGAACGTAATGGCCACCATGGCTAATAGACACCAAGCGATAGTACGACCGATGAATTCATTGATGTTGTTAATTATGTGAATCAATTTATTCAGCATGATGATCTATCGATTTGCAGTTGATTTTATAATTCTAATAATTTTTGTTGCTCTTCTGTGGACGGTTCGAATGAGCGATTTTCATAGTATTCGAAGATGGCGTTTGCAACTTGCTCTGGATTATCGACAAGCTGCATGAGGTCTAAGTCAGATGCAGAAATTGTACCTGTGTTTAACATTGAAGAGCTAAACCATTCAAGTAAGCCTTGCCAAAATTCCGTACCGACCAAAATAATAGGGATTTTTCGTGATTTTCCAGTTTGTACTAGCGTCAGAATTTCTGCTAATTCATCTAAAGTGCCAAATCCTCCCGGTAACACAACATAAGCTGAAGCATACTTGACGAACATTACTTTGCGCGAAAAAAAATGCCTGAAATTGAGTGAAATATCCTGGTAAGTATTGCCTGATTGTTCATTCGGTAAGAAGATATTCAGGCCAACACTAGGAGATTTTCCTTCAAAAGCCCCTTTGTTGGCTGCCTCCATAATGCCAGGCCCGCCTCCACTAACAATGGTAAAGCCAGCGTCTGATAACTCACGTGCAATATTCTCAGTGAGTTGGTAGTAAGGATGGTCATGATCAATGCGTGCGGAGCCAAAGATACTCACAGAGGGAGCGATGTGGGATAAACGCTCAAAGCCCTCAACAAATTCAGCAATGATCTGAAAAATTTTCCAGCTTTCACGAGATAGATTGCCTAACTGGTTGATTTCAGAGGATGGTCTTTTAGAGGTTTTATTGTCATTCATAGCATGATTTTCCCTTCTGGCAGTTTACATGATAAGTTGCATAAGTGACGTAAAATCTGTCCTTAATCATTTTTTAATCAATCATTACGCCTATGTCGGAAAAACCATTATTACTCTTGATTGACGGCTCATCCTATTTGTATCGGGCCTTTCATGCCTTGCCTCCATTGACTAATCAGACGGGGCAGCCTACCGGCGCCACTTTTGGTGTATTACGTATGGTACGCAAACTTATCGAGGAGGAGCAGCCAAGTCGTGTTGGAGTGATATTTGATGCTAAAGGTAAAACTTTTAGGCATGAAATTTTTTCTCAATATAAAGCGCATAGACCACCGATGCCAGATGATTTGCGTTGTCAGATTGAGCCACTGCATGCCTGCATAAAGGCTTTGGGTATTCCATTGGTGTCTGTAGAAGGCGTGGAAGCAGATGATGTCATTGGGACTTTGGCTAAACGTGCTGTGTTAGAAGATTATCAGGTGCTTATTTCCACAGGAGATAAGGATATGGCGCAGTTAGTCAATGACGATATCAGTCTGATTAACACCATGAATGATTCGCGTATGAATGCACAAGGTGTGCTTGAAAAATTTGGGGTAGAGCCGGATCAGATTATTGATTATCTCGCTTTAATGGGTGACAAGTCCGACAACATTCCCGGAGTGCCTGGGGTAGGTCCAAAGACAGCTGTAAAGTGGTTGACTCAGTTTCAGACTCTGCAGGGTGTAATTGATCATAGTGCAGAGGTGACGGGCAAAATCGGTGATAAGTTAAGGGCTGCGGTGGATGATCTACCACTCTCATATAAGCTAGCAACGATTAAGGAGGATTGTGAATTAAATTTTGACTTGGATGATCTATGTGTTACTGAAAATGATACCGCTGAACTAGTGCGTCTTTATACAGATCTAAATTTCAAGTCGTGGTTAGATGAGCTTAATGATAATACTCAGACATTACCAGTGACCTCACAAGACTCAACAGATGCAAGTGCCAGTGTTGAAAACAACTATCAACTTATTTTGACCGAGCAAGACTTACAAAAATGGATAAAAAAATTAAAGGATGCTCCACTATTTGCTTTTGATACTGAAACCGATAGCTTGGATTACATGCAAGCTAATTTGGTTGGTATGTCTTTCTGCACACAAGCCAATGAGGCGGCCTATTTGCCGATCGCACATGATTACGTAGGCGCACCTAAGCAATTAAGTATGTCTTATGTGTTGGCGCAACTATCACCCATTTTAGAAAGTGATAGGTATGCCAAAGTGGGTCATAACTTAAAATATGATATGTCTGTGCTTGCACGTGCCGGGGTGACTTTGCGAGGTATACAACACGACACTATGTTGGAATCTTATGTGTTGGATTCAACTGCTAGCCGTCATGATTTAGATACATTATGTTCACTGCATTTAAATCATAAAAATATTAAGTTTGAAGAAGTGGCAGGCAAAGGGGCTAAGCAGATTACCTTTAATCAAGTTTCTCTCGATGTCGCGCTAAACTATGCGGCAGAAGATGCAGACATGTGTTTGCAGTTGCATGAGTTTTTATATCCTCAACTGAGTCAACAAAAGGCACAATATAAACTTTACCAAGAAATTGAAATTCCCTTATTGTCAGTGCTGTCACGATTGGAGCGAGTAGGGGTTTATATTGATAGCGCCTGTTTGGCCGAGCAAGGTCAACAACTCGTACAGAAAATACATGCGCTACAACAACAAGCATTTGATGCAATCGGGCAAGAGTTTAATTTGGACTCTCCAAAACAATTGCAGCAAATATTATTCGAACAGTTAGAGCTGCCGATAATTCGGAAGACACCCAAAGGGCAGCCATCTACTGCGGAAGATGTGCTACAAGAACTGGCTGAAGATTATGAGTTTCCGGAATTAATTTTAAATTATCGCTCATTAAAAAAACTGCAAAGTACCTATGTTGATAAATTACCAAAACGGATATGCGCAGATACAGGACGTGTGCATACTTCTTATCATCAGGCAGTCACTTCCACTGGGCGACTGTCTTCCAGTGATCCAAACCTACAGAATATCCCTGTGCGAACGGAAGAGGGTAGGCGTATACGTCAGGCATTTATAGCTCCAACTAAGAGTGTAATTTTAGCAGCTGATTATTCTCAAATTGAGTTGAGAATTATGGCGCATCTGTCGCAAGATAAGCGTTTAATAGCTGCCTTTGAAAACGGTGAAGATGTACATAGCGCAACTGCTGCAGAAGTATTTGATGCAGCTCCAGAGCTGGTGAGTAAGGAACAACGGCGTGCAGCGAAGGCGATTAATTTTGGCTTGATATACGGTATGTCAGCATTTGGCTTGGCTAAACAATTGGGTATTAGCCGCCATCAAGCTCAATCTTATGTAGATGTATATTTTGAGCGTTATCCGGGTGTTAGAAATTATATGGATGAAACCCGTGAGCTAGCTCATGAGCAAGGTTATGTTGAAACTTTGCTAGGTAGAAGACTTTATCTGCACGAAATAAATTCGCGTAATGCCCAACGTAGACAGTATGCCGAACGCACTGCGATTAATGCGCCTATGCAAGGAACGGCTGCAGATATTATTAAACAAGCTATGATTTCGATTGATGACTGGCTTTATAATTCGAAGACAAGCACTCGTATGATAATGCAGGTGCATGATGAATTGGTATTTGAGTGTCATCAGGATCAGCTCAACAAAGATAAAAAAGAAATAATTAAATGTATGGTAGATGCAGCCAAGCTCGACGTGCCGTTAGAGGTGGATGCAAATACGGGGGAAGATTGGGATCAAGCTCATTGATTCAATGATGAAGTTCGGCGGGATTTGCTGTGTGTCATGCACGTCGCTTAAATCTATGGCTGTAATAATTTTTGCAATGACAGCGACGCAAATAAAATATTATTGAACTATCAGATTTTATCTTAGTCACAACTAGTGCACTTAATAGTGCATTCATTTACTCCTAATGAAGCTGTTTTTCTCATTGAAAGCAAGTATGAATCAGACTGAGGAGACGCTCAGTCTGATTTCATCCTTTGTATCGATGCGGCACTTAATCTCGCCCCTAGTCATGAAATTTTTTTAGGCAAACCAGAGTAGAGTCAGCTTAATCAGTTATTTTCTGAATCCACGGGTTCAAGCTGTTTACAGGGTGCGTTCATGCAAGTAGCTGCGGATTATCAGAAAATTTATTCTTTCATCCATTGTGATAATTTCTTCAGTACTTCATTGCTGCCAGTTCCATCGGCGGCTGAAAACAGCTGTAGAGTGACGTCATCTAATTGTTGATCAGCTAGCGCTTTGCGAGTTGTATGTAATTGCTGCATCGCCCTGTTACGGCTTAATTTATCAGCCTTATTGAGCAATAGGTGGACTTTTGATCCATGGTGCAGACACCAATCAATCATGCTCTGATCCGCGGTTTGCAAGGGATGACGTATATCCATCACAATGACGGTGCCTTTGAGCGCCTGTCGATGGCTATAGTAAAACTCTAACAATTCAATCCATTGCTTTTGTTTGGATTGACTGGCTTTGGCATAACCATAGCCAGGCAGATCTACCAGCATTGAATCTGGGCCCAGTGTAAAAAAATTAATTAGTTGAGTTCGCCCAGGGGTTTTAGAGGCTCTGGCGAGCTGTTTTTGTCCACAGAGCTGATTGATTGTGCTGGATTTGCCTGCATTCGAGCGACCAGCAAAGGCAATCTCAGTGCCGATATCACTGGGAAGAGACGCCGGCGTTGCTGCACTGGTGACGAAGCTCGAGCTTGCAAGTATTTGTTTTATATCCATAAATTATTTTAGATGGGTGTAGTTCAAGTAATTGGTATACATCTTTAGGCAAAACTTATGATGAAAACCCAGCCCTTGGTCAATGTAAATATTGACTATCATAGTACAGATTTGATTATGAATGATGCTACGACAGACATGCACTTTTATGATATAAAAGCGCCCTCAATGTTCTGTTGCCGCAGTGCGACAGGTGAACTAAATAGATTTTTATGTAGGAAGGTTAAATGAAGATTTCTATCCAAATGTTGATTATATGGTGTGTATTAGTGGGTCAAACACTATGGGCTGGTGGTGATATCGAAGCCGGTAAGAGCAAATCTGCTGCTTGTGCAGCTTGCCACGGAGCGGATGGAAACAGTATGAATCCAGCATGGCCAAAGTTAGCCGGACAGGGTGCACCATACATCTACTCTCAGCTAGCAATGTTCAAAGATGGCACACGTCAAAATGCCCTAATGGCAGGGCAAGCAGCGGGTCTCAGTGATCAGGATATGCATGATCTAGCAGCCTACTATGCCAGCCTAACAGGTTCTCCGTCGGCAGCAGATCCTGAGCTAGTCAAACAGGGTGAATCAATTTATCGAGGTGGTATCGCAGACAAAGAAGTTGCTGCATGTATGGCTTGCCACTCCCCCTCTGGCGCCGGTAATCCGACGGCACAATTTCCTAAGTTAAGTGGTCAGCATGCAGCGTACACTGCAGCTCAATTAAAAGCTTATCGAAGCATGGAGAGGAATTATCCTGCTGCTCAAATCATGGTCAAGGTGGCTGAGCGCATGACAGATGCAGAAATTCAAGCAGTTGCAGAGTACATTGCTGGCTTACATTAATTTATTTTTGAACTATTAATACGTGAGTATTTCTAATGTCTTCACATTAATACTGCTGGGATAAATCATGAAAAAATCGTTCATCATCTGGCTCACTATATCGGCTCTGTTGTTTGCGTTCAGTGCTTATGCAGCACAATATGTTAAAGGAAAGCACTTTCTTCCGATTAGCCCCAAGGTGTCAGCAGTCACCGATGTTAGAGCGCGTCATGAAGTGGTGGAGTTATTTTGGTATGGATGTCCTCACTGTTTTGAATTTGAACCGTATCTTGATATGTGGAGTGAGGATAAGGCTGCCGATATCAACCTTGTCAGGATCCCGGCAATTTTTAATCCACGTTGGGAACAGCATGCACGTGCTTTTTATGCGTTAGAGATGATAGGAGATTTACAGCAAGGCCACGAGCTAATGTTTGATGGTATGCATGAACAAGGTCGAGCGTTGGCTAATCTCGACTCTATGGCGCGGTTTCTTGCTGCTCATGGTATCGATGAAGCTAAATTTCGTGAAGCTTTTCATTCTTTCGCCGTTGAAACCAAGATCTCTCGCGCTAAAGAGTTGATACGACAGTATCAAATTCGAGGCGTCCCTGCCGTGATAGTGAATGGTGAGTATAGGATTACCGGTAATTCCGCTGGTGGTTACAATCAAATGATAGAGATCATTGAGCAACTGACTGCGCAGTAGGCGCATCATTTAGCCTCATTATCCCGTGCTTCTTGCCATGAACGAATCAGTTTAAGGTAGTGATCAGTTAGCTAGGTCTTGGATATTTCTCTTTATCTAGACTAGACTCAATCTGCAACTTAGGAATAGCGACACCGACAGAATATACTGTATCGGAATGATGCGAAGAGCGTCTGATGCTAAGGTAAATAGCCTTTGATGTGTTTGTTTTAGTATTGTATATATTTCAACCATTTTCCAACCAACACGGCCTAATATTATCGCTGATATCGTCAGACGATGAGGTGAAGATTGCCCAGATCGACGTAATTTCTCGATGAATGGTCATGATTGATAAAATTCCACTTCGACAGTACAAAATTTAAAAAGAGTTTCGTGGTGCTATCAACACAGATGTTCTATAATCGCCAACCTAAATTTCAAGGAAAGTATGAATAGGAGTTAACTTGGAAGACAAACAATTTACAACGCAGTTTATGACCGTATTAGTGTTACTGTTCGCTTTTGCTATTGTGATTTTGGTGATCGCTAATGCGTTCTATGACGGTGATGAAAAGTTGGCTGACGCCAGAGTTCAAAAGGCAGTGGCAGAGAGAATAGCCCCAGTGGGTCAGGTATATGTGGGCGAAGTGCCTGCAGCTGCAGCAGAGGTCGAAGCTGTGGCAACTACCGTGGCTGTGGCCATGAGTGGCGATCAGGTATATCAACAGGTGTGTGCTTCATGTCATGCATCAGGCATCATGAATGCCCCTAAAATGGGTGATGCAGCGGCATGGCAGGCACGCTTAGCTAAGGGTAAAGAAACCCTCTATGCGAATGCCATTAATGGTATTGGTGCGATGCCTGCAAAAGGCGGCCGTGCTGATATGAGTGATGATGCAATACGCGCGGCAGTCGATCATTTGATTAAATAGCCTACAGTTTTTATTTTTGATCAATCACGACTCGTGTTGGCAGTCTACTGACAGGTACGAGTCGTGCGCACGACCTCACTTAGTATGAGTGCTTGCTCCCCGTGTTTTTTCTATACTAAATATTCTGCACTGAGTACGTGATGCAACTGTTGAGGCTAAAACATTAGACAACAGCATAGTCTTGATGGTTTTCTTGAAAATAGTCGACCGCATTGGCGATATTAATGCCCGCATAACCAGGTGGTCTTGATGGGTCGGGGTTGGCAGGATCCTCAGGTGCAGGTGCATCTTCATCAATATCATATCCACCATTGAAATTTATACTGAGCGTATAGTCAGTGTCCTGTCTATCCCAGCTGTCAGTTACGATGTAGTAAGTCTCGTTTGCTTCTAGTAATTCAGTAATATTCAAATCTTGACTGCCAAGTTTCCATTCATAAGTCAGTGTGCGACCGGTAGAACTTTTCAAGATCAGATCAACGTCACCGTCCAGATCGGTCAGTGAAAAACTCACCTCAGCATCATTATCAAGAGTGAACGCATAAAAATCTTTATCGTCTGTGGGACCTAAGGATTCTGTAATCACCACTTGATTCATTGCTGGATCGAGTTCATAAGCCTCAGTAATACGCTCGCCAGGATCAGTGTTGGGATTGATATGATCAACATCATCGGGTTTATTTTTTTTCTAGAACAGACAGACGTTGTTCCAGTTGTATTAAGCGTTCTCTAGTGCGCTGCAAGACTTGAGTTTGGATATCATATTCATCACGTGATACCAGATCCATTGATTGTAGTGCGCCAGCAAGGATCATTTTTATTTTATCTTCACCGAGGGCCTTGAAATCACTATAGCCATGAGGGAGGGCATCTTGCAGCTTGGCAATAAGCTCATCGAGTTTTGTCGAGTTCATTTTCATAAGGACTAAGGTATTAGAAAATGTCTGCCAGGTCTACCTGCAAAATAAACATCCAAAATAGTGCATCAATCTGTGACATGTTATGCACTAAGTTTGTGCAATATATCATTATAAAAAATAAGCCTAGATACAATGGAGATTAACTCACTGTTTTTATGTGCTTATTAAATCTTGGCATGTCATATGCATAGTAAAGCTCCGTTGATTAACAATTTTATTTTCAATGGAGAAAACATAAATGAAAAACAAAACTATGAAAATTCTAAGCAGCTCATTGATTGCTGCATCTATGATGAGTTTGTCTACAGTGAGCATGGCAGAGGAAGCGGAATCCACTGTCTCAATTACTGGTAATGCAGGTTTCATGTCTGAATATATCTTTCGTGGTGTCTATCAAGAAGAATCTGTCGCGAATGGTGGTTTAGACCTAAGTATGGGTGGTGCATATGCGGGTGTATGGGTGGCTGACGTCGGTGCTGATAATGGTGATGGCATGGAGTATGACCTTTACTTTGGCTACATCCATGAAATGGAGAATTTCTATGTTGGTGCTGGTTATACCGCCTACCGTTACACAGAAGATTGGGATGATAATTACGATGAAATCAACCTATACGCAGGAACCTCTGTGGGTGATTTTACCGCTGACCTGACTTATTCATTGGGTGAATATGATGGTTCATTTACCACTGACCCAGATGATGATGATTACTCAATTTTAGAGTTGTCCCTTGGCTACGGTGGTTGGTTTGCAAACTTCGGCTCATGGGGTGATGACGCTGATGATTTCGGTGAATACGTTGAATTCGGCTATGGCATGGATATTGGTGGAATATCAGTATCGGGATACATCGTGCACAACGAATATGAAGATGATGTAACTACAGGTGACGGTGATGATGACGAGCAAAGCGCCGTAATCACAATTTCATGGGGCTTTGACGTAATTTAAGTTTGTGATCTCAAGCATGATCAAGTTAAACGATCATGCTTGAGAGTTATGGTTGAGCACACTTAAACAAAATCCAAAGTCCCTAATCAATATTTATCAAATACATAGGGAGAAACAATGAAGCTCATAACAGCAATTATTAAGCCTTTTAAATTAGACGATGTGAGAGAGGCTCTGTCAGAAATTGGAGTTGCCGGTATAACTGCCACTGAAGTTAAAGGTTTCGGTCGTCAGAAAGGCCATACAGAACTCTATCGTGGTGCCGAATATGTTGTGGATTTCTTACCGAAGATTAAATTAGAAATAGCCATTGATGATGCTCTACAACAGAGTGTCATTGACGCTATCACTAATGCGGCTAACACCGGGAAAATCGGTGATGGCAAAATTTTCGTATCTGATTTGGCAGAGGTTATTCGAATCCGTACAGGCGAATCTGGTGCAGAAGCGCTATAAAACTAATCAAGTAGGAGAATATCGTGGAAAATCAAGTAATAGAACTCGCTTACGCACTGGATACATTCTATTTTCTAGTGATGGGGGCTTTTGTAATGTGGATGGCAGCAGGCTTTGCCATGCTGGAAGCTGGACTGGTGCGCTCTAAAAGCACCGTAGAAATACTCACCAAAAACATTGCGCTTTATTCAATTGCCAGCATTATGTATATGATCATGGGCTACAACATTATGTATTCAGGTACAGATAGCTCATGGTGGCCATTTGCTATCGACATCTTAACCAATGCTGATAATAGTGCTGCTGATGTCATTGCCAGTGGTGGTGATACATATTATTCAGGTCTATCAGACTTCTTCTTCCAAGTGGTGTTTGTCGCCACAGCAATGTCCATTGTTTCTGGCGCGGTTGCTGAGCGCATGAAACTCTGGTCATTCTTAGTATTTGCTATCGTGATGTGTGGCTTCATCTACCCTGTTCAGGGATTCTGGAAATGGGGTGGTGGCTTCTTAGACGCTGCTGGTTTCCTGGATTTCGCAGGTTCTGGTGTAGTTCATTTGTGCGGTGCAACTGCTGCCTTAGCGGGGGTTATTTTACTCGGTGCTCGTAAAGGCCGCTATACTTCTGATGGTCGTGTAGTAGCCATGCCAGGTTGTAATATGCCTCTAGCGACTCTAGGCACATTCATTTTATGGTTGGGTTGGTTTGGATTCAATGGTGGATCAGAACTGATGGTTTCTAATGTGGGTGAAGCTAATGCCGTCTCACTGGTGTTTGTTAATACCAATGCGGCTGCTGCTGGTGGTGTTGTTGCAGCACTACTCACTGCACGCCTAATGTTTGGTAAGGCTGATTTATCCATGACATTGAATGGTGCATTAGCAGGTTTAGTATCCATTACTGCAGAACCTCTAACTCCAACTCCACTGCTTGCTACATTTATTGGTGCTATTGGTGGCATCATCGTAGTACTCAGTATCGTCACTATGGATAAGTTTAAGCTGGACGACCCAGTCGGTGCTATTTCTGTTCACGGTGTATGTGGTGTCTGGGGATTGATTGCGGTTATCCTTTCAAACGGAGATGCAATGATTGGGACTCAACTCTACGGTGCATTGGTTATCTTTGCGTGGACATTCATCGTTTCCGGCATTTTCTGGATGATCATTAAGATGATCATGGGATTGCGAGTATCTGAAGAGGCCGAAATGGAAGGCATCGATATTCACGAGTGTGGAATGGAAGCTTACCCAGAGTTTGTAAATAAGTAACTTAAGCGTTATGTGTTGAATTGGCACCTCCATTTGGAGGTGCCTTTTTTATGCTGTTGAACTCTATTTCATGAGAAAATTAGGTTTTGCAAAAGCGGCAAGATGAATAGAGTAATTATAGTAATGAGTTTCAAAAGATAATTCACGTAACTGTTTATCCCTGATTAAATCCAAACTCGATCGACTTGCTAAAGTGGCGGACCACCAACCTGATGGGTACACGGGTTGCGGAAAGAATAATGGCGTAATATGTTTGAAAGACGCTTTTTTCATTTCGGCTTGCATGGGCGTTGAAATGCTCTCCCAGTGTAATAATGGTGATTCACTCTGTTGGACCAAGCATCCGTCATGACGCAAGACACGTGCACAACTCTCATAAAATGATTGTTTGAATAGGCCTTCTGCTGGTCCAATTGGATCGGTGCTGTCAATGATGATGATGTCTAAACTATCAGTCTCTTGTTGTTGTACCCATTGCAAGGCATCTAAAAACACCAACTCTGCTCTAGTGTCATGGTTCGCAGTGCATAACTCGGGGAAGTATTGTTCGCTAAGACGAGTCACTCGTTCGTCTATTTCAATTTGGGTCACTTTTTGCACACAGGAATGTTTTAGTACTTGCTGTAATGTTCCACAATCTCCACCACCAATTATGGCAACATGACTGGGGTTTGAATGAGTGAACATGGCAGGATGCACCATCATCTCATGATATATGAAATTATCTCGTTCGGTGAGCATGACAAAACCATCAATAGCGAGTAATTTACCAAATGTTTCTGTCTGGTAGATATCTATTTTTTGGTAGGGAGTTTGTTCGCAATGTAAATGCGCGGTGGTTTTTAATGTGATTCCACAGCCCATCGTATTACTGCGCTCAGTGAACCACTGAGGCGATGTGTGATCAGATCCTGAATTTTCGATAGTCATAGTATTAAGTTGCTCATGAAAGATAAAAATAATCAAAGTTGGTGTATTAGCCAAGCACGCGAATTCTACAATATTCCGATATGGAGTGAGGGATATTTTGATGTCAACAGTTTGGGTCATATAGTGGCTAAAACTGATGCGGAACATGAAATAGATTTGGTTGAGGTGGTGCAGCAACTCGTTGCACAAAAGATTTCATTGCCCGTTTTGCTGCGTTTCCCACAGATCTTGCAAGCACGTGTAAAGCAACTATGCGAGGCATTTGAAAAGGCAGCCGTTAATAGTGGTTACCCAATACAACACACTGCTTTTTATCCTATTAAGGTTAATCAACAGAAGTCGGTGGTAGAACACCTACTTTTGTCCAAAGTGAAGAGAGTTGGGCTTGAAGTTGGGACTAAGACTGAATTGCTGGCCGCATTAGGTTTAATGCAATCGTCGAATGGGGCTTTAATTTGTAATGGCTATAAAGATCGTGCTTATATCCGGCTGGCTTTATTTGCTCAAGATATGGGGATTGAGTTGTTTCTAGTGATTGAAAGCTATTCAGAATTAGCGTTGATAATTGAGGAATCCGAAGCGCTGAATATCAAACCTATTTTGGGTGTGCGAGTACGTTTAAATACGATTGCTGCAGGTAAATGGCAGAATTCAGGTGGGCATGAGGCTAAGTTTGGATTAGCAGCAATGGATTTGTTGAATTTAACAGACGCGCTCAAACAACAGGGTTGGGAACAACAGCTTAAGGTGTTGCATTGTCATATGGGGTCCCAGATTTCAAATCAACAGGACTTTGAATCGGGCATTTGTGAGCTGATGAGTTGGTACCGAGAGTTTCATCAACAAGGGTTTAGTCCAGATATTGTGGATATTGGGGGAGGTTTAGCGGTGGATTACTCCTCAACTCGTGATACCAGCTATTTTTCTAAAGCCTATGATATAGAGACTTATGCTCAGACTGTCATTGATACGATTGGCCAATACTGTATGCGTGAAAAACTGCCTTTTCCGCATGTAGTGTCAGAAAATGGGCGCGCATTGACTGCACATCATGCAGTATTAGTAACTAATGTTGTCGATGTTGAATCTGCTGATGATAAAGCGCAGACCTCACTAAAATACAAGCATGCAGAACAGGTCAATACAAAAAAGTCCAACATAGCAGAAGCTGGGCAAGGCATTCGTCAGCAGATAGAACAACTTAGAAAAAATGGAAAAATATCTGATCAGGAACAGCAATATATTCTCAAGCAATGCGCCCAACAATTTGCTGATAAGCATATTAATCTACAACAGCGAGTGGAACTTGAAAGGTATCTCAGTGCTAGTTCACAAGATCGGCTATCTGTTGATAAGTATTATGTGAATTTATCAGTGTTTCAGTCTTTGCCAGATGCGTGGGGTTTGGATCAAATATTCCCTATCATGCCTCTATCTCAATTAGATGAGCAGCCTAATCAACAAGCTGTGCTGCATGATTTAACTTGTGATTCAGATGGACAATTAAAATATTATCCTTATGCAGGTGAAGTGCATCGAAGTTTGTTTGTTCATGCTATCCATCGGCAACAATATTTAATGGGGTTTTTTTTAGTTGGTGCTTATCAAGAGGTGTTAGGAGACATGCATAATTTGTTTGGTGATACTCATGCAGTTAATGTTAAGTTGACATCAGATAATGACATACAGTTGTTTGATTTTGAAATTGGTGATTGTGTGCATGAATTACTTTCCACTATACATATAGATGCTAGTCGGGTGGTTGAAAATTGTCGCGACAAGATGCAACTGGCCAATAATCAAGATTTAACTATGCGCTTAAATGAGATTGAGGCTGCCTTGCATGGTTACACCTACTTAGATTCAATGAACAGGCCAGCGCAACGCATCAAAGATTGATATGATATGCAAAATTGGAATAGTTAGCTATAAGGATGAACCATGATGAAATGCTTTATTTATCGAGGGACCAAAAAAGCTGAGACTTATATTTATCTGCCCAATAAAGAGCAGTTCGATCATTTGCCAAGCAATTTGTTAGCGCTATTGGGGCAATTAGAGTTTGCTATGGAGTTGGACTTGTTGGCGGTTAAGCAACTGGCGAATGCTGACCTTGAACAAGTGAAAACTAAAATGACTGAAGAAGGTTACTATCTGCAACTTCCACCTGAGCAACATATTTGGACATAGTTATTTTAATGTGCGAGCAAAATCGAGCATGCGTTTAGTCGATTGATAAGCCGCACGGCGTATGTTCTCATCGACATGAATCTCGTTGTCACTGGATTGCAGTGTTTTTAATAAGCTATGTAAATCATTCATCGCCATCCAAGGACAATGCGCACAACTACGACAAGTCGCTCCTTCGCCTGCAGTGGGTGCTTCAATAAAATGTTTGTTGGGTGCCATTTGTTTCATTTTGTAGAAAATACGGTTATCTGTTGCGACGATGAAACTAGGATTGTTCATTGTTTGACAGGCAGCGATGAGTTGACTGGTTGAACCAACAATATCACCTAATTCAATAACGCTCTCCGGAGATTCTGGATGCACTAATACAGCAGCTTCAGGATGTTGTTCCATAAGATGCTTGAGATCTCTGGCTTTGAATTCATTGTGAACAATACAGTCACCTTGCCAACACAGCATGTCTGCACCGGTCACACGTTCCAAATAAGCTCCAAGATGACGATCAGGTGCCCATAATATTTTTTTGTCTTGATCCATTAAGTGGGTGATCAGTTTGACAGCAATACTGGATGTGACAACCCAGTCAGCACGAGCTTTTACGGCTGCACTTGTATTGGCATAAACCACTGAAGTGTAATCAGAGTGTTCATCACAAAAACGATTAAATTCTTCTGCTGGACAACTTAAATCTAGGGAACAAGTGGCTTCTAGTGTTGGCATTAATACTCGCTTTTCAGGGCTGAGAATTTTAGCGGTTTCACCCATAAACTTAACTCCAGCAACGATGAGCGTTGAGGCAGGGTGCTCATGACCAAAACGAGCCATTTCAAGAGAGTCGGCAACTATTCCACCCGTTGCTTCAGCAACTTCTTGTAAGTCTTCATGAGTATAATAATGCGCCACCAATACAGCGTTTTCTTGCTCAAGGTATTGTTTGATTTGAGCCTTTAAGTCGGCTCTTTGTTGCTCAGAAACATGAGGAAGTTGTGCTTCTATGTCGGCCGTAATAGGTGAAGAGTTATTGTTCATATGTGTTATCTGTATTACTTGGATCTATAGTGTGATGTTAACGCGTATGAAAAACCAGTATAAAACTTTATGCGCACAATTATGGTGCGATAAAAATCAAATTGGCATTGTCATTTCGAGATATACAAGCATTGATTTATAATAGAACTATTATTTTATTTTGGGGCACATTCATGGTGAAAAAAATAATTTTTATTACGTTATTTCTCGTTGTTTGTATGACAACTGTGGCAACAGCGCAGGATGATAAATTTGAACAACGTGTAATATTGACAGGTCTCGTCAGTGACGTGGATTCGATATTGTTTTCAAGCCATGTATATTTTTATCCGCGTAAGAAAGGTTTGAGTCTATTAGGTGGGGGTAAGCGCATCAAAGGACAATTTGTGCTGACAGATGATTCACTCGCTGTCCTAGAGTTCGATCGTTGGAATAAGGTTTATGAAATCATCCATCAACAGAAGTATGAGGATATTGATAGTGTGGAAATTCTAGGGGGCTCTGTGGTGATTCGTTTGGTAACCAAAACTAAAAAAACTGGCAAATATAATAGTTTTGAGATCATGGATGGACGCAATTCGGTTTCGGCAAATTCAGAAAAAACTCGCAAGGCAAAAAATATCATAATGGCAGGCATGCGCGGCTTCGATGTGCAATCAGTTGCTATGAGTGATGATGATCTCATAGCAGTTAGTGCAAAACAGCAAGACCAACAAATGCAGAGTTTGGAAGAGCGTATTCAGCGTCTTGAGCGAGCCGCTAATCAACCAAGCGCAGAGAGCGATTATGAATGTGATTGTAAGTGTGCAGAATAAAAATCTAGGTCTTTTTAGAGTGTATATTTTTTTATTGACGCGCTTTGAGTAGGATGGAATCAATTTTCTCAGTGCGCAAGCGCTTTTGAATTGATTGTAGCTGATCTAGTTCACGATTAGGTCCGATACGAACCCTATGCCAATTGATATTATTGACGTTAACTGTTTCAACGTTAGCCTCAACCCCCATCAAGGCCAGTTGCGCCTTAAGTGTGTTAGCGTCATCGCTGTTTTTAAATGAGCCAGCTTGCAGATAATACATCGCCTTATGTTTTTCAGGCGTTTTATGCACGGTTGCCTCTTTGCGCTCAGTCGGCGGGTCTACAACCACCTCTAACTCAGGCAATAAAGTATAGAAATCAAAGCTTCTGTTGCTGATACTTGCATTTTGGTCTTGATCAATAACACTCTTTGGCTTGGCTTGAAATTGGTCAGGTAGAAAAGTTGCACTTAAGCCAATTACTAGGCCTGTAAGCATCCATACCCAGCCTGGTAACGGACGAGTATTTTTGTTTGGTTCAGCTTTTTTACGCGTCGCTTTTCTTTTAGGCGGCATCCTTGAATCCTACATTAGACGATGTTTGTGGCATCACATTTTTTCAGGTGCATCGACACCCAGTATTGTTAGACCATTTAATAAGACCTGGCGAACACATTGAATAAGACAGCATCGAGCTTCAGTGACCGGTGTCGAATCTACAATGAACTGTGTCTCATTGTAATAGCCATGAAATTTTTGAGCTAGCTCACGTAAGTAATTTGTCAGTAAGTGGGGTGATTGTTTTTTACAACAGGCAATTAGCATATCCTCATAGTCCGCAAGTTTTTGCATGAGCTGTGATTCAGTGGTTTCTTGCAAGTGTTCTAATAGCGTTTCATTAGGTTCTAGGCGTTGATCAATATTAGCTTGCTTGAGTACGCTGCAAATACGCGCATGAGCATATTGCACATAAAAGACTGGATTTTCATTACTTTTAGAAGTGGCTAATTCTAAATCAAAATCCAAATGTTGTTCGCATTTGCGCATCACGTAGAAAAAACGTGCGGCATCAGCCCCCACCTCTTTGCGCAATGCACGCAAAGTGACAAATTCTCCGGAACGAGTAGACATTTGAAGTTTTTCATTGCCGCGATATAGATTTGCAAATTGTACTAATAATACATCCAGTTTTTTATCATCCAGATCAAGTGCAGTCAGTGCAGCACGAACGCGAGCGATATAGCCATGATGATCTGCCCCCCAGACGTTGATTAGATGAGTATATCCCTTTGAAAATTTTTCATAATGATAAGCAATGTCAGATGCAAAATAAGTGGGTTGGCCATTATCTCTAACGACTACACGATCTTTTTCGTCTCCAAGTTTGGATGAAGCGAACCATAGGGCACCTTTGTCCTCATAGAGGTACCCACTGTCTTTGAGTTTTTCAATTGCCGCGTTCACATTCCCATTATCAAATAAGCTAAACTCTGAGAACCAGTTTTCATACTCTACACCAAATAAGTGAAGATCATCTTTGATGTCTAACAGAATTGTATTGATAGCTAAATCAAAAAATAGCTTATAGCCATCATCGCCAAGTTGTTGTTTTGAGCAATTGATGAGTGCATCGATATAAGCTTCTTTATCGCCTCCTTGAGGTTCATCATCAGGTAGTTGTGAGCTGAAACTATCAGGAGAGATGAAATAACGCGCGCCATTTTCACGATGTGCTGTGGCGGCTATATCCCAAATATAGTCGCCTTGATAACCGTTGCTGGGGAAAGTCATCTCGGCACCACATAATTCTAAATAGCGGCACCATACAGAAGTTGCCAAAATATCCATTTGACGTCCTGCATCGTTGACATAATATTCACGATGAACTTGATAACCATTTTCGCTATATATATTGGCTAATGTTGCGCCATATGCTGCCCCACGGCCGTGGCCTACATGTAAAGGCCCTGTCGGATTGGCTGATACATATTCGATATGTACAGACTCACCTTGGCCGATATTGCTCTGCCCATAGGCTCGTTGTTGGGTATATATTTTAGACAGCACTTTAGATTGATTTTTCTGGGCAATGAAGAAGTTAATAAAGCCAGGACCGGCGACTTCAACTTTTTCAAATAAATCAGATTGTTGCAGGAGTGTGACCAGCGAGCTGGCAAAATCGCGTGGGTTTTGTCCGAGTTGCTTAGCAAACATTAAAGCAATATTACTAGCATAGTCACCATGGCTAGGATCTTTGGTGCGAGTGACTTGTACTGATCCATCGAACGTTTGAGTTAAGTTCTGCTCAGAGATGAGTTGCTCAATACTATGACTGATGGCTTGGTTAATTTGTTCCTTCAATGTTTTATTCCAATTTTATATTATGCCGCTTATTGTACTCTTATCCAATTCGCTTTATCAGTGCTCAAGTGAATTCAATTGGATCCACATCTATGCTCCAATAGACGCGATTGGCATTTTTTTGTTGTGATAAATGCTCTATCCATGCATTGATTAGGCTCGTATGTTGTCCACGCTGTGTACGCGTAAGTAATAAAAAGGCTCGATATTGCCCAGCTTTTTTTTCCATTGCTGGGATGATCGGGCCTTGGATTTTTATTTCCTTTGGGAAAATAGTATGTGCTGAATTTTTGGCTTGAATCAAAAATGCCTGTACTGCCTCGGGGTGTCCAGCTCTGGCACGCAATATAATATGATAAACATAAGGCGGCAGTTGATATTCTTTTCGTGAACTCAGCGCTTGCTGTGCAAAGCTAGTATAGTCTTTTTGGATTAATGTCGTTAGTAGAGGGTGATCAGGATTATGGGTCTGCACAAAAACCTCCCCGCGTACATTCCGCCTGCCAGCACGCCCGGCCACTTGCATAAGTAACTGTGCGCTACGCTCCATAGCGCGAAAGTCATGACTATAAATGCCATAGTCTATATCCAAAACACCAACTAGCGTCACATCTGGGAAGTCGTGTCCTTTGGATAGAATTTGTGTGCCTATGATGATCTGATATTTATGTTGATGTATATCATCTAGTATGGTCTCCATGCTGCCTTTATGACGGGTACTATCGCGGTCCAGTCTTATGTGAGCGTATTGAGGAAATGCTTGTTCAAGCATTTCCTCAATACGTTGGGTACCGTGTCCAAGTAATGCCACATTGCTGGACTGACATTCGCCACAGATCGAGGATTTTGGCATGTGATAGTCACAATGATGGCATATGAGTTTATTGTGAGTGGAATGATAAGTCATATTTGAATCACAACGCGGGCATTTGGCCATCCATCCGCAATCATGACAATATAAAGCAGGTGCATATCCGCGTCGGTTTAAAAATAAAATAACTTGTTTATCTTGGCTTAAATGGCGTTGCATAGCGTCGACTAATGGGCGTGATAATATTTGTCCAGCAGACTGTGCACGCATATCGCTGACATGAATACTCGGTAGTTGATCGGAAAATACACGCTCTGTGAGTTGTAGATGGTGATATTTTTGTGTGCTGACATTGTGCAGTGATTCAAATGATGGTGTGGCCGAGCCAAGAATAATAGGTATGTTATTTTGCTTGGCACGATAAATTGCTACGTCACGAGCATGATATAAAAACCCTTCTTGTTGCTTGAATGAAGGGTCATGTTCTTCATCAACAATAATCATTTTTAATTGTGGCATAGGTGTAAAAACAGCCAAGCGTGTGCCGAGAACAACACGGATATCGCCACGACTGATCTTCAACCAAGTTTTATAGCGTGTTGTTTCTGTAATATTTGAGTGGAGTAATCCTATTTCTGTCGAAAAATGCTTTTGTAACCTCAATTGTAGTTGAGGGGTGAGACCAATTTCTGGAACTAAAATCAACACTTGGCTAGCCGCTGTTTGTAAAACTTTCTCAATAAGGCTGAAGTAAATTTCTGTTTTGCCACTACCAGTGACGCCTTCTAATAAGCACGGGTTAAAATTATTTAGTCTTGATAATAAAGCCTGACTTATCGAATTTTGTGCGGGCGTAAGATTGAGAGAGTGGCTATCAATTGGATGTTGTGATTGGGGGGGGAGTGCTCGAGTCTCATTCTTGATATAGCCTTTTTCGATTAAACATTGAATTGCACTGCGACTTTTAGGGAAGGTCTGCTGAAGTTCTGATTGTGTGACAGCATGTGGCTGTTGTTCTAATAGCCAAGTAAAAATCGCTTTTTGTTTAGGCGCGCGCTGAAGTTTTTCTGCATCAGCCTGTAGTGGGCTGATATAAGATTCATGAAGGGTGCCATGAGTATCAGCTTTGCGCAATGCTGGAGGTAGTGCCGTAAATACCGCACACCCCAGAGCCGTATGATAGTAATGCGCCGCCCACATGATTAACTGTAAGGTCTCATGATTGAATAGTGGTGCTTGATCAATCACCGTCTTTATCTGTTTAAGTTTATGTTCAGGCACCTGAGCATTGTCAGTGAAGCCTATGAATACGCCAGTGAGCATTCTGCGACCGAACGGCACTAATACCCTGCAGCCGGGTGTTAGCTGCGTATGTAAATCTTTGGGTATTTGATAATCAAACAATTTCCTAAGTGGGTTATCAAGGACGATTTGAGCTAGAGGGATTGTGGTCATGATTAAAGAAGCCAGCTCAATATGGACGATGGACTTTATCCACAGTTTCTGTGGATAAATATGTGGATAGGGTGTCGGTGAGACGTAAAAACATGGTTTGTTATCAGTATGTGGTTTGGTTTGTGCAAATTTTATCCGTGTATGAATGTATGAAAATCATACACTTAGTCGCATATTAGTCAGTTATCGCGGTTCTTTGCATAGTGTCATATTAGTTTAACGTTACATGTGAATAAAGTACTTTAAGTCTATGTGCTTAATGATTCATTTTCATTGAGAGATACTCGAAGTTTGTAGGTATATCTCTGGTGTTCATCTTTTATCACTACAGTGCGCTCGAGGTTTTACACCGATACCAAGGCATGGATTTCGCTATATGATCATTGTTTCACTTGCCACAATTGCATCAGTTGCATACAGTATGCTCAGTCACACAGAGGTTAGGTGTCCATGGATCAATCTTTATGGCAACAAGTCTTGCGCACAGATGTCTCTGGTATGCCGCTTGAGTGGATCAATTATCAAGAGGCCACAAAGTTATACTGTGCAGATCAGGTTGCATATACATGCGGTGAAGCGTTGTATGTGGTGCGTGGTGGCGTAAATTCCAAGACAGGTATAAAGAGCCGCATTGAGATTAACTCAATTATTGCAACTTATGGCAATAATAAGACATTGCATGACAGTTATGTTCCACCGTTGAATAATCAAACGTTATTTAAACGCGATACTTATCTATGCATGTACTGTGGAGGGAGCTTCCACCGGCACGATCTATCACGAGATCATGTCAGACCAATCAGCCAGGGGGGAGAAGACACATGGAATAATGTTGTCACTTCATGTAAGCGATGCAACAATCAAAAAGCTAATTACACGCCTGAGCAGGCTGGGATGCAGTTGCTTGCCGTTCCATTTGTGCCTACCCATGCCGAATATATTTATTTGCAAGGCCGAAAAGTGTTGGCTGATCAAATGAAATTCTTGTTAGCACATTTTCCACGTACCAGCCCATTACACGAACGCCTACGCCGATTCTCATAAATCATAGATCGCGTTAAGCTAAGCGCTCTATAAAAAACGACATTGATCATGAAATACTCAGGTAAAAAAGACTACCAGCACTCAAGTCTAGAAAAAACAGGATTATTAATTACAAATTTAGGGACACCTGAGGCACCCACTGCTAAGGCACTTCGGAAATATTTAGCCGAATTTTTATGGGATCCGCGCGTTGTGGAGATTCCACGCCCTATTTGGTGGCTGGTATTAAACTTAATCATTTTGCGTATTCGTCCTAGGAAAAGTGCAGCCGTATATAAAAAGATTTGGACAGAACAAGGTTCGCCACTTATGTCACATACCCTAGGTCAGATGGAAGGCATTAAACAGCAATTGCAAGCACGGGGTTTAGATCACATAGAGGTAGAGTGTGCTATGCGGTATGGACAACCTTCGATTGAACACGCCTTGCAAAAATTGCAAGAAAAGAACGTCACAAAGCTATGCGTGTTGCCATTGTATCCGCAGTACTCTGGTTCAACGACTGGCTCCACGTTTGATGCTGTATCACAAACACTTACCCAACTTCGATGGGTGCCAGAATTTAGATTTATTCAACAATATGCTGGACATGCTGACTATATTAAAGCGTGCGCTGATCAGATTCATCAGCATTGGGCAACACATCCTCGTCACGAAAAACTAGTATTTTCGTTTCATGGCGTGCCAAAACGTTATTTGATGTCAGGTGATCCTTATCACTGTCAATGTCATAAAACCGCTCGTCTAATTGCAACTCAACTGAGACTGAGCGATGAGCAATGGATGACGACTTTTCAATCGCGTTTTGGACGTGAGGAATGGCTGCAACCTTACACAGATAAAACACTGGAAAAACTCGGGCAGGAAGGAGTGCAATCCATAGATGTATTTTGTCCTGGATTCTCATCAGATTGTGTTGAGACTCTGGAGGAGATAGATATGGAGAATCGCGCTATATTCATAGAGGCGGGAGGCAAAAACTTTAGCTATATTCCTGCTTTAAATTCTACGCCTAGTCATATTCATGCGCTTACCAACATTGCGATGATGCACATGCAAGGGTGGCCAGCGCTTGATGCAACTTATGATGACAGTCAACAAGAGGTTGAGTTATGTAAACAGCGCGCGCTTGCTAAAGGGGCTAAGCAGTAATCAGCTTCTCCCATCGTTGGCGGCGCAGATTTCCAAAACCAAGTTGTTCAAACAATTCTTCAAGGGCGTTTTGATCACAGCTTTCTCGGTGTAGTCTGAAACTGCCCGTGGATGGCTCTGCATCACATTTGATTTCTGTCAGGCGTTTACACAAGCGTACCATGTCTTGATGCTCATCAATCAAATCTTGAATACGTTTTGCGCCACGAATTTTCATGCTGCTTATATTGGCTATATTGGCGAGTAAGTTATCGAGTGTTTCAAATTTATTGAGTAAGCGAGCGGCTGTAGTCATGCCGACGCCAGGAACACCAGGTATGTTATCGACTTTGTCACCAGCTAAGGCTAATTGATCAGCAATTTGATCAGGTCGAACGCCATAGTGATCTTTAATTTTATTGGGTGTGAGGCGTTCATTTTTAGCATAGTTCCAAAAAATATCTTGCTCGGTAATTAATTGTGCTAAATCTTTATCGGCACTTAGGATAGTTACAGTGTGTCCTTGGTTGCGTGCATGGTGTGCAGCAGATCCTAATAAATCATCCGCCTCATACCGGTCACTACTCAGTAGAGGCAAACCTAGTGCTTCAATAAAACGTCTACAATAAACGAATTGGCGTTTGAGTTCTTCAGGGGCGGGTTCGCGATTGGCTTTATAAGGTGGATAGATAGTATTTCTGAAAGAGCTGGTAAGACTCTGATCAAAGGCAAATGAGATTAACTCAGGATTAGTTTCATCTAATAAGCCAGCCACAAAATCAGTGAAACCGTAAACCGCATTCACTGGTTCACCGGCATGATTAACTAGCGTGTCGGGAAGTGTGAACCAGGCTCTAAAAATATAGATGCTTGAATCGATTAGATAAGCTATTTGTTTTTTACTCATAGTTTTTTACAGCAAGTATGGACAAGCGGGCAAAGTGTCAGCGTTTATACTACCAGCGCAAACAAATAATTATTGTACTATTTTTATTATTTGACCAGGAGTGGGCTCTCCATCTGGATACAGCCCATTAATGAGACGCAGCTGTTCCTCTGCATGGGATGTGAGGGGGGATTGCTGCGCTAGCTTTGCAAAAGTATCACCTTGTTTAGCGGTGATAACTCTAAGCTTACGTGGGGTAGCTAGTTTGACCTCGTTTTTCTTGAGTGCGCGCAGGCTATTGATTGTTTCAATAAAAGATTTGTCATACTGGTTTAAAAGCGAATCGTTTTTGGCCGCAGCTAAAATTTGATAAACCTGTTTGTCTTTAAATATGACCCCAACACGAGTGTTTTGTTTACCGAACGGCGTGTTAGTGTTGACCATCGCAGTATAGCCTTGATAATCGTCGGTCTGTACGCTCATGCCTTGTTTGAGTCCATTTTTGAACTGGTCTTGTAGAAATTGCTTAGGTGTCTGGCGTTTATTCAAATCGCGCAATGTCATTTGTATGATCGCGTCATTAGTTTTTGGTGTGACAATTAGACGATCTGGACGGTTATCAATTTTCCAATTTTTTGGGAAACTCACAGTGATGCCTAATTGTTTATGATAAAAATTATTTTTGCGAATGACGCCGTCTTTTTCACTATCACCGAGCACTAAACCGTCCATCATTTTCATAAAGCGTTCGCCTTTATTCACTTCAGCGGGTTTGTATTTGTCTGCCGCTCTAATGACTTCTTGAAGACGTAAGTCATTGGCTGGATGGGTTGAGAATAAGCCATGATAAGCCCGTGGTTCACGTCCTTCTTCTTCGGCCAGTTGCTTATCAAAATCTTCTTGTGATTTTAAAATACCGACGACCTTGATCATGTCTTGTGGGTCATAACCAGTTTTGGCTAGATATTCTGCACCTAGACGATCAGCTTCAAGTTCGTGTTCACGCCCATATCCTCGCAGAAGCGCTGTGCCGGCAAAGTTGGCAAGGTCACCAGCACCATAAATGCCAGAGGCGCTGGCGAGGACTGATGTGAGAATATTAGTAATTTGAGAAGCGCTCTGTTGTCGAACACCATGGCGTGCGGTTATATGGCCGATTTCATGGCCCAATACGCCAGCTAATTCCGCCTCAGAATTCATGTAAGCCATAATGCCGCGCGTGATGTAGACATAGCCACCTGGTAAGGCAAACGCATTGACCTGTGGGCTGTCCAACACCGTGGCGTGATAATAAAGGTGACTGCGGTGACTATTGATTGCAATATTTTCGACTAATTCGCTGACATATGCTTGCAGTTCTGGGTCATTATAAGGTCGATAGGTTTGCATTATCTGCTGATGATACTTTTGACCGATAGCAATTTCTTGATCCTCACTCATTAGGACTAGGTCTTGCTTACCCGTAACAGGGTTGGTCGCACAGCTTTGCAGTAATGCCAGACTACTTAAGACTAGCAGTAACAGACAAGTAGCTCGAAATACGCCTTTGTTGAGCTTGATTTTAGTCATGCGTCGTTGGTACCTTTCGGTCAATGTCGTTCAGTCAGTTTCTATGTATCGGTGTCTGGTTTAGATAGATCAAGGATGTATTTGTCGTCCTCGAGTCAATAGATCGTAACCAAGAAGGTATGCTGTTGGTTGTGTTTTTTCAAGCACAACAAATTAATGACATGCAAAATGTGCGTATTAGTACAGAACCGAACGTGGCGTGATGATATACCGGTCAGTGGATTGGCCTGGATGGATCGTCGATAGAGTCGATTGGCTTGTTGAAATTGGCTGGCGGAATTATTTTGTGCCGTATCTGCGACGGAATTTATCAACTTGTCCAGCAGTGTCGAGTATCTTCTGTTTACCCGTATAAAAAGGATGGCATTTTGCACACACATCTATCTGCATAGCATCCCCACCATAAGTGGATTGTGTTTCGAAGGAGTTACCACAACTGCAACTAATGGTAATGGATTTATATTCTGGGTGGATATCGGCTTTCATGTGTGCTGACCTAAAATTTGAGGCGAGATGATACTGTATATTGGCTTGTTATGGCAAGCAGTAAAATCACGCGTACATAGAGGTTTTTTTTAAACAAAAAATTTCACTAAGTGACGTAAGTGTCTGTCCAATCAAAGGTTGTTAGCTTATCCACAAAATCTGTGGATAAAATTGTGGATAGAATGAGAAATAGTGATTAATTCTCGAGAAAAAGCCTTAAATCTTTAAATCGGTTAAAAATTAAACACTATAGGTAAGCTATTGTTTTTATTAAAAAATGTGTTTTCCATTGGGGATATACACGAAGTTTTCGAGTTAAATACTCAAGAAAAATAAGCTAAAAGGCTCTCGCTGTGAATAAAGCACTTATTTTAGGCGGTTTTTGTTAGTCTTGATCACGTCGGCAGTCTAAATACACGGATTGGTCAAATGTATTTTGCAATAGTTTTATTACTATGGGCTGACAGCAGACGTGGCAATCTTCTATGTATTCTTGATTAGCCTCTTGTGTATCTACTGTGAGTTCGATGGATTCTCCACAATATGGACAGCCAACTAGATGGGTATCTAACAACATAGAGGTGATTCCATGTGATCTGATTATGATGAATATTGCCCTTAATTTGGGAGGAAACGCTCTGTGATGTGATCAAGAAAACGATATCCCAAGCTTGAGGCCCTGTAATGGCTTTGATGGTACTCCATTAAGCCTTCATCCATAAGTTGGACAAGCATGGGTTCTATTTCATGCCAGTCAATTTGAGTGAGATTGTGCAGTTGTTGACGTTCAAAGCCTTGAGTCAGACGTAAATTATTTAGCATGAACTCAAATAGCTGTTCCACTGGGGAAATATGAGATTGTTTGACTATATGTGTATGAGTGCTGACAGCGTGCATATAACTCTCTGGTTGACGTGTGCGTTGCTGACGGGTAATTGAACCATTAAGCGTGATTTTGCTATGTGCTCCAGCACCGATGCCTAGATAGTCGTGATATTGCCAATAAGCCATATTATGTCGGCAATGAGCATCTCGCTGTGCGTATGCTGATACTTCATAGCGTGAAAAACCGGCATCGTGCAAGATTGTCTGTGCGGCAAATTGCATCTCCGACTGGGTATCGCTGTTAGGTAATGGGGGAGGATATCGATGAAATACTGTATTGGGTTCTAATGTAAGTTGATAGTAGGAGATGTGTTGAACAGGTTGTTGTACGGCCAGCTGGACCTCATTGATGGCATCTTTGAGTGTTTGATTAGGCAAACCAAACATTAAATCTATGTTGATGTTGCAAAAGCCGATAGCAGATGCCGTTTGAATCGCATTGAGGGCATTCTGTGCATCATGTATTCGACCTAAAGCCTGCAAATACTTGTCATTGAAGCTCTGAACACCGATTGATAATCGATTAATGCCAGCACTTAAGAATTGTTTAAACTTGCTGATTTCGAATGTTCCGGGATTGGTTTCTAAAGTAATTTCACAATTATCAGCTAAGTGAGTGTAGGTATGGCAGGCGGTCAAAAGTTGATGAATCGCTTCAGCTGAAAATAAGCTGGGTGTGCCTCCACCGATGAATATTGAGCGTACTTGGCGATCTTTTAACGGCTCACAGGCAAGCTGTAAGTCATGTAACAATGCTTGCAAATACTGTTGTTCAGGTAAATTTTCGGTAGTGCTGGCATGAGAGTTGAAATCACAATAAGCACATTTATGTAAACACCATGGTAAATGGATATATAAGCTAAAGCTTTGTGGTGATTGTATGGACACAGAAAAGTCAGTTGTTTGGCGTAAGATGTTGGAGTTGTGCAGTGAGTTGTCGAAGCGCAAGAGCACGATGACTGATTTGGTTTTTCGTTTCATTGCTGAGTTCAGCTGCTGTGCAATTATATTGACTCAGATAAAACAGTGGATCATATCCAAAGCCTTCACTGCCAGAGGGTGAAGTTGCAATCGTGCCATGCCAGGTTCCTTGGCAAATTATTGGAGTTGGATCATCACTATGGCGCAGCAATACTATGACACAGTGGAAGCGAGCTTGACGTTGCCCCTCAGGTACAGATTGAAGTGCTTCTAATAGCTTGGCGTTGTTGGCTGCACTATCACCATGTGCTCCTGCGTAACGGGCAGAATATATGCCTGGTGCACCTTGCAAGACATCCACTTCCAGACCAGAGTCATCTGCTAGCGCCATATGGCCTGTGTGTTCACAAGCATGGCGCGCTTTAATGAGTGCGTTCTCGATAAATGTGAGTCCAGTTTCATCAGCATCACTGACAGAGAATTCACTTTGCGTGCGTAATTGATAAGAGTAAGGCGCCAATATCGTTTTGATTTCTGCCAACTTACCTTGATTACTGCTGGCTAAGACGATGGTGCGAGTGTTATTCACCGTGACTGTTCTGTACTACTTATGTACTTAAGCATTGTTTTTGTTTTTCTATGATGGTGGCAATGCCAGCTTTAGCTAAAGCCATCATGTTATTTAGCTCTTGTTGGTCAAAGCAGTGTCCTTCTGCAGTCCCTTGCAACTCGATGAATTGTTGTTTGTCATTCATGACAATATTCATATCAGTATCGGCAGTGGAGTCCTCTGCATAGTCTAGATCTAACACGGGGACTTGATTAACTATCCCTACTGATACCGATGCAACAGCATGTTGAATTGGGTTTTGCTCTAGGGCTTTCAGTGTTATTAGTTTGTGAATGGCATCATGCAAGGCGACATAAGCACCACTTATAGAGGCGGTTCGAGTCCCGCCGTCAGCTTGGATAACATCGCAATCGATAGTGATAGTATGTTCACCCAATAAGCGTAAATCGACTGCTGCTCGCAACGAACGGCCAATAAGGCGTTGAATTTCTTGAGTTCGTCCACTTTGTTTCCCGCGACTGGCTTCTCGAGCCATTCTACTTCCCGTTGAACGCGGTAACATGCCATACTCAGCAGTGATCCATCCCTTGCCTTGATCACGTAAAAAGTGCGGTACTTTTGGTTCTATGGACGCGTTGCACAGGACTTTAGTATCTCCAAAAGCGACCAGTACGGATCCTTCGGCATGCTGGGTATAGTGGCGTGTGAATTGAATATCGCGAAGTTGATCTGGTGCGCGTTGGCTTGGTCGCATAACTATCTCCTAGTTTATTGGCGCGCATTATACGAGCATGCATGCCATAGAGCCATACTGGTGATGCTAGTGAGCTACACTATAACTGGTGGACTTACTAACTAGTGAGTCAAAACTATTGTTAAGAAGGGTACACAATGCTTAAGAGTATGACCGCCTTTGCGCGTGTAGAAGAAAATCACACATTGGGTCAATTTGTATGGGAAATACGCTCAATTAATCATCGATATTTAGAAATGAATTTTCGCTTGCCTGAAGATGCGCGCGCGGCAGAATTTGTTTTAAGAAAGCACCTTCAAGATGCTCTCAGTCGAGGCAAAATAGACTGTTCTCTCAAACTGCGAACAACGTCAGATACGCAAGTAGAACTAACAATCAATGAGCCACTGGTGGACAGTTTGCTTAAACAAGTTCAACAATTGCGGGATAAAGCTACGGTTCGAGCACAAGATACATTGCAGGTTGGAGCAGTGAATCCTATGGATATACTTAACTGGCCAGGTGTGACTGAGCAAAATACGGTTGATCAAAATCTACTCTTGGACATTGTTAAGAGCAGTTTTGAGAAAACTGTCGAAGCATTGGTTGAAAATCGTCAGGTTGAAGGTGCGCGCTTGCGTGAGTTGATTATTAAGCGTTTAGATGAACTTAAACATCTAATCAAAGATGTCCGTTCTAGGCGTCCGCAGGTATTGCAAGCTGTGCGTGAGAAAATTATATCCAGAATCGAGGAAATAAATATTGATATAGAAATGACAAGGGTAGAGCAAGAATTGGTTATTATGGCGCAAAAATTAGATGTTGAAGAGGAATTGGATCGACTCGATAGTCATTTGGATGAACTCAACATGGTAGTCAACAGTGAAAAACCTGTCGGACGTCGCATGGATTTTCTGATGCAAGAATTGAATCGTGAGGCTAATACCTTGAGTTCAAAATCGGCTGATATTAAAACGACACAAGCTGCAGTAGATATGAAGGTATGTATTGAACAGATGCGTGAACAAATCCAAAATATTGAATAACGTATAATCACTGAAAAACATACTTAAATATTGCGAGATGTTATGGAAATAAAAATACTCTGTACCGGTGGCACTTTCGATAAAGTTTATTTTGATGCTCTTAGTGACTACACCATTGGAGAACCCCAAGCTGAATGGATACTCAAACAAGCGGGTGTGAATTTTGATTATTCGATCGACAGTATATTGAAAAAAGACAGTCTTGAAATCAGTGATCAAGATCGAGTGGATATTGCGTCCAGGGTTGAGCGAGAGCCATGCAAACATATAGTCATCACGCATGGTACCGATACCATGGTGGAGACAGGGCAAGCATTAAAACACATACAAGACAAAACTATTATATTGGTTGGCGCCATGCAGCCGGCCAGATTTCGTGATAGTGATGCTTTGTTTAATCTGGGATTTGCTTGTGCCGCCGTATCTTTGGCGGGACTTGGAACCTATATCACAATGAATGGTCAATTATTCACTATTGATGAGGTGCGTAAGAATCGCGCGGTTGGTCGTTTTGAGAACATAGATTAGTATCTTATCAATGGCTGTGGCTTTGTTAGCTCGCTACTCTCAAATGATTATGGATTAAACAACGTTTAATAAATTTTAAGTTATGAGAATCATGAAAAATCTATTACTTACTCTGACCCTAGTATTGATTGGCAACTTCTATAGTTGGGCGGGATTGCCAGTCAGTGTAGAAGGGGAAAAGTTGCCAACACTTGCCCCTATGTTGCAACAAGTCACACCGAGTGTAGTGAATATTGCGACTTCTAGCATGGTGGTTCAGCATAGCCCATTATTTAATGACCCATTTTTTAGGCATTTTTTTGATGTGCCTCAGCAACCTCGTGAGCGAAAAAAAACGGGGCTTGGCTCAGGCGTCATCATCGATGCGCAACAAGGCTACATCGTGACGAATAATCATGTCATAGAAAAAGCAGATGATATTGTTGTTACGTTGAGTGATGGGCGAAAATTCGATGCCACAATTGTAGGCCGTGATTCAGGTGCAGATGTGGCGGTTATTCAAGTAGAGGCCGATAATCTTAATGCAATCGACATTGCTGATTCTGAGGAACTAAGAGTAGGTGATTTTGTTGTAGCGATAGGCAACCCTTTTGGCTTAGGTCAAACGGTGACTTCAGGTATTGTCAGCGCATTGGGTAGAAGCGGACTAGGGATAGAAAAATATGAAGATTTCATTCAGACCGATGCTTCAATTAATCCAGGTAATTCTGGTGGTGCTTTAGTTAATTTGCGTGGCGAGTTGATAGGAATTAATACGGCGATAGTCGGGCCTAATGGAGGAAGTGTTGGTATTGGTTTTGCTATTCCGGTCAATATGGCGCAACAAATTATCGATCAGTTGATTGAATATGGTGAGGTAAAGCGTGGTCGTCTAGGGTTCACCGCGCAAGATCTAACGCCTGAACTAGTCGAGGCTTTTAAACTTAAGCAAAAGAAAGGTGTGGTGGTAGCCAGGGTAGAACAGGATTCAGCGGCAGACAAAGCAGGACTGGTTGCCGGTGACGTCATTATCAGTATCAATGGTGATGAGGTTAAAGATTCTACCGACATGAGAAACAAAATTGGCCTGATGCGCGTGGGTGAAGATATTCAATTGAACATCATTCGCAATGGTAAAAACCGACAAGTGACGGCCCGTATTGCTGAAATCAAGGTGTTCTCTAAGCCGGGTAAAGCATTATCTGAGAAGTTAGTGGGCGCTGAAATCACCATGAAACAACTTGAAAATTCACAAGGTGGTGTAAAACCGGTTTTAATTGTATCTAAGCTTCAGCCTGGAAGTCCGGCAGCGTATGCGGGATTAAGATCAGGCGATATTATTTTGAGTGTAAATAAAATGCCTGTGGATGATTTCAAGGGCTTTGAAAAGGCACTTAAGAAAAATGGGCAGGGCTTGTTGTTAAACATTCAACGTGGTCGCAGAGCCTTGTTTTTACTGGTGAGATAATATCGAGACAATGGTTTTAGTTGTTTCTTTAATGAAGGTTGCCTTGTTTGCTAATAGTGACAATCAATGGCTATTTTTTCCGTAGTTGGTGGCTAGTGATTTGCTGGTTAACCACCAGTAACAGGAGGAAAGAAGGCTATCTCATCACCTGAGTTCACCATGGCATCGGGTTTGACATATTCTTGGTTAATGGCAATGAGTATAGTGGCAGGTATAGCGGCAGGTAATTGAGTTGTTTCAGCACAGTGTGTCCACACCTCAGCAACAGACATGGTGTTCTTTGTTTCTATGATTTTTTCACCTGTTCCAATAGATTCTCTCAGGCTTGCAAAAAAACGTACTCTTATAGTCATAATGATGGAAATTGTTAAATAAAGTGCCAATATTAAATTGGTGGTTGTAGGGAGTTATCCGATCGTCACAATAGATGTTGTAAGCTGCCTTGGTGTATGATTATTGACATCGCATCTTACTAATGATTCAACATATTATCACTATAATTGCAAAAAAATAGACACAGTTTATGAATGAATTAACGCATTTTAATACGGCTGGAGAAGCTCACATGGTCGATGTAGGCGACAAGCCAGAAACTCAACGTGTGGCACTCGCTGAAGGCGCCATACGCATGCGAGCAGAGACGCTAGAATTGATTCAAGCAGGTGGTCACAAGAAAGGTGATGTGCTCGGAATTGCTCGCATCGCCGGCATCATGGCGGCTAAGAAAACCTCTGAGCTGATACCGCTATGCCATCCTCTGGCATTAACATCAGTCGAATTAAATTTTGAATGTCAGCCACATGAGAATCAAGTTTATTGCACCGCTCGCGTTAAAACTACAGGTCCAACGGGTGTTGAAATGGAAGCTCTCACGGCTGTGCAAGTCGCACTGTTGACGATTTATGATATGTGTAAGGCGGTCGATAAAGCCATGACGATGCATCAAATACAGTTGTTAGAGAAGACTGGAGGCAAGTCAGGCACTTGGACACGTTAGAGTGTATGCTGATTGTGTGAGAGTCTCGGGGAGTTGGTTGCGTTGTAAGAACCTTTTTGGTTGGGGTCATCATTAGGAGTAGTAATGAGAATAATTAAGTTTTTGATCACCTCACTAGTTAGTATTGTTTTGTTAATGGCTGTGGTTATAGGGGGGGTAACTACCCTCATTGATCCCAATGATCACAAAGAATTTATCACTTCCAGTTTCAGTCAAGCCACCGGTAGGTATCTGACGTTAGTCGGAGATATTGAATTTACCCTGTTCCCTAAACTAGGTATTCAGCTAGGTAACACCTATGTGAGTAACGCTGAAGGCTTCTCACAAGAGACATTTGCACAGTTAGATAACGTCATCATTCGCGCTGATCTGCTGAGTTTACTGATGTTTCAACTTAAAGCAGACACGATAGAGTTGCATGGCTTGCAAGTAAATTTAGAAAAAAATAAAGCAGGTAATACTAACTGGCAAGATTTAATCGCTACGACGGATTTAAAAAAGCCACAGACAAAAGATCAGCTTGAAAAAAATAGTTCTTCAAGTGTTCCACTTGGAATTGAAGTGGCTGGGATTAAAATCAGTGACGCCAGATTCACATATGAGGATGCACTCGGGAAAAATACCATAACTGTCGATCGAGTGAATTTTGATAGTGGAGCTATTGGACGTCCCGAGTTTGCACCGATAAATGCCACCCTCCGTGTTGCTCAGACTGCTTCTCAAAGCATTGTGGAATTGAGTCTTGGTAGCGAGATGATGTTGGATTTGAAAGCCGCACAACTGCAGTTACGTGGTTTGGCTGTTGATGTGCAAGCCAAATCGCCTGATTTACCAGAGGCAGGTATCAAGCTGGGTCTTAATACTCAACTTAAATATGATTATGCGCACGAAGCGCTATCTTTATCAGATATGCGTTTAGCATTTAACGATATGGTATTAGTTGGCACGTTGTCATTACAGTCTTTTACGCAGCCTAATATAAAATTTTCAGTGCATGCCGATGAAATTGACTTGGATGAAATGTTGGTGGCTCCCTCACACACAGATGATGCGTCTAGTAGTGATGTTGTCGAGTTGCCATTAGAACACATTCGTCAAATGATGGTCGCGGGAGATGTAAGTGTGAATACGCTACGTACATCTGGTCTCGAGTTAACTGATCTCAAGAGTCTTATTTCTATTCAACAGGGTGTGGCACAAGTCAAAAAACTCACGTTTAATCTTTATGAAGGCAGTTATGCAGGGATGGCTGAGGTGGATGTGAGTCGAGCAGTACCAATGTATTCTGCAAGGGGCCAGTTGAAAGGCTTAGCAATTGGCGAACTGCTCCAGGCCTTATCAGATAACAAGCGATCGTTGATAAGGGGTCAATCCGAACTGGGCTTTACTTTGCAGACGTCTGGTCAGCGGCTATCTGGACTGAAAAAAAAGCTACAGGGCAAACTCAGTTTTCGTGCAGTCGATGGCGCATTGCAAAATCAAGATTTAGCTAAGAATATTGAATATGTCGTGGCTTTTTTACAAGGACGCTCTCCGAAAGTCAGTGGTAAAGAAATTATCTTCAACAGTTTTTCTGCTAGTGCTGTGATTGATGAGGGCATTTTATCCAATCAAGATTTGGTTTTAGTCGCGCCGCTGATATCTGCTACTGGAAATGGTCAAGTTGATCTTGCCAGCGAACGTATTGCTTATACGTTAAATATTGGAATGGCTGGAAAGGGCAGTAAAAAACTCCCTATTAGCATTACCGGGCCATTCACTGACCCGAAATATAATTTCGACATGAAGTCGGTTATCACTGGTCAGCAAAAACAAAAAATCAAAGAAAAATTGCTAGAAGGTGCTGGTGAAAAATTGGGTGATGATCTTAAGAAGCAAATCAAAAAATTTAAATTTTTCTAGTGTGCTCATATGGGGATGAGGCCAGAGTTATTTGCTGATCGCGTATTGAAATGGGCACAACATTCAGGCCGTCATCATCTACCATGGCAAAAGCCACGCAGTGCTTACCGTGTTTGGGTGTCTGAAGTTATGCTGCAGCAGACTCAGGTAGAAACGGTGATTCCTTATTTCGAGAAATTCATGCAGGCTTTCCCAAATATTACCACCTTAGCAGGTGCCTCTCAGGATGCTGTGCTGCATCATTGGTCAGGATTGGGTTACTACGCACGCGCACGTAATTTACACAAAGCAGCCCAAATTATTGTTGAAAAGTATGCGGGAAAATTTCCAATCAACATTGAACAAGTTATGGCTTTGCCTGGTATCGGACGTTCGACAGCCGGCGCGATATTATCACTTAGTTTTAATCAGCGTCACGCCATATTAGACGGCAATGTGAAGCGTGTACTGGCTAGACATACTGGTACTTATGGATGGCCTGGGTCTGCAAAGGTTGAAAAAATATTATGGCAATATGCAGAACAGCGTACTCCAGTTGATAATAATGCCGCCTATACGCAAGCCATGATGGATCTGGGAGCAACACTATGCACACGCAGTCGGGCGAAGTGTGAGCGATGCCCAGTGCAACACGATTGTTATGCTCATGAGATGTTGGAGCAGTCTAATTTACCCACAAGAAAGCCTAAAAAAGATTATCCAGAAAAAGAAGTGGTTATGTTAGTGGTAAAGTGCTCTGAACAAGGGCTGTTAATGGAGCGGCGCCCTGACACTGGCATATGGGGTGGTTTATTGAGTTTCCCCGAATTTGAAAACACTCATAGCGCTGTGCAATGGTTCCAAGAACAATTCAACCAAAATGGTCAAGACTATTGTGAGCATGAGTTAATTAAACATGTGTTTAGTCATTATAGTCTAAATATTCAACCCATCTCGATACAACTGGATGCCCCCTCATTAAGGGTAATGGAACGTAGTGAATGGGTCTGGTATAAATATCCCCAGATTCAGGCTGGTGTTGCCGCGCCAGTGAATAAGTTGTTAAAACAATTTTCTGGATAATGCTTTAATCATGACTTTATCAAAAATTATCAATAAGGAGACACCATGACGCGTATGGTGCAATGCAGTAAGTTGGGCGTTGAGGGTGAGGGACTGGATTTTGCCCCTTATCCAGGTGAGTTAGGTCAGAGGATTTATGAGAACATCTCCAAGCAAGGATGGGAGGCATGGGTGGGCCATCAAACAATGCTTATTAATGAATATCGTCTGACGCCAGTTGATCCGAAAGCACGCAAATTTCTCGAGGAGGAAATGGAAAAGTTTCTTTTTGGTGAAGGTTCTGAAGTACCTAAAGACTTTATAGCCCCCAAAGACTAAACTTGACGCACAGGCTAAGAGTCTGTTTAATATCGCATCCCGCATGAGATGGCAGGTATGTTCTTCACAATCTGACGTGTGAGCATATACACACACTACACTTTACATGACGCATGTCTCATATACCTCAGAGACACGATAGCATCATCCAGAGATACGACCTACTTGGGTCATCTCCACAGTGTTATGAATTGCGGCCAGATAGCTCAGTTGGTAGAGCAGAGGATTGAAAATCCTCGTGTCGGCGGTTCGATTCCGTCTCTGGCCACCATGTTCTTTAATTGCGTTTTCTATACTCGTCTTACTCACTCAGTTGTATCAATTTGTCAGCTGTGAGGTGAACTTTTATCGCTTTGTAATTGTTAATACTAAAACTCGCAGGTGTGATCTAGATATGATCAGATTGAATAATGATGCGCTCTAAAAATAAATCATCAATCACTGAGAAAGTTTATAAATATCCTGCCGGAGTTGATTTTATTTGTTCGTATTGGGCAATTATATAGCTTGATACAGTCTTCTAGAGTTTGGGATTAAAGATTTTTTTATATCAATTTAAGCTCCCTCAGGATGTGTGGGTGCGACAATATGACACACTACATGGTGTGTGAATGTTTGTAATAATCTCTCACATGCTAACGAATCAAGGATGTGATGAGTGAATCGAATATTTAACTATTGTTGCATAATTACCGCTATTTTAATGGCTGTCTCCCCAAGTATATTTGCTGATAGCAGTTTACCGACGGATCATGCTCCAATTGGTGTTATGGGAGATCATACTCATAATGCCGGTGAGTGGATGTTTTCGTATCGTTATGGGCGTATGGAGATGGATGGCAATCGTGATGGCACCAGTTCAGTGAGTGTGAGTGAAATTCATCAAGATTTTATGATTGCACCCTTAGATATGACTATGGAAATGCACATGTTTGGCGCCATGTTTGGATTGAATGACGATGTCACTTTGATGGCAATGATTCCCTACAAAGAGCTTGAAATGGAAATGATTACTAGTCCGATGTCCATGGGTATGATGCCTGCCAACTATAAATTCAAAACACGCTCTAAAGGGTTTGGTGATTTAAAGTTGTCGGCATTGTGGAATCTTATGGGTAATGATCACTCATCGCTACATGCCACTATCGGTATGGGAGTTCCCATTGGGTCAATTAAAAAGCAAGATGATAATGCTATGGGTGTGCGGGCCAGAATGCCATATATGATGCAACTTGGTTCCGGCACATATGATCCTATACTTGGGTTAACTTATGTTATGAAGTATGCGCATTGGACGTATGGATTACAGACTTTAAATACTTTTCGTTTAGGCAAGAATGACCAAGGATATCAGTTAGGTAATGAATACTCTGCAAGCACATGGGCTAGTATGAACTTAAATCATTCCGTGAGCCTATCACTTCGTCTTGATGCTAAAGCTTGGGAAAATATTGATGGTGACGATGATGACCTTGATGTAATGATGGCGCCGACAGCAAGAACAGATTTACGAGGCGGTCAACGTGTTGATGGAATATTAGGGTTGAATTATCTTCATGGCAGTGGACATCGTTTAGGGGTTGAATTGGGTGTGCCATTGCACCAAGATTTAGATGGGCCTCAAATGAAAACCGACTATCGCCTTATGTTGGGTTGGCAGTATGCTATTTAAATAGGTGTATTTAATTATCGTATAGAATTGTAGGACATTGTTTAAGTGGTATATTAATTTGTGATTATGATTTCGTTTTGCAGCATGGCTCCAAACAGTCGATATTAAATTCACTTAATGATCAACAGTTGAAACAATTATGCGATCGTCATTATCCCTTGGAATGCAAAGTAGCTAAGACGTTTTTAGGTCGATAAACTTTATTTGAAAATCCATATCCTATTATTTCTAGAACTGACAGAAAAATAGAATCTAATAAAATTAGTTCCTTCAAAAAAGCTCTATTAAGACGTGTTGTGCGAGATATCATTTTAACTAGTCATTATCAAAACCCTAATCTCATACAGAAAATTTGTGTGTTTTTATGGGAGAGTATCCCCTTTAAATCGATGAGAGGACTCAACTATATGCATAAAAAATAGTCAATAAGTTACGTAGGAAAACAGATTCAGAGTGGCTTGTTAAAATATTGTCTAGGGTTTTTTTAAGCCCTATATGATAAATGGAATTAGAAATAA
>Ga0181563_10000243_pt1 | contig 49621 bp, 33 predicted proteins | sample 011ome_25_FD_133759 | JGI IMG/M metagenome (GOLD analysis project Ga0181563, IMG submission 133759) | Coastal salt marsh microbial communities from the Groves Creek Marsh, Skidaway Island, Georgia - 011512CT metaG (megahit assembly) | ecosystem: Environmental > Aquatic > Marine > Intertidal...
ACACGCTCGCTGTCGATCCCGAACCGTAGCTCACTTCCATCTCAACGCGTGACGGTGTGAGGTATTCAGACACCGATCCAGGCGTTGTGATTAATAAATACTCAGGAGCGCTGTCGATGCGATCATTGATATCTAAAGTCAACGACAGTTCGTGCGTGCCCTTGGAGGTGATCCAAAGCGGCGCTGAAATTGCCTTTGCTGCCCCACGCGAGGACAACAAGCATGCAGAGAGTTCACCCGACAACGCCGGCACGATACACTGCGAAGAATTTGCCATGCGCGAATGCGTTGCTCTTGACAGCGCAAATCCCGGATCGTCCAAAATCGAAGGAAAGTACTTGCGTTTGTTCAACCCAAGAAACATTTCCAACTGTTGCTGTTTGTTACCATCGGAAACCATGTTGAAAAATCTGCGCTGAATGCCAATAGTGGCGTTGCTCATCGTACTACTCGCTGACGTTTGGGTTGATTTGAATCGAACAGCGGCTGCTGTGTTGGGATCAGCATCGAGTAAATGAATGGTGGCTGTATGCGAAGCGCGCGTTGACGTGTACATTTGTGCATGGAAATCACCATTTGCCAAAAATATTTCCACCATAGCCGTCAAACATTGAGGGAGCATGGACTGCCGGAAATCGTCAACTGAGCTCCCTAACCACTTGAAAGAATCTGTGTCTAGAGCGCTCACCGCTTTCTCGGGACTCTTCATCAAATCGTCGAGCCACTCTACGCCACCCGATGCGCTTAAACGCGCTTCGCCAGAGTTCAGTCGCGTCAGTAACTTTGACTTGCCTGGACTCCCTTCGACGGGTAAAGGCAAATCTGCCACTACGTCTTCTTTCGGAGAATCCATGACCACTGGTTGCGTCGGTAGTGTCCAGCTGGTCGTTCGCGTGTTATGGTCGATGTAAAATGTTCTACCAGTCGTCGCATCTGTTCGCGACTCCCAACCCGGAGGGAGAAAGTTGCCGCTTGACGTTCGTTTCGGCACTGTAGATGGCCCGGTCGAATTTGGTCGACCCACTTCAAGCGCCGTTCTGGCGAGATCAGCGTTGAAGACTTCTAGTCCTATCGCCGCGCACTGTTCCGTTAACACTTGCGCGGCGACAAAAAATCCAGCTAAATTTGTTCTGTCCAAAGAATCCGCGCAATTATATCGTAGCAACCCGCGCTGCCATTCCGTCACGCTCTTGTCCACCTCGCTATCGTCGGCGTGTTTGCTCGTCGAACCAGTGGAAATCGAGCAGTCAACCAGCTGGCGCCGGAGCGCCACCCACAAGCCTTCTACAGTTTTTGCCTCGCCGAGCGCCTTGCAGTTTGAGTGCCAATCAAAGTTCAACACTGAAATATCAGACAACCCGTTGCGTTGACGAACGCCTCGAATGGCTTCGTGAAAGTGCTCAGAAAGCAACAACTCGGGTTTCCCTGGTGCGCAGCGCAATAGATTCACACACGTCACTGGAAATGATTGTCGATCCATGGAGCTCAAGCCTGGTCTCGCGCGATAGGCGTTGAGCAAACGCGAAAAGTACGTGCTTGTGCCACGGTATGGATTGTCTTTGGAAACCTGTATCTCCGCTTCGCCATACGCTTGTTTAATTTCCTGTGCCCAGCTGATTGGAACGCTTCCTCGTCGCCACACGTACGAAGACCAACTCCACACTTTGCCGTCAACGCGGCTCGCGCTGTCGGAAGACAGCCGCTCCGCATCACTTGACGCGTTTCCATCGCCTACTTCGCACCACACCAACTGTTCCATTTCAACTTCATTTCCCGGTGCGCCAATTTCATTCAACCCACGCGCGAGATATCTCGTCCCAGGGTGCAAACTCGAGCGCTTGCCAAAAATGCACAGATGAAACGTCTTGTCATTGGCGTCGCGTAGCTCGCGCTGCTCCACCAAACCTTGAATCAATGTCGGGCAAATCCCCGCGATATTCGTCGCTCTGAGTGGCACCGCGAGCGCAGCATTCCAGACCCACTCTCGATCGGGGCTATTCAAGCCACTCTTCGCGTTGCCGTACGGAAACGGTCTCGACACGTCAAACGTTTCGCAATAGAAGTGCGTCCCGTCAACCGAAAACTCAAACAACGATTGTGCGTTCGCGCGCTCCTCTCGACTCAACGCCGCGCACACGTTGCGCAGAGGTATCTTTACCCACATGCTCTCGCGCACCTGTAACACCTCATCCCCAGTCGGAAGCGTCGCCGCAACGTGTACTTTTTTTGCCACCAACACGCACGCGACGTCGCCAAGCGTCGCGTATCCCAAAGCCGCCGCACCCCGCACCACCTCTCGCGCGTACCCTCTCGCGCGCAGAGCATCACACGCATCGCCGACGCTCCCAAAAACATCCACACCCGAGACACTGCCGACGAGTAAGCGTCCAGTAGCGCCGCACACGCGAACCACGCGCGCCTCGCTCGAGACGCTCGAGTGCGAGATCACGACGAAATCACCCCCCACCTCGCTCTCCAGCACCACGCACTCGCCGCGACGCGGCGCAGACGGCGACGCAGACATTCCTGACGCGTCCGTCACGAGCAGTGGCGGCGCCGTCCCGTCGCGATCCATCGCGCACGCGGCGTTGGATTAATCAAAGAATCAAGTGGCAACGCCTGAACGCCGCCGAGCGCCGCCGAGCGCGCGCCGTCGCTCTCTCGCTGTCGATCTCGCGCACGTCGATCGTAAATTGACACGTAAATCGCGCTCTCTCGTCGATCGCCGCGTGCGAGGGCGAGCGCGTCGTCGTGTGACGCGCAGTCTGGTTTAAATTTGTTCTCGAGCTGTCGTTCACCCACACACCTCGTCGCCGTCGTCGTCGCCGTCGCCGCATCGATGACGCGCGACAGCGACGGGGCGGATTGGAGCGATCCCACGGCGTCGCCGTCGACGTCGCAAGACCGCGGCGAGCGCGACTTTGCGCCGCAGTCGAGCAGTTCGCAGCCGATGGCGTTGGGCGCTCGAGCGCCGCGCGTGAGCATCGGTGGCGATACGCGCGCCGCCATGGCGCGCATAGACGCGCTCGCGCTCGATGATGAAACGTTCGCAGCGAGAATGCGCGGTGAAGTTAGCGTCAGGTGCGTTCGCGCGCGCGCGCAGGGAGAAGATGAGGATGAAGATGGTGCGCGGACGCGTCGGTGCACGGCGTCTCTGGGTGGACGTTCCACCGCCGACGGCGAACATGCGTTGGGATTTAAGGGTAAAAACGTGGTATGGACGGTCGGTGGGGGCGTTCGAGCGCGATTTACGTGTCAAGACGATGTGAAAGATGTGTGTTGGTGTCGATTTCAAGGCGAGGAGCCGACGTCGAGGCCAACCGACGAAGACGAGGATGAAGATAAAAGTGGCGCTGGATGGTTTCTATGCGTGTTACATCGCGATTCGTGGACGTTATACGGGCTATCGGGTGAATTTCACACGATACCGCTCGGGTTCGATGCGGTGTCGTTCGCGGCGACGAAGATGGGATTGTTGTTTACGGCGAAGGATGGTTCGACGTCGCTCGCGGCGCATACGTTGGACGCGCCGACTGCGATTGATGGGTTCGTGCATGCTGACTACATGTCAGCGTGTGTGGTCTGGAGTGATGCTATGCGTGACGACGTGCTCGTGTACGTGCCCGCGCGAGGGGTATATGAGTTGTGGATGTTATCTCGCGAGCCCGCGGCGCGGGATACAGAATTTAGCGACGCCGTGCCGGAATTCAAAACATGTGCGCGATTATGCTGGAGCGAACGCGCGCCGACGTTTGCGATCGATTCGCCGACAGAGGCGATGCGATATAGTCTCGTGCACGATGAAGCCGGTAGAGAAATGATTCTCATGTCGAATGACGTACACGAGTACGGGCGCGTTCTCGGCTTTTACGTGAGCGAGTCGCCCAACGGCGAGCGATGCACAGCAGAAATTATAGGCCATTCAGCGCTCGGCGTCAGTGCGACGCGTTCTAGTGATGATTTACTGGACACAATTTACATCGATCATCAGGGATTTATCGTTTTGTGCGTGGGTCTGAGCGTGATTTGCAAGATTGGCCTCGAAAACGTCTCTGGACGACGAAGCCTCGGCGCGCTCAGGCTTTCACAGTGCGTCAACTCTGACGTCACTGTACGTACGCGAGAGAACGAGGTGCTGCGCGTGCGCATGCCTGGAGCACTCGCATCACCCGTGGCACGAGCTCTGTTGCGCGTTTTGCAAGATGCATGTTCGCCAGAAGATTACTACGAAGTCAAGCGCCGATTGTACATGGATGAACGCGTAGGCGCCGCGGCGCCTGAAGATGAATGGTCACATTTCGTTCGAGTGTTAAAATACTGGTGCGGGTTTAGCACGACGACGATAGATTCGGGCGAAATGAGTGACTGGGAGTACGCACAACGCGTGTTGAGCGACGACAGCGCGTGCATTCGCGCTCGCGTGGCGCACGAAAATGAGAGCAACCGCGTTGCGACGCGTGTAAACGTTGATGTCCTTCGCTCTCAAACAATTCTCGTCGCCGTACATGCGTTATATGAAGCGTGTAAAATGGACGTTTTGCATCGCACGATGTTGAAACAGCTACGAGATTTAGCGCTGTCGTTAGCACACGCAATTGGTGACGCGGGCTACATTGACTTCTACTCGCGAGATTCAGGCGTGAGTATTTCTCCGCTCACATCAAGCCATTATACGACAAACATTCCAGATATCATGCGTGCGTGTGAGGGGCTATTTGCGGGAAGATCCGATTTTGACTCGTTAGTTCCGCCACTCATCCTCGCCGGTCTTGAAGCGAATTCTTCAATCGACGCGAGTACATTTGGCGGCTCCATTCTTGTGCACGCGCGCCGCGTCGTGCGTATGTGTCACATTTGTTCGCTGAGCAACGCCACGTTGGCGCAGTCGGGAGGTATGCTTGCAGTATGCATGGGAGAGATGGGATTCAAAGTTGAAGATTTAGAGCGCCTGCCTTTGGGATTGGCGATTCCTTTTCATGGAACACTGCAATATAACCGCCACACGCCGGCGAATGGTTTGCCGGCGGAGGCGTACGAGCTCATCGGCCGTCGTGACTTAGCGTTGATTCATAGCGAACGCGGATTATCGGTGCTTCGTCGCAGTGAAGAAAATGAGGCACAAGCCACGACCAATCTATTAGATGACGCAGAACAAACTTGTGACGGTTTAGAGCACCTTGAGGGCTTTGTTGGACCGTTGCGATTTCCACGCGATTACCGCATTCGCGAGCTTCGCGAGTTGCTCGCGACTGCTTCGCCAGTACCGATTAGTCTGGAAGACACCGATGGTGACGCCGGCGATTCTGAGCAAGGCTCTCAACAACAGTCTAAGTTATGGCTCATGGCTGCCCGGACATCGGCGATGCCTGTCGGCCGAGGAGCGGCGACACTGAGCACGCTCTTAGTGAAGCCGACAGAGGTGTTAGGCGTACCCGAACTCTGCCTCGCGGGTTGTCTGCCGACGCAGCAGTTTGCGGTTGTAAATTTAGATCTCACGGCGACGAATGCACCAGCAGGGTTTGTGAATTGGCCAGATTTTCACAATGGCGCCGCGGCTGGGTTAGCGCTTCGTTCAGACGCAAAGAGCGGGAAGCTCACACGCACTTGGATTGTTTTCAACCGTCCGAAAGTGCCCACGTTCTCCCACGCCGGAGTTCTCATGGCACTTGGGTTAAACGGACATTTGTCTAGTTTGACGGCGACGGATCTTTACCGGTATTTATCTCAAGAACACGAGGCCACAACGGTAGGGACGCTGCTTGGCGTCGCCGCGTCCAAACTAGGCACCGCGGACCCGGCAACGAGTCGAATGTGTTTTTTACATTTACCGACACGGCATCCGCTGTCGTTCCCGGAGATTGAGCTCCCGCCCCTAGTACAATCAGCTGCACTTCTTGCAGTTGGTTTGCTGTATCAGGGCACGGCTCAGCGTCTGATTGTAGAAACGCTCTTGAGCGAGCTCGGCAAGTCGCCCGAAGGAGACGTCGTGAGCGGTCGAGAGTGTTATGCGTTATCTGCCGGTATAGCTCTCGGGCTTGTTACTCTTGGCCGTGGACACAATTCTATGGGACTTTCAGATCTGCATGTGGCGGAACGACTGCGCCATTTCATCGCCGGCGGTATCGCTCGAAAGATTCCGCCGCCAGGCGGCGTTCCACCGTCATATCGAAAGTCCACGAGTGGCGCCGCTGAGTGGCACGATGGCGTCGAAGACATGACTGAATCGTCCATCGCGTCTGTCGATGGATACATCTTGGAAGGTTCGATGGTGAATGTCGACTTATCCGCGCCTGGTGCGATGATGGCGTTGGCTATGATGTACATGAAATCCAACGACGAGACCGTGGCGGCGTACCTTGATATTCCATCAACGCACTATGCCTTGGACAACGCCCGTCCGGATTACGTACTGTTACGCGTCGTGACTCGGAGTATGATCATGTGGGACAGCATCGAGTCGGACACGCAGTGGATCGAAGGCTTGTTACCGCCGCTGTTACGAGGTGCCATGGACGCCAAGACACCAGAAGAACGCGAAGCGCAGGACGACGCATCATGGCTCGGCGAAGCCGACGTCGAAGCCATCGCGCAAACGTACGTCAACGTCATTGCTGGCGGTTGCATGTCTATGGGCTTACGTTACGCCGGCTCTGGTAACGTTGATGCGGCGAAGACGTTGCGTCATTACGCATTCAAGTTTCTGGATTGGAAGAAAACAGCGGGCCAAGGCGATCAAATCTTGGTTAGCAAAGCCGCGTTGGAGATTTGCATCGGCGTCATCGCCATGTCTTTGGCGTGCGTCATGGCGGGCACGGGTGACTTGCCCACGCTTCGCTTGCTCAGACATCTTCGATCGAGATTGGATACGAGCTCGAGCGCGAATTCAACTGGATTGACGTACGGCGCGCACATGGCTGTCGGACTTGCGAATGGATTTTTATTCCTCGGTGGCGGATCTCAAACTTTCTCCACTGATAACGCATCCATCGCAGCGCTAATGATTGCAATGTTTCCTCGCTTCCCGTCGACGACGTCCGATAATCGGTGGCATTGCCAAGCGTACCGTCATTTGTACGTACTCGCCGCGCGGCCACGGTTGTTACAGACGGTTGACGCGACAACGCTCGACGCCGTATCCACGCCGCTCGAGATGACGTGCACGGTCAAGGGAAAAGAAATCACCACACAGCTCATCACACCGTGCCTGTTGCCCGACCCGTCGTCGTTGGTACGCATTCGCTTGATTTCACCACGGTATTGGCCGCTGACGCTTGATTTCTCCGACGGGCGCGACGACGCCAAGAAGAAATTGTACGCGTTACGACGCGTGCCCATTCAGCGACACACCGGCGCGCTATCGTACGAAGTCGATCGTACTGGCGCAAAAGCCCAACTCGCCACGGCGTTGCACGCCGCAGGCGCGAAAGCAGCACTGAAACCATCAACCTCGGCATTCTTTGAGCAAAACACTGCGCCGGTGGCCAACGCCACGGCGGCGCAAGCGGGCAAAGACGCCGTCGACGTCTTCACGAGCGACGTCACTTTGCTCGCATTCTCGCACGCCATGTGTGATGGTTCGAGTGATCGCGCGGGATTTACCGCTGCGGCGTTACGTGAGTGCATGGAACGTGAAGTTCCAGAGGCGCTACGCGCGTACGTGGATTTGTACGCGTCGTGCGAATCGCTCACGCACGCGTCTTCCACGTCTCACGAAGAATTTGCCACTCAAGCCTCGCTCGCCGTGAGTGATTTGCGCCTGCTCGACGCATTTAATGCTTTCATCACTCGCAAGTCGGCGATTACCAAGGAGCAAAGCACGAATGTATCCCCGGTGCCCGAGTTGCTTTCGGCGAGTTTCCGGCGGAGCGTTTTATTATCGCTCGAAGGCGCGTACGGCGACAGCGCGCTCGCCCGGTACTTGCGCGGGCAAGGATACGACGCCAGCGCTGATGCGCGAGGTGCGTTTGGGTGCTACCTTCGATTGCTCGACATGCCAAACCCGAAAGTGTTACGACACGCCATGGAAAGCGGCGGCGCGGGCGCGACGACATCCGCGTCGGCGGTCAGAGCGCGGCTTCCGCATTTAGCCCCAAGCGCGGTGTTACGCATCATAGAAGCGTGTTTGGAAGTTGTGGAAGAAGAATACGCGTAGCCTACATCTTAATAGAATAATTACAACATGCTTTGTCGCCTCATTCGATGGGTTCGGCGTCTGTGGATTCATCCGAAGTCGTCGGTGGCGGCGGAGGTGGCGCTCGAGCCACGACGCCCGCCGACTGAAAGACAACCTTTTTAAATGGTTTGGAAAACGCCTGCTCCGCCACCGTCGCGCGCTTATCGCCGATAGATTTCGCCACTTGGAAGAACGGCGAGTTTGAATTATCCTTCACCGTCGGCAGCTTTGAGATCGCCTCCAACACATCCCAACCGTCGACGACGCGGCCGACGACGACATTCGTCGCGTCGAGCTCTGGCGCCGGTCGCAACGTAATCGCAAACGCCGTGCCATTCGGCGGTGGCGGCGGCGCGTCATACACCGTCTCAAACTTCCCACGCACGCTCACTAAACGCGCTTTCACCTCGGGTTCGGGCTCGCTCGGATCGCGCGTGACGAACACGGACACCAATCCGGGAACGTCGTGCGGTCGACGTCCCAAATCCTTCACCAACCGCTCTGCGCTCGGGCCTCCAATGATATCCACCGCTGCTTGCGTCCCGGGCGTCACGAACGCATTTACCCCGCCGTTACGCAAATAAATCTCCCCACCATCGTCTTCGCTCACTTCAATAGACTCAATCGTCGTCCGGCGATAACTTAAACCGTCGACGCCTCGACAGAGCTGGGCGAAGCGCGCGCCAGCGAGCGTGGAGTCATCCACCGCGATAATCACCCGTCCGAGCACTTCAGAGTCGACGGCAATGTCAAAATAGCACTCCACGGGCGATGCCTCGTCGGCGTTCGCCGCACTCGGGGCGCGAGTGGCGACGACGGCGGCGGTGATGGCCACGAGAGACGCGCGCCGAGAGAGCTGCGCTGGCCCATCGTCGTCGTCGAGCTCACGTCGCGAACGCGCGTGCGAGGCGACGACGCGCGGCGCACGGCGGGCGAGACGACGCGCGGTGCGTGCGTTGACGCGTTCCGAGGCGACCGCCGACGCGGTGGCGAGCGTGGACGACGACATAGAGCACGAGAGGCGAGGTGTGTGGAGAAAGATATTTCGCGAATGGATAACCGTCGTCGGGACAAATTACAAAATGCGTATCGAGTGTGCGCGCGTGATTAAGGATCGGATTCGGATTCGGACGCTTCGGGTGCGTGGTCGTCGTCGTCGTCGGCGACGGGGTCGTCGGCGCGTTGACCAGCGCCCTCGACGTCATCGAGCTCGTCGAACATCGTTCCAAAGTTGATGCTCGATTGACCACCCGCGGCGTACTTGACTCCACCTCGCTGCGCGCGTTGCGGCGGTAAACGCTGGTCAAAGATGTCAACACCGCGAATAGCGTTGATGGACGCCTGACGATGGGACGATAACGCCATGCGAGGCGGAAGAGATTGATCGAACACGTCGTTGCCAGAAATTTCCGCGAGCTTTGCCGCCGAGGCTTGCGTCACCTGTCGCAATCGAGGCTGGCCCACGTTCGCCACCGCCCCCGATGGCGGTGCGGCGGCGGTTCCAGCACTATAGTCATCGTCGCCGAAAATATTCGACGACATCGCGCGCTGCCGCGCCTGCGCCGTCACAGAACTCGCCCGCGCCGGCGCCGAGCCGTTGGCGCCCCCGAACGCCACGCTTGAACCCCCACCCGGCTCCCTCAACACCCTCGACGACGCGCGATCCGTCAAAAAGTTCCCCACATTCTGACCAGCGTCCCGTGTGTAGTTATTCTCCATCACCTTGACCCCCGACGCACCCTTTTCCGGCACTCGGATGTCCACCTCGCCGCTCGCCAGCGCGTCGCACACGCGTTCGATCAGCGTATCCCTCGAACCAGCGGGTGTCAGCCCGTGCGCTCGGCACAACTGTCGCAAATCTGCAATCATCATCGCTTTAATATCTTGCGCACTCGCTCGTTTCATCCCATCTCCCCCGCTCGTCGTCGACGACGTCGTCGAAACGTTCGCCGGAGCGCGGTAGCCCGGCGCGTCGTCAAAGATCCCGCTCCCCGCGTGCTCACGCGCCTTGCCCTCGCTCGATGGTTTCACGTACACCTGCCGCGCGTTCGCGCTCATCACGCCATCGTCCCCGAACGATATTGACGACGCCCCGCCCGGAGGCGCGTGCGTGCGCGTCGTGCGACGATCGGTCAGCACGTTGTTGCAGTTCTGGTCCATGCCATTCGCGAACGCGTTGCTCGACGTCATCGCGTCCTGTGCGTGTGCGTGTGCCCGAGTGGAGTGCTTCTCGCGCGTCGGTGTGCGAACGCGGCGCCGAACGTCGTCCGCCGGGCGTCGTCGCGGCGTGGTGTGACGAGGATTGAATGGATTAATCCAATCCTCACATCATCGCGCGCGCCTTTGCGCGTCGCCGCGGCCGACGCTCGAGGTGCGCGCGCGATGCCGTCGTCCTCGACGTCGTCGTCGTCAATGTCGTCGTCGTGCGATGACGGCGACGCGGTGATGACGGTGTACGTCGGGGACACGAAGGACGATGCGCCACACGGACGTGGCCGAGCGACGTACGACGATGGGTCGACGTACGACGGCGAGTTCGCGCGCGGGCTCAGGCACGGACGCGGGACGTTGACGATGTGCGCGTCGTCGTCGTCTGAGGAGGATGAGGAGGCGAGCGAGGAGGGGGAGGCGAGCGAGGAGGAGGAAATGAATCGACGCCGCGCGCGACGGTTCGGCGGCGCGTACGCGGGCGAGTGGCGCGAGAACCACCCACACGGCGCGATGGAGCAGATATCGCGCGATGGGTGCATACTTCGTGGGACGTTTGAGCGCGGCGTGCTGATGTCGGAGGTGGAGATGACGTATGAGGATGGGAAACGGAGGCGTTTCGTCGGGGCGTTGGCTGAAGAGTCTGGAGCGTTTCACGGCGTCGGGTGTTTGTATTCAATCGATGGCGAGTGTTTGACGGCAGAATTTTGCGATGGAGAAGTCGTGGGAGGTACGATTGCGATGTGGCAGCCGAGCACGGGAGCGTTGGATGGAGTGATTGGACTGACGCGGGACGGCGCGCGGAGGCGCGGGCCGACGACGCGTTCAACCGACGAGGCGAGTCGAGGCGCATCCATCATCGATATGACGGAAGTCATTGGCGTGCGTTTGAATGCAGAGCAGGCGAATGACGCGCGGTCGTATGTGCGGTCGTTGCGTGAGCGCGCGCGCGATGGTGCGCGACTTGCCATCGTCGCGTCGACGTCGACACTGACGTCCCCAGACGTGACGGCGGGGCTCGCCGAGCGTCGCGACGTCTTCCAACGCGACCGCGGCGTCACGTACGACGCTGAAGGCTCTGGCGGCGTGTACGCTACACGTGGTATTGAGAGCGGCTCGCTCATCGCGTACTATGGTGGAAGAATTATTAACATTAGAGGCGAGACGTTGAGCGACGAAGAAGCCGAACGCTTGAGCGCGTCGGCGACGATGCTTCGGGACATCGACGCTAACGCCGACGCCGAACTCGTCGCCGCACACGACGAACGCGCGCCGTACGTCGCATCACACAGCATACGCATGATTACGCACGACACCGCGCGCAATCATCGATATCCATGGCTGGCGAATTTCGTCCGCGTCGACGCCAAACACGAAACAAATTGTGAACGGGCGTTCGTTCGCGCGCACCCGATCTTTGGCGACACAATGTGCCTCCGTGCGTCGCGACGCATCGCCAAGGGCGAGGAATGCACGGTGGCGCCAGATTACCACGCTGGGTGGTGCCTTGATCCGCACAGTGAGGCTGGGTATTATGAAAGCATGCGATGCTGCCCGTCCCGAGTGGCGTACGAGCGGGACGCCGACGAGAGCAACCTAGGTCGCGTTCGCGTCAAGGCGCATAAACACTGGCGTGCGTTGTATTTAGATAACGTCGAGCAAGGGCTGTCGTACGTTGACGCGCGCACGAATGCAATCGTGCCGCACGTATTAGGATTTCAGTATATACGCGCGATGGCGCGCGCGACGCGAGAGTGCGTGACGTCGAGACGTTGGCGAGGCGCGACGACCCGCGTCGTCGCCGTGGGATTAGGCACGGGCGCGTTACCGCTCTACGTGAAACGTTGTATAAAAGTGCCGCGATCGACGCGCATGGATGTCGTCGTCGTCGAACGGAGTCGAGCGGTGATTGACGCGTGTCGAGCGCTTCGAGTGCCGATGCGCGTCGCTCGGCTCGGCGAACAATCGAAGCGACACACATCAGTCATGGATGTCGTATGCGCCGACATTGTGGATTACTTTTCGACACCGAGATCACCGAGAGTGTCGTCGCCGCACGTGATTCTTTTGGATGCGTACGACGGACAGGGACGCATACCAGAACACGTTCGCGACGAGCGTTTCATGCGCTCGATGGCGACGAACCTCCATCGCGACGGGGTCGTGATTTGTAATTGCTGGGACGGACCACCCGGTTCAACGGCAGCGAACGAACTCGAGGTTTTTAAGCAGCGATTAGTGCGACACGTAGGTCCCGTTCGTGTGGCTCGCGTAGAACAGCAAGAGCACAACGTAGTTCTCATAGCGCGTCGTCAACGCGAAGGTTAGGTAGCAGAGAAAATAAGACGTGCTTACAAGCAACTCGCAAACGGTGCGCCGCGCGCAGTGGCTACCAAGCTTCGTACGCCGGCGCGCATACATATAGTTTTACAAATCATTTATCACGCCCGCAGTCATCGTGCACTCTCCGCGAACGTACTCTGTGTCGGCGAGCAACTCGATATCGCCCCCGTAGCCGTAGTTTTGGCCCGGGCCGTCGCGGTCGGGGTTTCCACAGACGACTTCAATCGTATCTGGAATGACTTCTGCCGAATTGTATGGCATGTATACTATAGTATATGGCTTAGCTGCCTCCAAATAGACGAAGCACGACGGTTTGTTGTTGTATGTAAGGGCGTCCCACCACGGAGGAAACTCGCCAAAGTTTTCATTGCCAATCTGAGCGTAATCGTTGCCATACCTTAAATTAGGTAGCCCGGGCTTGCTCGGTTGGAACGTGTCACTTTCATAAACCAGTAGCACGTCATTGTCTCGATCTGAATTGGCATACACGCCGACGTGGTAAAACCCGTCCGTGTCGACAGAAATGGCATACGCTACATAGTACCAAAGGCGCGAACCGGCGGCGACGCCGTCTCCGCGATAAGAAGAATCACCTCCTTGATTCCATATGGCTGATCCAAAGGTGCCCTCGTTGCCATCGATGCCAACTGATCCTGTCGAGCCTTGAATATTCCACAGAAGCCGTAAGCATCTCCCGGTCGTGAGTATAGCTTCGCTCGAGCACGACGTCGCTTGCGAAACGTAATACCCATCGTCGCACGAAAACACGCACGAACTTCCTGTATCGAGGGTGTCGCCACAATCACCTAAACTGCCGTCAGCGGGCGCTGTTAACGCGCAATTATCGTTCCAGTAATCGTTCCTGTAGCAATTATCGTTCGAGTATCCGGTGTAATCTCTTGTGTTGCCGTTAAAATCAATGCAGGCGGCGCACTCGTCGCACGCTTTGCACTCTGGCGCATTAAACACCCCACCCTCCGAGCACGTGAGTGGTTCGTTCATAACACTATCAACGCAGTAAAAGTTGCACACGGTGCCGACGGGGAGGTAGGCTGAGGTGAGACAATTTACTATGTCCCCATTTGACGTAGTCATTTTGCTCGCCATATCGCTGTTCGCCAAACGCCACGCGGCGAGGTCGCACGGCGCAGTTACGCAATTTGCCCCAGTGTAACCATCGACACATGGCTCACACGGTGGATCGTCTAGCACACTCTCTGTGCCGTCGAACGTACACGTCATTTGCGTACTTTGCTTTGTGTCAGCGGCGCAGTCAAAGTCACATGTGGCGCCCGCGGGAAGTAAGCCGTCAACATCCGCCGCGCACGCGCCAGTCAAAGTTTTGGTCGTCGACGACGTCAAGCATGGTGGTATCGCACAATTCACCCCAGTGTGGGCGGTATAATCAATAGCTAACTCTTGGTCAGGTCCGATGCACGCCGTGCAGTCGTCGCACGTCTTCGGACATGGGAATTCAACTGCGTTCAACGAGGTGCTCAAACCGTCGCTCGACGTCGTGCACTTGAGCGGCTCGGTTTGCACTCGACCATCGCCGCAATCGACATCGCACGACTCCCCGCCGCTCATCGTTGTTCGACCGCTGCAAGTACCCGATAAAACATATGCCGACACATCGCATGGCGGAACGTCGCAATTCGTCCCGGTGTAGTCGCCCTTACACACGCACTGCCAAACGTTGTGCCCGGCGGACGCGTCGAACACATAAATCAAATTCCGCGCACGGCTCGCATGGTTACACGTCGGCGGCGTAAACCGCCTCGACGCAATATCCAGCTCGAGCTGGTCCAAACCGTCCAACAACGCCGCCTTTCCCTCCAAGCACGTCGTCACGTTGTTCGCGAGCGCGCCATCCGCGGCGCTCAACGCCTCCCGCAACGTCGCCAGCCTACTCTCCATCGCATACACACGCGCCGACACCGAGTCATACGTATCCTCATACTCAGCATACGCATCGCCTTCGATCACGATCGCATCCGCGCGTATGCTCGTGCCTCCGTTCGCGCGAATCGTCATCGCGCCCCCGTCGCGATTCTCAACCTCCACGACATTCGCGCGTTGCTCCTTCACCAGCGGCCACGTCGCCGCGTACGCGCCGCGCGCGCGCGTCGCCGCCACACACGCAACGCACGCAAACACCGCGAGCGCCTTCAACGACGACGCGCGCGACGACGACGACGACGCGCGCGACGACGACGACGCGAACGGCGCGCGTTGGTCATTCGAACCCATGGCGGCGGCTCGTGTCGCGCCTTTCGACCGTTCGATCGATGTCGTGCGTCGTGCGTCGTGCGTCGTGCGTCGCGCGTCGCGCGTGCGTCGTGCGTGCGTCGCGTCGCGGGCGACGGTGGTGCGTACGGGCGATCGCGCGTGCGCGGCGTGGACTGCGGGGCGACGAACGAACGAACGAACGAACGAACGAACGAACGAACGAACGAACCGTCGGGCGAAGTAGTGTTGGAACTGTACCAAGTTGGTATTAAATATGTTAAGATGAACGATTAGCGCCCAAAGCAGCCGACGTTGCGAAGAGCGCGGCTTTCGCGCTTGGCTTTGCGCACGAGTTTCTTGCGAGCGGCGGCGAGCACGACGGCGACGTTGGCGGCGATGACTTCGGATACGGCGCTGAAACGTTGGTTCATCGTCGCTTGGCCGAGTTTTGTGACGACTTGACGACACCAATCCTCGAACTCATCTCGAATGGCGTTGAGTTCGGCGGTGATCAGCTCCTCTGGAGGTTGACCTTGTTCGCCTGAGCGCAGTTCCATGTCGCGACGAATCGCGGCGCGGAAATACTCCCCATACTTCAAGTTGCCAAACTCTTTAAACAGCGTCGACCAAGATCGCGCGGTGAACTCGATCGTCGGCTGAAGGTACGGCACGTGCGATAGAAGTGCACGTTTCGAGATGTCGAGCGCCCAAGGGCTGGCGAGAACTTTACTGCAGTCAATGTAGTTGCCTGGGTTGTCAAACACGTCGATTTGCGCGTTTACCCATTCAAAGTGCTTCAGAATGACGCCATCCAACTCTGAAAGCGCGTCAATGGTGCCATCGATGTCGTCTTGGTCGATTGCAGCCATCAATTTCTCCACGTACGGTGCGTCTTGTCTGGTGAATTCCGCTTCGCATTGGAGCAATTTCTCGGCGCCAAATCCGACGGGACAGTGCGCTTGTTCGGCGGCAAAAATTCTATCCGCGCCGCCGAGCAGAGCCATTTCAGAAACCATCTCCGATTGGGCGTACATTTTCAACAGAACGTTGACTTCGTATCTAGCCTTGTCATATGCGTGAACAACTGAGGTGAGGTTCAGCGCCTCAGCATGGAGCTCACGCTCACTCGTCGCGTCACGCTGTTCCTCAGTTGATAAATCGTGCTCCAAAGCGTCTTCGATGAGGGCGATGCGAGTCTCCACTGGGTCGCCTTCAACCACAGGATTCGAAGTCAACGCGTTGACAATCGTCGCCATGTCGTTTGCGATCTTGTACAACGCCGCGCTTTGCTCGTCAGCCGTACCGTCGGCCTTCATAACCTTGATTCGTTTCAACATGGCGTCGCGCGTCGACTCCATGCGCGCTCGAACCTTGCGTCGTTGCACGCCGAAATCGTACTTTTGTGAATACATGCGCACGACGCTGCCGTATTTGGCAAATTTAATCAACGTATCGTGATAGAATGCCATGGCTTCTTCAGGTTTATTGACGAGATCCATTCTCTTGTCGCGTTTCACACCCAAGCGTTCGGAAATGAACATGAAGATGCGAATCGACAACAAGAAGAACACGACCCCCATGACAAACGTCGTGATCACCGTGGAGTAATTTTCAAAGACAACTGGCATTACCGTCACCAAAGCCTGAAGAATCATAGCCACTGACTCGACTCTGTTGAGCGTGTTCGTGATTCTGAGTTTGCCAAAACCGAGCGACATAATGCGCCACGGTTGCGCCCAGGCGACAAAGATTCCGGTAAAGCCAAAGACAAACGTCAAGCCATACGCCGCCAACGACTCGGTGATCGAGGGAGAACCACCGAGCACAGCACCGAGCTTTTGGAACATCTCGAGGGATAAATAGTATAGCGCGAAACGATCACGCCAGGGCATTTTTGAAGCCGCATCTCGCGCGCGCGCAGATGCTGAACGTTTGAAGGTCGATACTGCGGCGAAAGATTTTCGCATGTTGAAGCTTCTGGCGCTCACGCCTCGGGACAGCGAGCGCGTATTCGACGTATTTTCAGCAGCGTTGCCATTCTCCGCTTGGGCAGCTTCGGCTTCGGCTGCAGCCGCAGCTTCAGCTTCGTCCTCCTCTTTCGCCTCGCGTTCCTCGCGCTCAATTTCTTCGATGAACTCCTTTGTTTCTTTGTCAATCACTACGACCTCTTCATCCCCGCCTTCGTCGTCATCGCTTCGTATAGACTTAGAGCGAGAAAGTTTTGAGCCATCTCGACTGAGAGTTGAAATTTTACTGCTCGACCGAGCCATCGAGGCGACGCGTGATAAACGCGATGGTGACTTTTCCAATGTTCGTGAAGGCTCCAAGCTATCCTTGGCTTCCTCTTCGCGTTCTTTCGCTTCTGAATGCTGCTTGGCTAGTTTTTTCGCCGTAACTGCAATTTCCAACTTATCTGTCGCCGTGAGGTCTGGCCGACGGTAAACATCATACAAAGCACCATAAGTGTCGATTGTTTGTGCGTCATCGAGTTTGCCTTGTAGTCGAATCTTGCGCACTCGATAAATCACGACAAACGGAAGACCGATGCCCACGGCGCCGAGGAAAAACGCCGCAGCCGCCTGAGCGATGATGTGCGACGAGTCTGTGCAAAAGATTTTCGGATCGTACGTGAGAATAAATCCCTCGCTCGTTTCAGTGCAGTCGTACGCTTGTAAGGAAACTCGAACGACCGGGAGATACATCACTGTCATGCAGAGCACGCCAAATGCTTTCAGCGCCGCGCGCGAACGATATTGCTTTTGCAAATTGATCACAATCTTTTCGCCACTCGTATCACTGTATGCGCGATACTTGGTACCGAAGATACTCCTCTTTTCGATCCAGTAGTTAGTAGTTTCGCCGTCATCTGAGACTTCACTGTGAATGTTGCGCAAGGTTTTGTCGTACACGTACTGCTTGTATTTATCCAGGACATACAGAAAGATGGAGACGCCGCCTGGGACAACCACGGTACCCGTCCAGAATAACGTCGCCCAACTGATACCACCCGCGGCTACGCATTCCGGGGCGACAAATTCGATGTTAAAGTTGAACGCCTTAAACCATTCACCGAGTTCAACGATAGCGCGAGGCCACTCCATGTCGACGCTGAGTGAAATTGAGAAAAACTGCAGCGAGTTCATCATATTCTTTATGATGGAAATCGACGTGTTGCCCAACTTGTCAGCAGTCTTGAAACCGACAACGCCAAAGACGGTTATACACACAATCGCTAGAATGATGTTCATCATGGTATTATCACCACACTTGGCACATATGTCGCCACTCTTGTAGTAGCCAATTTGGCAAAACTTGCAGTTGACTCCCTCCGCGCCTTCGGCACACCCAGCACCGTTAGCGAGACATCGTGCGGGATACAGACACGTGGGAAACTGTAGGCCAGCGCCTACATCAACCATCGCACACGCTTCTTCTTGAGTCACACCATAACTTAAAGCATAAGTGCCGGCGGGATTAGAGCAATTACACATTGCAGCAGCGGCGTTTGCGTCGAACGCGCCGTACTCAATTCCATTTGCAACCTTACCCGAACACACCCAACCGTCACGCTGTGTGCACTTATCAACGCAACCCCATACCGGCGGCAAATCTGCTTCGTTCCAGCCTTGATCGCATCCATCTTCACCATCGACAAGAACACCGTTCCCGCACTCTGGCGGTGGCGACGGTGGAGGCGGCGGCGGCGATGGAGGAGGCGCGAGCAGCCCCAAGTTTGCTGGCAGCGGCGTCACCGTCAACGCCGTCGTTTTCGGCAACCCATACGTCTTCATCGTCGTCAGCAACGCCGCTGAATTTGTACTCATTCCATTCATAGTCTGCGCCAATGTCGTCGCCACCGCAAACGTCGGCGCATTGACTGAAAACAACACCTTCACGAACGTCGCGAGCAAGTTACGCCGACGCGTCGTAAGCTCTTCAAACCCATCAATCGTGATCTCATCCGGTGTCACATTCAAGAACGCCGCGATGCCATTCTTCAACTTTGTTTGCGTCGAAACACTCGACTCCATCTCAGCCTTGGTGTACCCACTAAACTGCAAGTCCGCCTTGAACGCCGCCTGCGCCGGCGGAGGCGGAGGCGGAGGCGGCGGCGCCGGAGGCGGCGGAGGCAAACACGCCGCCGTCGACGAGTACTTGTAATTCGTCGCCAACTGCGTCCCGCCATCCCAATGCGCGTATGAATCCCATCCTAAAAAGTACGTCGTCTCCGTCGCCACGCTCGGGCTCTCGTTGTAGTACTCGCCGTGGCCCAAGAAGAATGGCCACTCAAACTCATTCACCACGCACTGCGCGCGCACCGCTCGGGCATTCGCGACGAACGCGCACGTCAACGCGACGAGTATCACTCCGTGCATAGATCGCGCGCCGCGCACGGGGGATTCCGCGGTCGCGTGCGACGCCGGGGCGCGTGGACGCATCCCGCGGCTCGGTGTCAACGACTCGACGAATTGTCGCACCGGGCGGGCGTCACGCGATGCGCCGGTGACGACGTCGAGCGGTGCGACGGGTTAAATAAATAGCGACGATATTCGCGCGCGCGTGCGGCGGGTGAAATCGACGCGGGCGACGTCGCGCGAGCGCGTGGGTGTGACGGCGCGCGGTCGGGCGGTCGCGGTGGTGTTGGGTCGTTGGTGCCACGTGGCGAGTATCTGGTGCGCGGAACGACGGCGCGCGCGGAACGCGTAGGGTGAAACACGAGTTGCATATAAATTACATGTATTTTGCGATTCTTCCTTTGTTTTCTTTTTCGTCTGTCGTCGCGTGATGAGGGATTTTACACTGGAATTGGAACGTCGTCGTTCGCGCACGACCACTGCCCGGCGCCGCTGTTCGCGGCGCCGTCCCACAACGGAACGTCGTAACGCATGTATTTCACGCCACCGATGTCCACCTGGGCGGGACTAGCACAATCAATACCATCTTGAATCGTCGATATTTTTGTTTTCAACGCGTCAATGCGCGCGTAGATGGCGGCCAAGTCGCTGTAACACGTCGCTAATGACGTCGCCGCGCTGGCGCGGCTCGTCTCCACCGCATCCTTCACGCTTTCCCATGTGTTCCCATCAGCGTCCCATCCGTTTTCGTTTATCGCGAATTGCAGCGCTTGTATGCGATCAATCGTACCCGCTAACGTCGGGTTCGTGGCGCTATCATCAAAATATACATCGTCGTTCACTTTTAAATACAACTCCGCGCCCCCGGTAAACGTCACGTTTTTCGTCGCGTCCTTCGCGCCGATGGAAATATCTCCGCCCGTGTGCTGAATGCGGCACACTTGGGATGCTGTACCGTGTGCGCTGACTTCAATCGGCTGTCGCGCGAAAACAAACCCGTGATCGTCGTCAGTCTCGCCGTCGCGTCGTTACGCGAACGCGATTCGCGCGCGCGACGTCGACAATCGCCCCCCTCTCGGGTCCGCGCGCGCGCCACCCAGCGCGCGCCGCGACGCCGCAACGCCGCGACGCCCGCGCCGTGCGATCGCATCGCCGCACGCACCCAATCCACCGCCTCCGCGCGCGCGACGCCCGCGCGCACGGACGCCAACGCCAACGCCGAGGCCGCGGCCAACGCGGCCCACGACGACGAGGTCGTCGCGCGACGTCCCGTTCGCCCGCGCGCCGAAGACGCGGGCGCCGCCGCCGCCGCCGACGACGCGTCGCACGCGCGGTCGCGCGTCGCGATCATGGATTCGATCGTCGCGCGCGTCAGTGTTTGACGGCACAGCGTGACGCCGCGTCGCAACGACGCGCAACATTTCGGCGCGGGTCGGCGCCGCAGTCGCGTCCGCGCTCGCCGTTGGCGGTCGGCGCGCGACGACGACGAGGAGGAGGACGACGACGGCGGCGGCGGCGCGGTTTGCGCGCGCGGCGTGGACGGCGGCGCGCGGGCGACGCGCGACGATGGACAAGTTTATCACCGTGACCAAGCGACCGACGACGTCGCGCGCCAGTGCGGGGGACGACGGCGCGGAACGGGACGCGAAACGCGCGACGACGACGAGTAAGGATGTGTTTTACGGCGTTGATAACTCGCTGCTGATTCACGACGACGCGCGGTGTGCGCCGAGCGCGAAGATTGCTGGGTTTGATTTGGATGAAACGGTGCAAAGGACGAAGAGCGGGCGCAAGGCGTTCATGGCGAAAGCGGATGATTTCGTGCTGTTAAACGCGCACGTGACGCGAGTGATGAAGAAATTGAATGATGATGGCTATAAGATTTGTATATTTAGCAATCAAGGGTCGGTGAAAGGGGCGTTGGATGGGGCAAAGGCGCGCGATATTAAACTTCGGTTGGCGAATTTGACGCGCGAGTTGGATGTTCCGTTTCAAGCGTTTTGCGCGACGCAGAGTAACAAGCCCGGGAAAGAGAATGATCCGCATGAATATAGAAAAGGTGGAATCGGTATGTGGACGCGCATGGTTCGCGTGCATAATGGGGACGTTGTGCCGGATTTGGAGCGTTGTTTTTTCGTGGGCGACGCCGCCGGGCGCGCGAGCGACCACGGCGTCGGTGATAAAGAGTTTGCTGAGGGCGTCGGGATAAAATTCTTCGTCCCTGAAGATATCTTTTGTGAAGGTGAAAATTGGTGAGCGCGCGTGTGGGCGCCATGCGCACTGTAGTAGGCTTATATTGTCATTTGATTTGTGTGTTTATTAAAAATTTCGCGTGGTGAAAAGCGTCTACTCCGCGGCTCCGCCATCGTCGCCGCGACCTCGACCGCGGCCACCACGGCCACCGCGACCGCCGCGTCCACGACCTCGACCACCGCGACCGTATGGGGAGTATGGCATCATCATCATCATCATCGGCATGCGACCGCCGCGACCGCGGCCTCGTCCGCCGCGACCGCCTCGTCCTCCAGCCTTCATGCCCGGTACGTTTGTGCGCTTCGCGGACACTTTAATCTTGCGACCACGAATCTCCGTGCCGTCGAGTAAAATAGCGTTTGACACCGCATCGGGTTCCAAAAACTCAACGTACGCAAAACCCTTCGGATTATCAAACTTGTCCTGCAAAATCGTCACGCGGTTCACTGTGCCGCAACCCGAAAACGCGTTTGCCAAATCTTCCGGCGTCGACGCATAATCAACCTGACCGACGAACACCGAACGAGCGTCGGCTTCTTGCTTCTTCGCCGCCTCTTCTTCGGTGTTCTTACCTTCTTCGCTAGCCATGGCGTCGTCCACTTTTTCGTGCTCATCCTTTAATTTCGCCGCCTCATCCTCCATCTCCTTTAACCGCCGTTGCATGGCTTCAATCTCCGGGTCCTCAGCCTGTGCGCACGCGAAAATTACGTGTCAGTACCATGCGCACGTAATGCGCGCCGTGTCGCGCACGCGCATCAGCGTTGAAGCGCGTGCGGGCGCGAAAACTCGGACACAATTGTGCGATTCAGTTCGATCTATTATTATGCACGCGTGCGCCCATGGCGCGCGCGAACAACGCGAATCAACGCGAACGTGTGCGCGCACATACCTCGGTGTCCATCTCGGCATCCATTTCGTCGGCTTGTTTCTTCGTCGCGCGCGGCATGGTTGTGTGTACTGCGACAGTCACGGGCGAGTAATGAGGCGTTTCCAAAATTGTCTTCAACACGAGTCAGCGCGAGACATTTTTCGTGAGACGTGTTCACGCGGCGATAAAGATAAAACGTAGATGAATATGCATGAGTGCGGTGATGTACAGGCGCGTTATTTTGGTATTAGAAACGCGCGAAATGGAACGCTCACGACGCGAGTATTACACGTCGATGACGTCGCTCGCGTCTACGTCGATGACGTCGCCGTACACGGAACTCGCCGAGCCGACTTGGAATTGCCTACCATCTTGAAGATTCGCCACGCATGTCGTAGTCGCGCCGTCGGACTGCGCTTGAATCATCCCAGCGACGCCGTTCGCGCCTCGACACTGAAACGCGATTCCGACGCGCGTCTGCTTCGTCCCGTTGACGTTCGAGGACGAACTCGATTGCGAAATCACAGGACCACACTCCACGCTCCCACCGAACGCATTGAGCACGGCTGAATCCAATTTCACCGCGCGCACGGCGTCCTCGTAGCACGCATCAGTCACCTCTCGCGCACTCTCGAACTGCTCCTTCAAGGCGCCCGCCGCCGCGTTCACCACCTTGCTCGCCAACTTCCCCATCAGCCCTTTCCCGAAGAGCTCTTCGGACATTTCTTTACTCAACAACTCCCCCGATTTCGCCCGCTGCGTCGGCGCGCGTTCGATCGACGTCGACGCCGGCGCGTTCTTTTTGAATGGATTGAGCTTATCCAACCACCCACCATCCGCGCGAAGCACCGGCGCGCGCCTCGACCGCGACGTCGTCGTCGTCCACGACGCGCCCGCCGATCGCGCGGGGCGCGTCACGCGTCGTCCTCGCAACGCCGCGCGCGACGACGACGCCGTCATCGACGTCATCGACGTCGTCATCGATGTCATCGCGAGCCACAATGGCGCGCGCAGCCACGTCAGCGCACGCTCGAACCCTTCTTCGCGCCGCCGCGTCCTCGTCGTCGTCAACCTCGCGCGCGCGCACCGCACGCACCGCGCGCGCGTCGATCGCATCCGCGCCGCCGTCGCCGTCGCCGTCGCCGTCGCCGTCGCCGTCGCCGTCGTCGCGCGTCGCGAGAGCTGCGCGCGCCTCGACCGCATCTGCATCCGCATCCGCGCCGTCAACGTCGTCGCCGCGCGTCGCGAGCGCCATGGAGGTGCACCAATTCAACGCTCTTGATGACAATTATGGATTCGCGCTGCGCTGCGTCGCGTCGGGCGTCGTGGCGCTCGTCGACGCGCCCGATTACGACGACATCGCGCGCGCGTTGGCTGCCAAAGGATGGACACCCTCGATCGTGCTCTGCACGCACTGGCACCGCGATCACGTGGGGGCGTGCGCGGCGCTGCGCGGGAAGTTTCCCGGACTTCGCGTGTACGCGCCGGCGCGCGAAGTCGAAAGTCGTAAGATACCGGCGGAACTCGTCGACGTCGGCGTGCGCGAAGGCGACGCGGTGCGCGTCGGGGACGCGCGTTGCGTGGTGCGCGAGACGCCGGGGCACACGCTCGGGCACGTGGTGTATCACTTCGAGGAGGAGGAAAAGGTGTTCGTCGGGGACACGCTGTTCGCGGGTGGATGCGGGAGGTTGTTTGAAGGCACGCCGGCGCAAATGTGGGACTCTATTTCGAAGATTTTAGCCATGCCGGATTCGACGATGGTGTATTGCGCGCACGAGTACACAGCGAGTAACATGAAGTTTGCGCTGAGCGTGGATGGAGGGAACGAGGCGCTACAAGCGCGCGCGCGGGAGGTTTCGGAAATGCGCGCGAGAGGCGAGCCGACGGTGCCGACGATGGTTGGCGTGGAGCGCGCGACGAATCCATTCTGTCGGCCGATGGCGGCGGGCGTGCAAGAAGGGGTTGGGATGGCGGGATGTACTGATTTAGCAGCCGTGTTCGGTGCCGTGCGTCGCGCCAAGGATAATTTTTAGTTTGGCGTTGCCGCTCTCGTTGTCGTTGTTCAATACAAAAAAATTACACATTTGTTTCGTCGCGTCGCGTCATGCAGTACGTTTCCTATTTTGTCGTCGCGTAAAATGAGCTTTGCTGCTGGATGTGCGCCTCGACATTCATTTTCTCCGTAAGTAGATCCATAGGAGTCTTCACCAAGAGACCTGCGTCGATGAGCGCGTTTTCAACTTCTTGGATGAGCGCCTCGTCGTCGCCGCATACGTCGAGGAGAAGAGTTCGGCGAGGCGGAATGTCAATATCCTGCCCACGCTTGCCGTACACGAAACCGTTGCCAAAGGGCGTTTTGTGCGTGCCAACGGAAGCGGCAGCAAACGATGGACGCCGTTTGATGGTGAGCGGCGTGTGTAGCAGCGCTCGAAGCACAACTTTGGTGTTAGGCCGTCTCAAAATACGACGAAGCGTCTCCACGGCTTTCTTCTCGCCGACACTCGGGGAGAGAATGACGTGCGCAAGTGCATGAATAGCGAGCGCCGCCGATAACGGAGGCTCATTTCGACCGGGCGTGGGATACTCATCACCCGCCCAGCCACTGAGCGCCTTGTCTAGGAGACCGTCTTCGATTGTTTTGATGTACAATTCGCGCATCGTCGGGTCTGGTTCACCGCCAGATGGAAAGAATACAAAAGCCGCAGCGGGTGGAACCATGGCGTTCGTGCACGGAAGTAAATGCAGCGCAATACCTTCACAAAGCGCAATCCATGTCGCCGCTCGAGCCTTGGGTGACACGCGCGAGCGCAACCAAATAGCGACGTGTCTCGCGAAGAGCGCGTCGCCGAAACTATCGCTCGTAAACGCGTTCACCAAAGCCGCCGCCGCCGCCGCGTCACCCGCACCCGTGGCCACGTTCAACGGATCGTTTAATCCTCCAACGCCTGCTGAAGAGTTTGTCAAGTCCATACTGTATCCACGCCCACCGCTCGCGTGGTGCTGTTGAATATTCTTGCGCACCATGCGTCGCCAGTACAAATCCGTCAACAACCCCATCGGCGCGCTCACCGCCGGGTCTCTCCACACGTTGGCGCCTTGCAGATACACTGCACCTATGGCAGCCATTTTCTGTGCCGGCGGAAGCGCTCGCACGCGCGAAACTTTCGCGAGCTCCATGCCCATCAGGAGTGATAACGCGCACGCGACGCCAGCGACGCCCCATCCTTGAATGGTTGTGCGCGGGGAGGCGGGCGCCAGGAGCCACAACTTGTGCGCCGGGAGCAACGATCCGACCGCTACGGTGGGGCCTGGAGTTGCGATTGATCGAGCCTCAGCGGGCGTCGTGAATTCCATGGCAAATCCGCCCAGGAGCGCATCGCGCACGACTTCTGGTGGGGCGATTAAACTCACCGACGCCGCGGTGAGATTCACGCCCGTCTCCAGAATGGCCATGCGCGCTCTGTCGTCCTCTGACACGTCGACTGAAATCGCCGCAGCTTCGTGGAGTGCGTTCTTCGTAAGCTTGAGCAGTGGCTCAAGTACGCGCACAGAAAACAATCCAGAGCTCATGGCTTGCGATGCGATGACTCCGGCGCCGGGAGGAAGCGAAGACATCAGGTACATTGTCGCATCCGCTGCGGCGTTCGCGTCGAGTTGCAATTCTCTCTTTGTCCCAGCCTCTGGCGAGAGTGGGGAGGAGGAATCCGACGCATTCGTGAACGCCTTGTCGAGAATCTCCATAGCAACGATCACTGCTCGTTGTAAAGGTAAACGGGATGCGGCGATGAGCGGTTGTTGACCCATCCAAACCGTCGGGTCGCCCATGGGTTCGTCAATCGCTGTCGCGTCAAGCAGCCCTTCGCTATTACGCGGGCTAAAGTCGCTACGATTACCGAGACTGAGACGTCGAGAGATCGAACGACGTCCTTCGTCTGCGCTCGACCGCGACTCGGCCGTCGTGAGAGATTTACCGTCAAATTGTCGAATGATTCTCGCCGCCAACGCGGTGACGGCGTCGTCGCTGCACACGCCCGGCGTGACAATCATAAGTAACAGTAGACTATGCAACACAGAACCCCATGCCGCGAGATCGATATTAGCTTGTTCAAACGTCGTCGATCCAACGCGCGCGGTGACGATATCATCCAACGCGGAAAACACATGGTCAATTAAACCATTATGCGACATGGCGCCCGTCGCTGCGTCGGCGCCAGATAAACCCAAGACGCGCGCGACGATGTGCGTCGCACTATTCGGCGATCGCGCCACGAGAGCGACCAGATAGCGAGCAGCACTTGACATTGTATGCAACGTGCATACATCTCGTTCCTTGGCTGCGAGCCATTCTTCCGCACATTTGGCAGCCGCCGTCGCGCATCGCCAAGACAACGTCTCTTTAGAGTCGGCAATGTCCATCGCCGCGGGCGGCCCCGCGTCGTCCGCGTCACCTTTTTCTGGCAGTGACGTTGACAGCGTGGTAAGCAACGCAAACATATCCATGGCCAGCAAAGGTTGATCTCGGCGCACGTCTGAAGACTTCTCCATCCAAGGTGCAATCAACGGATGAATGGCGTCAAACGCGGGCGCGTCGACGCCGCTCGCCGACGTCGCGGCCCACAATTTGAACGCTTCTCGCCAAAGCAACGCCGCTGAATCTTTCGGACGCGCGTTCTGCGAGCCGTCTGCATTCGTGCTCACGCCACCAAACGTAATCGCGGCTTGAATGACGTGCTTGAGAACGCCTTCGCTGCTCATGTCTTTCGCCGCATCTGGGTTTGACTGCGCGATGAGTCGTAAAACTTTTACGGCGCGCGCGACGCCAATCACCATCGGTTCAGTCGGCGAACCTCTCGCGCCACCCGTACACGAATCCTTAACTCTCGCCACGAGCGTCGGTACGAGCCGCGGGCATCGCGCCAATGCGTGTACCGACGCTTTACTGTGTCTCGCGAACGCCGCGAGCGCGTCGTAAATGAACATTTCCCCTCTGGCGTCCCGCTCGATTTCGAGCGCGTACCGTAACCGTTGCAAGATACCCATGCGTAAAAGCCCCGCAATCGGGTCCGCCGCTTGCTCCGTCGCCTGTCGTCTCTCGGACATTTGTTTGTTTAAGCCTTCTTCGACTTCGTCGGGTTCTTCGGCGAGTTGAACGTGCGCGTCGTCGCCGAGCGAAATCTCCTCCACAGCGTGCTCCCACGCGATGGGTTCGAAACCCGACCCGCCGCACGGTGCGTCTTCGGGCTCGGCACGCCACAGCGGCGCGGCGTACGACACACCGCTGGAATCTATCGGCGTCGTGCTCTCTAAGGCATCCACGAGCGAGGCTTCTAATCCATCGACACCGCCGACGCCGACGCCGCCGACCAAGGCTTGAATAGCCGCGAGCGCGGCGTTCATCGGCTGGGCGTGCGCGTCGTCCAACGCTCGGCGAAGGAGGGTGATGACGGCGCAATCCACTGTGGCGTACACCCACACGCTCGCCCATGTGATGGTGTTGGGTAATCTTGGTGGCGAGTCGTCACCCGCCGCGTCGATGACGGGGAGCGGATCGACGGGGGCGTAGCTCCAGCGACGGGCGAGTTTGAGCACGCGGCCGATAATCGTCAATCCGATGACACGCTGACTCGCCACGCTACTGCGCGTCAAAGCGCCGGCTTCTTGGAACGTATAGCCGATTTCTGCACCTTCTCCCGCGCGCAAAGGATCGCGCTCGGTCGGTAACGGCGCTGGTGTGCCTTGAATTTGCGCCGACGTCGCGACGTCGATGGAGGCGTCGACCAAAGGGACGCCGTCCAAACCAAATCGAATGTGCTCGACGCCAACCGTCGTGATCTTTTTCGTTCGCGCGCTCGCTTCTGCCGCGACATCCCTACGTTCACGAGCGCGCTTCGGTGCTACCGGCATCGACGGCGTCGACGTCGCCTGTCTCTCGTCGGTTTTCTTCGTCGACGCCGCTCTCGATTTGCTCGCGCCGCGGTTGCGCAAAAATTCCAACGTCTTTGCATTCAATCGCCCACTGAGCTCTTCTTGCGCCTCCCTCACCGCCTTGGCGCTCATAACTTTTAAAATGCGCGAGTTTTCTTCTTCAATACTCGCCGCTTCCTTATCCGTGTCCACCGCAAACGACCCTCGAGCCGCCGAAGCCGAAGCTGAAGCCGAAGAACCCTCGAAGTCGCCTTCTGCTTTCCGCGCCGCCGCCTCTCGCGCCGCCGCCTTACGCGCCGCGAACCGAGACTTCCCAAAATTCGTTTCACTGCGATGCTTCACTTCCGGAAACCCCGTGTTGACGCTGTGCGCCGCGCGAGCCGCGGCTTCGCGCTCGGCATCCGCGTCTCGACCCGCGCCCGCGCGCGGCTCGCGTTCGACGATATCCCCGAACACGTCGCGCATGACTTCGTGCACCGCCGGCGTGCGCGCGGACGCAGCGCCGGTGTCGTCCTCGTCGTCCTCGATCGCCTCGCACATGACCTCATCCGTCGCCGTCGTCGTCGCCGTCGTCGCGCGCGTGGCTGCAGGTGATGCCGCGTCGCTCGGCGCCGCGTCGTGGCGTCCGACGCGTCGCATGCTCGCCGCCGGCGCATCGCGCGCGTCTAGAAACGCCGCTTGCAGCGCTTCGAGCTGCTCTTCGGTGTTCGCGCCGCGTATCGCGCGCAAGTCGGCCATCGGGCGACGACGCTGCGGCAGAGTGTGACGCGATGCCATTCATCTTGCAGCGCGATAAACGCGCGGCGGAGGATCGCGCGGACCCGTCGCGGACGCGAGCGCAGTGTCAACGATGTTTGCGACGCGGGGTGTGGAGCTTTGAGTGCGCGTGCGACGCCAAGGGACGGTACGTGTCGCGACCGAGCGCGACGATGATGTTGGAGAAGCCGTCGCTGCGGCAAAAGTACGCCGAGGAGCAGTTTAAGGATGATCCCGCGCCCGGGAGCGCGAGGGAGCGCGAGTTAATGGAGGCTCGATTGGCGCGCGTGGTGAAGAAGAAGAAGCGTGGGCGCAGGCGGGAGAGTTCGTCGTCGAGTTCGAGTTCATCGTCGAGCTCGAGTAGAAGTAGCGGAAGTTCGAGTTCGTCGTCGAGCAGTAGTGGGAGTTCGAGCTCGTCGAGTTCTTCATCGGGGTCGTATTCGTCATCGGGGTCGTATTCGTCATCGAGCTCGAGCTCGAGCTCGTCGCGAGGAGACCGTCGTCGTCGTCGAGTGAAAAAGTGAAAAAGCATTCACGGTCACGTTTGGTGTCTCATTCATAGCGGAGCGCTTGGGCGACGTTCAGCGCGGTAGTAATTCTAGTTTGCTAATCAATATTCAACAATTCATACGTTTCTGCTATTTGTGTATATTTGTCATCATTGATCGTCGAGAATGCGACGAATGGTGACGATGATTTCATCGTCGTCTTCGCAGCCGTCGCTCCATCGAGTCGCGCCGGTGCGTTGAATTCGTCTCGCAAAATCGGCGTCGAGTGCGATGCGCAAGTACTTGAATAACACCGCAATCGGTGCATCACACTTGAGTTTAATCCATTTATCCATGACCACGCGAGCGTTGGCGTGTTGCACGTCTAGCGTGCCTCCGAATAGAAGCAGCGCCTCTGGGGCGACGACAGTGGAATCGCGCAAAAATACCCGCGCCGTGCGCACTTTCTCGTGATACACTAAAAACGGATACGCAGGTTTACGCTCTGATCCAATACCGCGATTAACGCTCGAAGGGTGCACGCGAACCTCGGACGTGGCATCTTTCCACGTGTAGTGTGCGTAGTCTTGATCCGACGCTTCTTCGCCGACGGCGACATTCGCGTACAAACCAGCTGTCAGGACAGCCTTAATCATCGCTGGACGTCGAGAGTCTTTATTCCACGCCTGTATTATGAAAATGCAAAGAAAATGGTTAGTCGGGTGCGTTAGTCGAAAGTAAAGCAAAAGTTCAATGGCGCAAAAGAATATTGGAGAGCTGCTGGGGATGACGCGCAGCGCTCGTCACGCCATCCGGAAAAGCCTCACTTTGCTGTATGGAGATAACTTTACCCACGCGCAGGTAGCTTCATGCGCGCACGCCCTGAGCACTTGCTGTGTTATGGCAAATGCCCACCTCCAATGTCTCAAACGTAAAAAAAAACAAGTTACGTGCGCGAAACAAAATGCAATACAAGGCCACGCACCGCTTTAGGATCATCCAGCCAAGCCGTATTTCGCCCACGAATCGAATACCCCGTGGGGATGCGAATCACGCCCATATCTGCGAGAAGTGAGGCGTATTGCGTGCGCATTTCACTAATTTGACGTATAGTGTCCACATCTAGGGCGTTCTTTTGTGCAAACCGGCGACCTGCGTTTCTGTTTTCCTTGCATGCTTCGATGTAACCGTCGTACGCCGCGGCAATGACGAGGTGATCACTTTGCTGACCCGCGGCTAGAGTATGCGACACTGGCTGTGCGAACGCACGCATGGCAGCTTCGACTTGACTATTCGACGCCTTTGAAGACTGAAATGGGGATTTGTAACTTAGAGTTGCTGCAATCGTGAGAATTGGCGAGAGGCAACGTAACAACGCGCCAAATAAGAGCATTTTTGCCACGCGCGCGTCGACTGGAAGCGCCGCAAGATGACGCCCCAAGGCTGTGAGTCTACCATTTTCGTCGAATGCGCCGATTTCAGTGAGCGTTTTCTTAGCTGCGGCGATGGCTTCATCTTTCGGGGGTTCAGGAGCGTTGCCGAGCACGAACGCTGGATCGTTGTCCAAATCCAAACTTGCAATCTGCAAGACAACCTCTGTGAGTGGAGCTCTGTGCATTTCAGGCACCTGAAACGGGCGCATCATGCACGTCGCGCGGTGGGAGGTAAATAATGAATAGCAAGTCCCCGCCCGTACGCGCCCGGCGCGCCCGGCGCGTTGTTTGCCCGCAGCGCGACTCACCCATCCTTCTTCGAGTGACGCCATGCCTCGACGAGGATCCCATTGTCGTTCCTTAACTCTACCAGAGTCTATGACGACAACAATATCTTCAATCGTCACGGAGGTCTCCGCGACGTTTGTAGCGACTACGATTTTACGGATACCTGGTTTAGGAACTCTGAATGCTTCGCGTTGCTCGGCGTTAGTGAGCGCCGAATGCAACGGCGTCAGCACAGCTTCCTTGAATCTTGGCGAGCTCGCGAGACGATCTAGCAATCCTGTTACTTCGCCGATACCTGGTAGAAATACTAAAATTGCGCCATGTTCTGTGGTATCGTCAACGTATGCAAGAAGTTCCTCGATAAGATCGTAATCAATCACAGACTCGTCCAAGCGCGACAGCGACAAGCGCGTGTTTCGCGAGCAATGTTCATACTTGCTCGGATCAAAGTCTGGGTTTTCAGGATTTTCTTCACCTCCGAATTCGGTCGCAGCGTCCTCGCCCCATGATGCAAGTAACTCGTTCTGTCGCCGCCTGTCGCCTCCGCCACCAGCTTTGATGGCTTTCATCGCGTCTTCGGTTTTGCCCTTTGGCCTGCGACACGAGCGATTGTCTGGATCGATGACGTAGTCCAATGTGTCGTATATTTGCTCTAAATGAATAGTCTCAACGGGAAACGATCGCCCTGGGGCGGTGATGACTGGTGATCCGCCAAGGTAGTCACTGAATAATGCGGCGTTCAACGTTGCAGACATGAGCACGAGCTTCACCGGCCGTAAACCGGCGTCTCGCCGCCTGCGCGGCAAATCCTTGAGAAGTGTCAATAAAAAGTCGCCATCCAAAGAACGCTCGTGTACTTCATCAATGACTACGTGCGTGACGTCTGATAACATGCGATCACCTTGCAAACGGCGTAGGAGAATCCCAGTTGTACAAAATGTAAGCCTTGTTTGATTTGTGATTTTCGCATCCAAACGCACGTGATGGCCGACTAGACTTCCAGAACCACCGACACCACCCCTTTCGCAGCGTTCAACGGATACACGCTCAGCAATACTCGTTGCTGCAACTCGTCTAGGTTGTGTACACACAATGTTACATATGCCGCCTTCTTCGCGATCGATGGCGTCATCCAGGAGAAACTGTGGCACTTGTGTAGTTTTGCCGCATCCAGTTTCGCCGCACACAACTATGGCGTCGTACGATCTCAGTCGCTCTAATAATTCAGCTTTTAACAGTGCGATTGGTAGATTCGATCGCTTTTCGTACAACTGACGCCATTTTGGATCATTTCTCGATGCTTCAAGCTGCGCCTTGAGTTTCTTGCTGGTTTCAGAGTGCTTGCTTGCGTCGGCTTTCGCCGCAAGCTGTTTCTCGCGTTCGATTTTTTCTTTAATCGCCCTCGCTTGTTCTGCAATGTCATCCGTGAATAAGTCGTCATTCGTCGACTTTTCTTCATCGCCGGCGCCGGCGCCGATCGAATGCATGAAAGAGTCGATGAAACCATCTCGGGCGTTTTCGCTCGCATCCGCCACATCTGACGTAATGTAAGCGACTGCCCATCGCCGCCATAAATCGCGGTACTCTGTTGACAGTTCCAAAGGTATTATTTGATTTTCTTTCTTGAAAGTGGCGTCGAATAATGCCCTCGCCGCAGCACCATTTTGAGCGTCGTTGATAGTCGCCCAGCCACCTTCGGGCTCATCTTCTGTGAGCGTGGAACACAAGAGTGTTGGCTTACGTTTATATTTCGGTCCGGCCGAGCGTTCGACAGAGACGATGTACCTGATCACATCTGCGCCTTTATCGCGCTCAAAACGCGGCACGTGCCAATCTTCTTGCTTCGATAATTGAATGAGCATGTTCTTCGGGGTCATTTCTTCCACCTTTAGTTCACTTTGAACTTTTGCGTTCTTACCGCCTTTCGCTTTCGCATTCGCAGCTTGCGGCCGCTTCCCATCACTGAAAAGAAAGTCATTCTTAAACTGTTTCGTTAGCGCTTCCATTGGATCTTCTTCGCCGGTACCAATAACATCTTCAGTACCATCGCCAAATACATCGAATTCAAAGCCTTCTCCGTCCGAATCGTCGGCCGGTAGCTTTGTCTGTGACGCATCCGATTCGGGAATTTCTGCGCGAGCTTGCTCACACAAGCTAGGCGTCTCGTCTACTTCGACTGCCTCTCTCGTCATGTCTACTGATTTAAAGACATCACCTTGACCATCTTGTTCATCCACTTTTTCAAGCTTTGGTGGTTCGATGTCATCCTCGCGCATTCCAATTTCGCTAGCGGTGAGCTTTAACACGCGAATCGCTTCAGCTACGGCTTTCTGTTCCTTTTTATTCTTCCCTTTCTTCGCCTCGCTCGCTTTGGCTTTCAACGCTACTAATTCACTGGCGAATTGCGCAATTAAATTCTCCGGATTTTTCGAAAATTCTTTCTTTCGCGTCCACAACAAGCGTTTCGCGGCGGCTTCTTCGTCACTCAAGCCGAAATCATCCAAGGAATCATAACTGTCGTCGCTCCCGCTATCACTATCGCTATCTTCATAATCTGCGTATCGCGCAATCCAAGCCTTATCCACCGCAGCATCCTCTAACTTTTCGTCTGCATCTTTCTTTGCCGTTACGCGCTGCATGCTCTCATCGGGCATTTGAATAACGCGTTCTTTGGCGACGCCTCCGCCCGCGGCAACCGTTGCCTCCACCGTTGCGTCTGCATCCAACTTGTACTCTGTACGTTCGGCCGTCTGGAAACGCCGCGGCAAACGCGCGTTGGGTATATTAAAACACAGCCAATCGAGCGCGTCGGCTTCGACGAAGGTGCTGTTCAGTCGTTCGCCCGTCGCGCGCAACGCCTCTTCGACGTCGACGACTCTAAAACCTTGGCTCAACAACGAATCGTACACCTTGCGAATGCCGTTTTGGTTGAGCTTGGTGTCCGCTGAGGACGTACTCGGGACGTCTACGTTCGCCGTTTTCAGCAGCGCGCGCACGAGCGCTTCGGAGCGCGCGCTGAGACGAATGCGGGCCATGTCATCGGTTGACTTTTGCGCGCTTTTACTACCGACGTTGAACATGATTCCACGTCGTTGCGCGCCACGAGCACTCGCCACGGCGATGAGAGTGTCCACAGAATACGTCGCGACTGCTGCGTCGCGCGCGCAACGAACGCCGAGCGGCGCTCGCTTGGGAGGCGGTGAATGACGTAACGACTCAAGAACGAGCGAGTGTGGCCTAACGGTACGTGCTGTTTATTTCAAATATTAACGCTTACCGGCTAACGCGTTATTCATCAACATTCGCGCAGATTCCATGGATGGTTCATCGCCTCGAACGCGCAAGAGAGAGTTGCCAGAGCCGCCCTTGGTTTCGTCGATGGAAACCATGGCTTTGCTTCGGTCTTGCACACCTTTAATCGTAGCACCTTTGGCACCGATGAGCTTACCAACGATGATTTTGGGAATCTCGAGCTCGACACATGGACCTTTAGCACCCTTCGGTAGAGCGGGCACGCGCGTGGATTTGAATTGTCCACCAGTGTACTCCCAGCCGTAGACACCGTCGCCAGTGAGCTTGACGCCGCTGACGCGAGCCGCGAGTTCAAGTGCTGCTCTCTCCTCAGCTTCTTTCTTCGCATCTTCTTCAGCCTGCTTAGCCAACTCAATCTTAAGTAAACGTTCTGCCTCAGCCTTCTCAGCATCAGCGCGCTGCTCATCCGTCATGGCGTAAAGGAAGCCACCACCCTTGCCCGCCTTTTTCTTCTTCCGAGCGAGCAATGCGAGCTCATCATCGCTATCGATGTCACTCTCATCATCGTTATCGTCATCATCATCGCTTTGCATGGTTTTAGCAGCCTGCATACGTGCCGCTGCCGCCGCATCGGCAGCCTTTCGCTTCGATTCTGCTTCCTTGGCTGCTTTCGCTAAGCGCTCCTCGGCGAGCTTGCGTTTAAACTTCTCGCGTTCCTTCTTGTTCATTTTCGCCATGCGCTCTTCGAGTTCTTCTTCCGTTTCCGATTGCTCATCCTCAGATACCGCTGCTTTTGCCGCGGGCTTGGACTTGGACGGAGCTGGCGCAGGAGCCGGTGCGGGTTCGTCGTCGTCGCTCTCTTCAGACTCTGACACAGCCTTTGCTGGCTTGGATTTCTTCTTGCCCGCGTTCTTCTTACCATTCTTGCGAAGGTACGTCAAAAGTTCCTTCACAAACGTCGCACTTTTACCCATCATCTTCTTCACTTTGGGATCTTTGAGAGGATTCTCTTCCAACTCAATCACGCGCACCTTCTTCTCCTTCAATTCTCCCCACTCGCCCGGAAGCTCTTCAATTCTATTCGCGCGCAGGTAAATCTCCGCCAAAAGCGTGCACTGACTGATCGTATCTGGCGCGTCGGTGATTTTGTTGTAGCTCGCCGAGAGTGACACGAGGCGCTCTTTCGCTTCAATGCCAAAGTCGTCGAGCGTCGTCAATTTGTTGTGGTCGACGGCCAACGTGACCAAATTGTTCGCCTCTTCGAGCGGTGCAAGCGTTGTAATTTGGTTGTGCCCAACGCGCAAAATCTCCAAATTCGAGCAGTCCGCCAAGCTCGCGGGTAACGACGTGAGCTTGTTGTGCTCTGCTTCGAGAGTCTTCAAGTGCTTAAGCTTACCGATGGATTCCGGCAGCGACGTCAAACCGTTACCGCTAATGATGAGTGTCAACAGCCCAGAAAGACGACTGATATCTGGCGAGAGCTGCGTGAAAGACTTTCCGAGATTCAACTTCAAGTTGTTAATGCTCGAAACGAAAAACAGCGCCGGGTCAACCTCGGTATCGCCCTTTTCGCGTTCGATGCTCACCTCCTTGGCGTCGCTCTCCTTCGCCTTGACCGTTTCAGGCCATCGCGCCTCGGGCGCTTTCTCCGCCGCTTTCTTTGGCTCGTGCGCGCCATCACTTTTCGCCCCACCTTTACCCGGCGCGCTCTTCTCCCCACGTCGCTCCAGCGCCTCCATTTCTTTCTTCTTACGCTTGCTTCGCTGCGTCGACGTCTCGCCTTCGAATCCCTCCTCCTCCTCCATCTCCTCCTCATCCTCTTCCTCTTCACTCGAATCCCCACCTCGATCAATCCGTCTCGCCAACGCATCAAATCCACCTTTTCGCGCGTAATCCGCCGCCGTATGCCCTTTCGCGCACTTCATTTTATAATTCGCCCCGGCGTACAACAACTCCTCGCACGACTCCGCGTACCCGCGCTCCGCCGCCATCATCAACGCCGTCTTCTCATCCCCTTGCCCATCCACGAAATCCATCGGTTCCTTCATTCGCGATCGTCGGCAGTTATCCAACAGCATCTGCACCGCCTTGTGCTTGTTGCCGAGCACCGCGAGCATGATCGCGGTGTGCCCATCGTCGTCTCTCGTGCCGGGGTTTTGCCCGCCGGCGCCGAGGCCCCAGCGCACGGTGTCGAGCTTGGCGTTGCGACAGGCGGTGAGGAATTGATCGCGTTTACTCGCCATGGGTGTTGGGCGCGAGCGGCGTTGGCGCGCGCGGTGAGGGGTGGGGAAGTGTGGGAGCTCAGGGTGATGGCGCGGCGCGTGGGTGCTTTCCGCGACGAGAGGCTGGAGGCGTGACGTACGCGTGACGTACGCGTGTCGTTACACTGGAAAAACGTGTGCGTGGTACTAAGTACCGTGTGCGTGCTAAGGGCTATGTAGTGCGTATGCGCGCGCTCGCGCGGCTTCTAATTGAGAAAAACAAAAATGTGGACGACGACGTCGACGCGACGCGTCAGTCGTTGGCGGTGGATTTCTCTTCGCCGACGGCTCGCGCGCCGACGAGGGTACTGAGTAATATCAATCCAGCTCCAATCGACGCTGATGGTGATAGCGTTTCACCGAGGAGAAAATAGGCAAAGACTGCGCCCCAGATGGGTTCGGTGGAGTACATCAACGTCGCCTCTTGCGACGCGATGAGCGTCACCGCGACGGTTTCGAGATAGATGCACCCGGCGGTGGAAATCGCGCCGATAAAAAACACGCTGGACCAAGACACGCTGGACCAGTCGCTGAAACCTAACACGGCTTGCATATCTCCGGCGTTATCGACGTAGTCGTACGCGAGCAAACCGCTGAAGCACGCGACGACGGTGAGCATTTGTAAGCACACCAATCCCATGGATTCTTTGTGCGCCAGGGGAGCGCCGTTGAAGATGCAATCGGTGCGGAAAATATGTGTACCGAACAACAATGCCGATCCAAGCGTGCATAGATCGCCGACGATTGTACCACTTTGCCCGCTGGCGACGTCGAGAGCGACGGACGCGACACCATCCGCCATCGACGCCGCCGTGCCGGCGACGACGTCCACATCCGCGTCGACGACGACGTCGATGAAGTCGCTCACGCCGTCAATTAAATCTCCTTGCGCGTTCGTCGCCGCCACCGTGTCAACCACACCAGGGATTGGAATGAGATTCTCCATCATCGCCAACCCCGCGACGGCGATGCCCGTCGCGCCCCACGTCGCCGACTTGACCTCGCGTCCCGCCAGCCCCGCCAGCATGGGCACGGTGATAATCGTAAACGAACTAATAAAACTCGCGCGAGCGGCATCGGTGTATTGCAACCCGATGTTTTGCAAGTAATACCCGAGCGAACACCACAACCCTAGTTCAAGTCCACCGCGAATCACCCGTTCGTCCCGCGCGGCGTACTTTAAAAACGGAGAAAACACCAACGCCCCGACGCCAAATCTCAACCACGCGAACACATCCGTCGACATGCTCTGCTGCGCAACCTTAACCAATGTAATATTCGCTCCATAAAAACACATAATCACAGCGAACAAAATCAACCCACGCGCGCGTTTACTCACCCCCATCGAGTCAATCTCTCGCGTCCACGTCTCATACGCCCGCTCCAGCGCGCGTCTCCGCCCGCGCGTCTCCGCCGCCCCGGCGCCCTCCGCGACATCCTCCACGAAATCATCCAAAAACGAACTCTCAATCACATCCGCATCATTCTTCATCATCCCTTCCGGTAACGTCTCCAGCACATCAGACGGTATAAACTGTCGTCCGCTCGATCGTACCGACACCCGCGTCGCCCGCCGAATCCCCGCGCGTCGTCCTCGTTCGTCATCGTCGTCGTCGTAATCCTCCGACGACGGCTCCGGTCCTCGCCCACCCATCTTTCGCGACGACACCGACGACGCGCGCGTCATCACAACAACCCCACGTCGTCGCCGTCTCCATCGCCATCGCGCGCCCTCACCCCCACGCACGACGACGTATGCCCCGTCATCGTCCTCACCCAATGCGCCGACCACGCGATCGCGTCGCATCGACATCGATGTCGATGTCGTCGATGTCGTCGATGTCGTCGTCGATGTCGTCGTCGTCGCGCGCGCGAGGCGCCGCGCGTGCGCGTGATGGTCCACCGCACGCATCGTCGTCGCGCGCATCGCACGCATCGTCGGCGTCGGCGGCCCCATCGACCGACGGATGGATGGATGGATGGATGGATGCGCCGACGCGAAGTGGCGCGAAGGGACGCGCGATCGATGTCGATGTCGATGTCGATGTCGATGTCGATTCGACGACGACGTGGGGGGAGGGTGGGTTGGGTTGGGTGTAGTTTATATAGTTTTTTTTTTCGGTCGCGGTCGCGGTCGCGGTCGCGGTCGCGGTGACGACGACGCCACGACGGACCGCGTGTGTATGGGTATGTGTATGCAGTATGGGTACGCGCGGATGGTGTAATACACAATACACATATCTAAGGTGCGCGTGCGTGATGGTGTGTGGGGATGAGATTAGAGCGCGGCGGCGTCCATGGCGTCTTGCGCGCGCATGTGCTCGGTGAAGGAGACGAGGGCGTTGGCGGCGATGACGCCGCTGGCGGCGGCGGCGGGGACGCCGACGCCCGGGGCGACGCTATCGCCGACGCGGTACAAGCCTTTTATAGAGTTGATTTGCGGGCCAGGGAACATGGCTGGGGCGCGAATAGCGGCACCGTATGTGCCTTTGTGTCGCCTGAGCCATGATTTGTGCGTCGCCGGGGAGGCGATGAGTTCGAGGAGCACGCGGGCGCGGATGTCGGGCACCACGCGCTCGAGGGCGACGTACAACTTGTCGGAGGCTTCCTTCTTGCGGGCTTCGTACGCCGCCTTGTCCGTGGATTTGAGTTCTTCCCATCCCTCGAAAGGTTCCATCGTGTACGCGTGCACCGAGTGACATCCGGCGGGCGCCATGTTTGGCTCCCACACGCTCGCGATGGAAATCATGCACACGTTGCCCGGTTCAGAGATTGGTCGGGATTTATCCAGCACCACGACGTGATGACCGCCGGTGTGCGAGAAATCGAGCCCTTCGCCTTCGATACCGAGGTGCAAGTGCATGAAGGACTCGCTGTACGGCGTCGCCATGGCGTCGCGCTTTTGAGCCTCGGGCACGGCGCCGGGCGGAAGTAATTTGCCATACGTATCCCACACGCTCGCGTTGGAGAGCACAATCGGGGCGCGAATGTCACCCTTGCCGTTCGCTAAACGGACACCAACGGCGGCATCGTCTTCGATAATGATGTTCTCGACGTGCGACTTCAAACGCACTTGGCCGCCGTTTTTCACCAAGGCGCGTTCGAGCGCCTTGGCGATTTCCTCGGCGCCGCCGCGCGGAAACTCACTCACGCCTAAACTATCGCTCGCACCGAACACTGCGGCAAACTCTGCGCTTACCGTGCCGCTCGCATCGACGCCGCTCAATAAAAAACACTCTAAATCAGCTAAGTACCTCATCCACGGGTCGTTAATGTCTAAAAAATCGAGCAACTTGACCGTCGGCTGCGGGAGCACGCCTGAATACGGCCCGAGCCCAGCCATGGCTTTCATATACCGGCTCGCGATCACGAGCGCTACTTTCCAATCCGCACGCAACGCCGTGGTGGGTAAGCCACTGAGAGATTCGTACAAGCTGCGAATCTTGGGTACGGCGCGTTCGAGCTCGTCGGCGCCCGTCGGCGAAAAGCGACGCACTTCGCTCACCAGTGTCCCTAAATTCGCATGTCGTCTCAACCCCGGTACGTTGGGCTCGATATGAAACGTTCCGAGTGGATCGTATTTCACCGTTTCCAGCTCTTCTCCAAGCAATCGAAGCACCGCCGCGAGCGGGTTCAACGCGTTTGGTTTCGTGAGCCCGGCGAAAAAGCTCGGTCCAGTGTCAAACTTAAACTCCCCACGCTCGTGCTTGCGCGAAAACCCGTGCGCGGCGCCACCGACGGCGTAGTGTGATTCAACAACAATCACCTGCGAAACAAATCGCGCGCGCGCGCGTCGTCAGTACGAATCCTCGAGCACTAATCCACGCCGCGCGCGAGTCCCCATCGCATCGGAGTCACCACCCCCACGCGCCGCCCCTCACGCATCGCTGCGCCCCACCGTTCGCCCCACCCCGATCGCTCGCGCTCGCGCGCATCGTACCTTCTTTCCATAATACGCCAACATCGCCGCCGCGGTGAGTCCACCGATACCGCTCCCGACGACCACGACGTCCGCGTCATCGCCTCTCGTCACCGCCCGCGCGCGCGCGCATCGTCGCGCCTCCACCCGCGCGCGCGCGAGCGATCGACCGTCCACCGCCACCGCGCGATGTGCGCGCACGCGTTCCATCTCGCGCGCGCGAGTGTGCCGCGCGCCGGTCGTCGCGCCACGCCCAGAGCGCGCGCGAGAGAGAGGCGTGAAAAACACCCGCGTTTCGGCACCCCGCGAGAATAATCGTATCCCTCGTCGATCGCGATCGGCATTCTGCAGCGCACGCGACGCCACCGACTTCGCGTTTCGCCTCGCGAACAGACGTTGACATTTTTGTTGCATTCATCCCGCGCGCACGACGATGAGTTCTTGCACCGCACGAGCGGTGTTCGCGGCGAACGCGCGCGCGCTGACGCGTCAGTACCCTCGCGGGGCGCGATCGACGACGACGCGCGGTGCGCGAACGATCCGCGCCGCGAGCGAAGGGGATATTCGCCGCGCGCAAGAAACGAAACAGGTTCTCGAGCGCACGACGGAGATTTCTAGCGCGAGCGAGCTCGACGCGGCGTTGGCGCTCGCTGGGGACAATCTCGTGATGCTCGCGATCGAATCCGACGAGGAATGCTTCGCGGGTGAGACCGCGTGGAGCGGTGACGACGCTAAGATGTACTCGTGCAAGCAATTGAGTGCGTCTTTGGCGCGCATCGCTCGCGAGGCGAACGACGTGACGTTTTTGAAGCTTGAGGTGGTTGGGAACGAAAGCGCGCGCACGTTGGCCAAGGATTTGGGCGCGCACGCGTTCCCGACGTACCAGTACTACAAGCACGGTGAATTGGTGTGGGAACACGTCGGTGCGGGTGCTGGTTCGCACGAAAAGATTGCCGAGGGCGTGTTGTTCTATGGTGATTCCGGTGCGGGCGGTATGAAGGCGTCTGAGTACATCACCGAAGTCGCCTCGGCGGGGGAGCTCGAAGATTTTTTGGCGCTGTGCGCGCCGGAACAAAACGGCTTGAGCGTGCCGTGCGAAAAGCAACTCGCTATCTTGGACGTGTCTGTCGAGAAGAACGCCCCGGTCGGGTGCTTGCACATCTTCCCGGCGATCATCTCATTGGCGAAGAATACTGCCGGCGCCACGCGCTGGGCTCGCCTCTTGGGCGACACCTCGGCGGAATCCAAGGCGTTGATGCAGTCCCTCAATGTGACGGAAGTCCCCACGTTTGTGTTCTACGCTGACGGTAAGGAAGTCCAACGATACACTGGTGCCGACCGCTTGGTGCTCATGAACAAGGTTTTGGAGTTCCAAAAATCCAACGGCGTGCGTCTTCCCGAACGCGCCCCCCGCAAGCGCATGTCCACCGCCGAGGCTAAGGAAATCGCGCGCGCCGCTCGCGAACGCGACCGCGCCGCCGGCCGCCGCTCTGGCTGGTAAGCAACGCACACGCTGGCTTATCACCATTTACGCTTGTTTTCCATGTATGTCACCGATAGTCCCGATCCGATAAATTTGAGCGCACACTTTAATAAATATCTCAAATACGCGCGTATTCTGTCTTTTTCATCTCGTCGAATTACAAGCGCGCGGGGAAATATCTAGTTGCGGCATCCGACTTGCAGGCGCGTCTCCCCCTTCAACGTCGGGTTCGCGCACAATCGCTTCACATCCTCGTTACCAACGAGCGCTTCGGTGAAATCCGCATCGGTTAAATCAGTATTCTCAAAGCTCACCCCGGTGATGACGGCGTTCGTGAAATTCGTCCCAATCATATCGCTCCCATCGAACGTCGCGCGATCAATCACCGCATTGGTGAAATTCGCCCCAGAAAAGTTCGCATCCGGTGCATACACCTTACTCATCACCGTCTCCGTCATATTCGTCCCTTTCGCCGACGTATTCACCATCAACGCGCCGCTCAACGTCTTCCCGCTCAAATCCTTGCCGTCGTACGAGCACTTTCTGAGATCCAACGCCTTATCGCTCACCGCGTTCGCCTGCCCGATGGTGTTCCCAACGAACGCGCGCTCACAACGGTTAGGATCAGTATCGATCGGCGGCAAGCGCATCTCCGCGCGCGCCGAGAACGGCGCCGCGGCGAGCGCGAACGCCGCCAGCGCCCCGACCGCGAGAGGGCGCCACGCCACCGCGTCGTCGTCGGCGTTCGACGCCGCGGCGCGCGTCACGGCGACAGGTGCGCGGCGCGTGGTCGCGCGGCGCGTCGGCATCGTCGTCGTCGTCATCCCGTGCGTCTGCGTGGTCATCATCATCATCGTCGTCGTCGTCGTCGTCCGTCGTCCGTCGTCGAGTGACGACGTCGACGCTGCGCGCACCTCGATCGATCGCATGGATGGTCTCGATCGATGCGCGCATCGATGGCGCGAGACCATCCATCGATGGAGATATCGATCGACGGTACCTGTTCCATCGATCGAGGCATGGCGTCCACGAGCCGCGGGGCCGCGCCGTCGTCGTCGTCGTCGTCGTCGTCGTCGTCGTCGTCGGTCGTCGTCGGTCGTCGCGGGAGACGATGGCGACTGGCGTCTATGCGTCGCGTTCGCGCTCGACGCGCGCGTCGTCGCGGCGTCGGCGTCGGTGGTGGTGTGCGGTGCGGCGGTGGCCGTTCGAACGTCTTCATCGTCGTCGTCTTCATCGGCGTCGGCGGCGTCGCGCTATACGTCGCTAGGTGTGGTAATACAATGCGCCTAAACGCTATCGCCGTCGTCGTCGTCCTCCTCCTCCTCCTCCTCGGTCGCGATCGTTTAGCAATACACGCACGGTTTCACGCGCGGATCGTTGTCGAGCGCCGTGGCGTACGCCGACATCGCGCTCGAATGCAGCGCCGCCGCGGCGGATCGATCGGCGGCGGGCGACCACTCGCTCACGGGGGCCCAGTTGGGTTTGACGTACGTCACCGCGGCGTCGACGCGTCGCGCGAGCGCGGCGAGCGCGAGGAGCGCGAATGCCAGGGCGGTGCGGGGCGTCATTGAGTGACGCGTGCGCGCGACGCGACGGTTTGGTGGCGTCGTTCGCGTCGATCGACGGCGAGTACACGGCGTGGGGCGCGGCGCGCGGGGCGAGCGCGCGAGACGACAGCGTCGCGGGGTGCGGTGGTGGCGAGAGAGTGCGACGCGGCGGGTTGGATTGCGATTCAATCAATCGTCATGGCGCCGCGCGAGGAGGGACAGATTTCGGACGATGCGCGCGACGGTGAGGACGATATGGACGTGGGTAAGGGTAGGCGAAAGGTACGTTGTGATGCTCATCGTGTTCGTTCGTTCGTTCGTTCGTTCGTTCGCTCGCTCGCTCGTTCGCGTGAGAGAGAGACCGAGACTGACGTACGTCCGACGGCGTCTGACGTCCGACGGCGCGCGCGCAGGGACGCGGATACGACCGCTCACGCTCAACGCACGAGCGCGACTACGCCAAAGGTGAGTACGAAACAGTCGACGGCGATGACACCGGCGGGAGCGCGAACGATCCCGTGCGTTCGGTCGAGGGATGGATCATCGTCGTCGGCGGCGTGCACGAAGAGGCGCAAGAGGACGACGTCCACGACGCCTTCGCGGACTTTGGCGACATCAAAAACCTCCACCTAAACCTCGACCGACGCACTGGTTTCGTCAAAGGATACGCATTCATAGAATACGCCGAAAAGAAGGAGGCACAGGCGGCGATTGATGCCATGAACGGCGTCGAATTATTAGACGCGCCGCTCTCCGTCGCGTGGGCCTTCATCCGCGGCGCGACTCGACGTCGCTAGCGCGCGCCTCATCTCCACCTCACCGGCCGCGCATGTTCCCACACACATATCACCTAGTCGCTCATTTTTGTCACACAACACATAGCCAACATCCAATCGTTCCACGTCGTCGTCATCGTCGGTTCGCGTTCGCGTTCGCGTTCGGCGCCCATCATGCACCACAATGACGGATGTCATTTGCATTTGAACTTTCGCAGCTGTCGCGCGCGACGATGCGCGCAGAACACCCGTCACACGTCCGCGCGCCGCACGCGAACACACATACGCACACAACATAACACAACAGCAATGTTCGAAGCTCGCTTAAACCAAGGCTCCATCCTTAAAAAAGTCCTCGACTCGGTCAAAGATCTCGTCACCGATGCGAACTTTGAGGCGGACCCGATGGATGGGTTTAAACTCCAAGCCATGGATTCGTCCCACGTCTCGCTCGTGTCGTTGAAGTTGCACTCCGATGGGTTCGCACACTTTCGATGCGATCGTCCGTTGACGATGGGGATGAATCTGGCGAATATGGTGCGTCGCGCTTCGCGTGTTTGGGTGCATGATGATTGATGATGCGGATGGTTCGCGGACGATGCGATGGTGGCGATCGCGCGCGTTCGGGGCGTCGTGCGCGCGTTCGAGCGCGCCACGGGTGGGGCATGGGCGGGGGATATATGCGCGGGAAATGTGTGCGCGGTTTGGCGCGTGCGGAGCGCCGCGGTGGCGGTCGCGACGGGCGGTAGAGTCTCGCGAGGTGCTACAGCGACAGGTGGGACTAACAAACTGTTTTTGAACGACGCGCGTCGCGTCGTCGACGCTTTCGAACGCATGTAGGCTAAGATGTTGAAGTGCGCTGGTAACGAAGATGCGATTACCATGAAGGCGGATGATGCTGGTGATGTTGTGACGTTCATGTTCGAGTCTCCGGGTGAGTATTGATACGATTTCGCGACGTGGCCAGGCGGCGATTTCAAACGCGCGCGCGAGCTTGAGCGACCGAGGCAACTAACCGTGAATGTACTACGACGTCGATGCGCGCGCGAAACAGGTCAAGATAAGATTTCTGACTTTGAGCTGAAGCTCATGGATATCGACAGCGAGCACTTGGGTATCCCTGAAACGGATTACGAGGCGACTATCAAGATGCCGTCCGCGGAATTTCAACGCATCTGCCGAGACTTGGCTTCCATCGGCGACACCGTGACCATCGCTGTGACCAAGGATGGCGTCAAGTTCACGACGACTGGTGACATTGGTGACGCTAACATTACTTTGCGTCAAAATGCTGATGACGAAAAGGAGAAGAACATTTCCATTGAACTCAGCGCACCAGTGACGCTGACGTTTGCCCTTCGCTACTTGAACTCTTTCACCAAGGCGACGCCGTTGAGCGACCAAGTGATGATCCGCTTGAGCGCGCAGTTGCCGATCGTCGTCCAGTACGTCATTGAGTCTGTTGGTTACGTTGCCTACTTCCTTGCGCCTAAGATTGAGGACGAAGAGTAAGCACTTTGCCCGGGTACACTTTAGAAGAGACGTTTTTTAGCCGGTCGTGAATGTATTAATCAAAAGAGAGATTGCAAATCAAATTGTTGAGCGCTATCGATACCGGTACATCAACATGACAAACAATGAACTAAAACTACACACTATACTTCAGGTTAGCGGCGCCACAGGGCGTCAGCGATGCGCGCGGCATCCACAGACATTGGCACGTTGTGCACGCGCGCGACGTCTGCGCCGCCATTAACGGCGCCCACGAGCGCGGCTACTGATGCTACATCTCTATCAGACGCTTCGGCTTGACCCGTCAACTCACCTAAAAAACGTTTACGTGATGCCCCTATGAGCATGGGCGCGTGCACCACGGCTCCTCCAAGGGGTGCTAAACGACTTCTCACGCGAGGTAAATCGCGCAATAATTCCACATTCGCCCGCCCCGTCTTGGCAAATCCAATACCAGGATCAATCCACAAACGCCAAGGCTCGATACCTTCCTCAATGCATTTTCGTGCAGTGGCAAGCAAACCATCACCGACTTCGTCGCATACGTGCCCATTGTACGATGTATTCGATATGCTCTGCATATTGCTCGGGTCGCCTCGAACGTGCATCACGACGTACGGCAGCGGCTGCTTCAAAGCCGCAACCGTCGGCAACATCTTCGGATCCCATGATCCACCACTGACATCATTTATAATATTGGCACCAGCTTCCGCGGCTGCGCTTGCCACGTCGCCGTAAAAGGTGTCAATGGATATAAACACGTCGTCCCTTTCGGCGAATTCTTTCGCCAAAGCGCGAACAACTGGAATCACCCTCATGGTTTCTTCTTCCGGGCTCACGCGCGTTGCCCCAGGGCGGGTCGACTGACCACCGACATCTATGATTGTCGCTCCTGCGGCGACCATCGCTCGCGCATGATTGACTGCAGCGTCCACACTCGCGCTAAATTTCCCGCCGTCGCTAAACGAGTCGGGCGTGATATTTAATATCCCCATTACCGCCGTCGACGCGCCCCAACTCCACAACTTATTTTTCAAAGGCATTACGCGCACTATATCTTCTTCCTCCATCGCTCGCGATTCGCCCATGAGTCGCCAATGTTCTCTAGCGTGCCTCAACCCGACGCTCGTCGCATCCGCCGTCGTCGCCGCGCCCTCCAAGTCTGCCAAAGGCGCCAGCACGAACGCGCGCTCGGCGTATCGCGGGTGGGGAATGGTTAACCTATCGCACAAATGTGCGCCAGATGCGTGGAATAATATATCCAAATCCATCGGTCGTGGACCGTACCGTCGACCCGTAAAGTCGCGCCCCGCCGCCGCTTCGAGACGTTTCAACCCATCCAAGAGCGTGAGCGCATCGCGAGCCACCTCTGTAGGAAACGAACCCACACACGCAGCGTTTAGAAACTTCCCTTGGTCCGTGACGTACGCCGGTGGAGTCTCGTACAGGGACGAATGCGCGTGGAGCTCGAACCCGAGGTCGCGTCGCAGTCGCGCGAGCGCGTCTCTAAACAACCCCACGCGGTCGCCCTCGTTCGATCCAAGCGCGAGCACGACGCGCGTTCTATCGCTCAACGAGCTCGTCGTCGTCGACGCCGCTATCGTCGCAAAGCGGCGCGCGCGTGTGAACATGAAGAGAGGCTAATTGTGCTGCGCGTGGTATTGTACAAGTGTCGTGCTACTGCCTATTTTTTTGTTTCATCCGGTGAATCACCCGCGAACGCCTTGCCTTTCAACGCCGGCACTGGATCTTCGTTCTTGGGATAATCACCATAACAATATTTCGCCGCGGTCACGTAGGTGTTCTCATGAAACGTCACGCTCGGCTGCGTGCGGCAACGATTCGCGCAATACGCGAAGGCGTCAGAAAAATACCCCGTCACCACTTGATTCCTTCCCCTGGCGTGCGCCCCCATCGCCTTATGCACATCATGCGATGGTCCTTGACAACACGACACACACGCGTCGTATGCGGAACAGCATCGCGTGCTCGCGGCGTCGCATCCTTCGCACGCGAAACGCGTAGACGTCTCGGGACAACATCCCGTGGACCAATCCGCGTCGTACCACGCACACGTCGCCCCGCGATCGTCCGCGATGCGCGTTGCATCGACGTGCGTCGTCGAGCACGCCGACGATTTGACCGGTTCCGACGCAATCGCCTCCGAAGACGTCGTAGAATCAGCGTCTGGAAACTCACGCGCGCGAGCCCCGCGCCCCGCGCCGGTCGCGGCGATCACCGCCACGAACGCCGCCGCCAACGCGCGCGACGCGGACACCGACGCATTCGTGCGCCGCATCGTCCGCGCGCGCATCGCTCGCACACGCGCGTCGACGCGCGTCGGCGTGTGTGGATTACGCGCCGAAAAAGTCGCGTTGCCGCACACGGCGACGCACGGGCGCACGCACGGGCGCACGCACGGACGCACGGCAGGCGACGAGCGCACGATAGACGCGATGTCCACGGACGCGAGCGAGGTCACGGCGGCGATGGCGGCGGCGACGGTGAACGACGACGGCGCCGATGCGAACCCGGTGCACGAACCTAGCGGGTTGACGCTGAACGTGCGACACGAACTCGCGTTGTCGATCGCGGAGGAATGCATTCAAGCGGATGAGTTGCGACGATTACTGGAGAAGAAGCCCATGCCGGTGTGCTACGATGGGTTCGAGCCGTCTGGGCGCATGCACATCGCGCAAGGGGTGATGAAGGCGTTGAATGTGAACAAGTTGACGAAAATTGGGTGCCACTTTAAGTTTTGGGTGGCGGATTGGTTCGCGTTGATGAATAATAAGATGGGTGGGGATTTGAAGAAGATTCAAAAAGTTGGTCAGTACATGGTTGAGGTGTGGAAGGCGATCGGGATGGATTTGGAAAACGTGGAGTTTGTGTGGAGCAGCGAAGAGATTAACAAAAAGGCGCACGAATATTGGCCCTTGGTGCTCGACATCGCGCGTAAGAATAAGCTTTCGCGCATTTTGCGTTGCTCACAAATCATGGGACGCTCCGAATCTGATGAATTAGCGGCGTCGCAGATCTTCTACCCGTGCATGCAGTGCGCGGATATCTTCTTCTTGGGCGCCGACATTTGCCAACTTGGCATGGACCAACGCAAAGTGAACATGCTCGCGCGCGAATACTGCGATGACATCAAGAGAAAGAACAAACCGATTATTCTATCTCACCACATGCTCATGGGCTTGAAGCAAGGGCAGGAAAAGATGTCCAAGTCTGACCCTGACTCGGCTATTTTCATGGAGGATAGCGAACAAGAAGTCAACACGAAGATTAAAAAGGCCTACTGCCCGGAGAAGGAGATCGCTGGCAACCCGTGCATGGAGTACATCAAGTACATCATCATGCCTTGGCACGGAAACTTTGTGTTGAAGCGCAAGGAAGAGAACGGCGGTGACAAGACGTATGAAAACTACGAAGAGCTCGAGGCTGACTACGTGAGCGGCGACGTGCACCCGGGTGACTTGAAGCCGTCCTTGGCCGCCATGCTTAACGTCATTCTTCAACCAGTGCGCGATCACTTCAAGAACAATGCCG